>Ga0194130_10000918_pt1 | contig 51256 bp, 45 predicted proteins | sample TA2KigsurfametaG_FD_160084 | JGI IMG/M metagenome (GOLD analysis project Ga0194130, IMG submission 160084) | Freshwater microbial communities from Lake Tanganyika, Tanzania - TA2015050 Kigoma 12 surface | ecosystem: Environmental > Aquatic > Freshwater > Lake | place: Tanzania: Lake Tanganyika...
CGCGTGGATCCGGACCCACCCCGCCCCCACCGGCGGCGGCCTGATCGACGCGGCTGAGGGTGAGCAGCAGCTGGCCGGGCACCACCTCCTCGCCCACCTTCACCTTGATGTCCTGCACCTCACCGGGGCCGCGGGCGAAAAAGGCCCGCCGGCTCTCCGGCGCCGCCAGCAAGCCACTGCCGTGGACCTTCACGGGGATCACGGGCCTGGCGGCCCAACCCACCGTGAGGGCGGTCATCACCACCACGGGCAAGAGACGGGGGAGGCGGCGGAGCGCTCCGTCCTCGCTGGAGGGAGTGGGGAGAGGCGGGTTCGAGCCGCTGGAGTGCTCGTCCCCGGAGGGACTTCCGACGGGGGTGGGAGGCAAGCCAACAGCGGTTTCTGCACAAGACCGTAGCGGCGACCGGAAGGGTGTCCGTAAGGTCCAGGCCAGTCTCCATCCCGCTCCCTCGTGCGTCCTCCCCGGTGCGGTCCGGCCGCCCGCCTGCTCGCCCTCCTCCTCACCTGTCAAACCGCCCTCGCCTCCACCCCGCCCCGGGTGACGCCTCTCTCCCTGGCGGAGGTGCTGGAGCGCGGATTGCCGGCGTCGGTGGACCTCGAGCGCTCCCGGCGGGAGCGGGAGCGCTCCGAAGCGGCGGTGCGCCTCAGCCGCGGCCAGCTCTGGCCCCGCCTCGATCTGGTGGGCAGCGCCAGCGGCACCCAGGTGGGCACCTCCATCGGCGTGATCACCAACCTCCCCACCATCGGGGATTTGAGCTTCGGCCTCGGACAGAACGGCTACGCCGTGATCCAGAGCCTCTTCGCTGGCGGGGGCGTGGTGTTCAACGCCAACCTGCTGCCGATCAGCGAGGGCTGGCAGGTGGCCGCCGCCCGCAGCAGCAGCCAGGCGGCCGACCGTCAACTGAGCGAGAACGAGCGCCAGGTGCGCTATGAGCTGGAGAGCACCTACCGCGAGCTGCAGCTGCGCCAGGCCCTGGTGCCGGTGTGGGAGACGGCGCTGCAAGCCTCCACGGCGCTGGAGCGGGATGTGCGGGCGATCTTCGCCAAGGGACTGGCCGCCCGCATCGAGGTGCAGCGCGCCAGTGCCCTGCGGGCCGGCGACAGCCAGGGCCTGGTCACCGCCCGGGCCCAGAGGGAGGCCAACCGAGCCCGGCTGGCGGAGTTGCTCGGCCTGCCCCTGGGCGAGGCCCCGGAGGCGGCGGATCCCATCCGCGACCTGCAGCGGCCCTGGCCCCTCGATCTGGAGACCACCCTGGAGCAGGCCCTGGCGGATCGCCCCCTCCTGGAGGCCCTGAAGCTGCAGGAGCAGGCCAGCCGGCAACGGGCGAAGGCCGCCCGGGCGACGCTCCTGCCCAGCCTCTCGCTGCTGGCGGGAGCGGGGATCAACACCAACACCATCGATGTGCCGGTGCTCGAGACCGCAGGCCGGGTGCGGGCGGGTCCCGCCAATGTCAATCTGCCGAGCATCGACACCCCCGGCAACATCCAAGGCAACTTCTACGACTGGGGGGGACTGCTGCAACTGCGTCAGCCGTTGTTTGATGGCGGCCGCGCCCGCGATGGCGCGGCCCTGGCGGAACGGGAGGCCGCCGTGCTCGCCGCCGACGGCGATCTCGCCCGCCGCCGCATCCGCACCACCGTGCGGGAAACCTGGCAGCAGCTGCAGGCGTCCCCCGCGCGGATCGCCGCAGCCCGGGAAACGGTGGCCGCCGGCGAGCGAGCCCTGCGAGACGCCCAGCTGCGCTATCGCGCCCAGGTGGAGCCCCTGACGGAGGTGCTCCTGGTGCAACGGGATCTGCAGGCCAGCCAGGCCGCCCTGCTCACGGCCCAGACCGACCAGTCCCTGGGGCGGGCGCTGTTGGTGCGCGAGACGGGCACCCCTCCGAATCCTCAACCCTGAAGCGCTGACGATCCCGCCGCTCCAGGGCCACCACCAGCCGCAGCACCCGCTCGGCGGCGTCGGCCAGGAGCTCGGGGGCCCGGGCCATCGCTGCGGGGAGGTCCATCGGACCGGGCACCAGCGAAAACAGGCCGCTGACACCCAGGGACAGCACGGCCTCGGCGCCGGGGCCGAGCTCCCCCGCCAGCGCCACCACGGGCACCCCCGCCGCCGCCGCCGCCCGGGCGACGCCGCTGATCGTCTTGCCGCAGGCGGTCTGGGCGTCCACGCGGCCCTCGCCGGTCAGCACAAGATCGGCCTCCGCCAGCGCCGCAGCAAAGCCGCTGGCCGCCAGCACCAGCTCGATGCCTGGCCGGGGAGGTTCGCTGCCGAGGGCGAGCAGCATGGCGCCCATCCCCCCGGCGGCGCCAGCCCCGGGCTGATCCCGCACCCGGCGGCCCGTGGCGTCCTCCACCAGGGCGATCAGATGGGCCAGCCCCGCCTCCAGCTCCGCCTGGTCGGCCGGGGTGGCGCCCTTCTGGGGGCCATAGACCGCGGTGGCGCCCAGGAGACCGAGGAGGGGGTTGTCCACGTCGCTGGCCACCTCGAGCCGGCAGCCCGCCAGGCCCGGATGCACCCCCGCTCCGTCCACCGCCGCCACCTCCCGAAGACGTCCGCCGCTGAGCGGTGCCGTGATCAGGCGGCCGGCGCGGTCGAGGAAGCGCATCCCCAGGGCCTGAGCCATGCCGGCGCCGAGATCATTGGTGGCTGAACCGCCCAGGCCGACGATCAGGTGGCGCGCGCCAGCGTCGAGGGCGGCGGCGATCAACTCTCCCGTGCCCTGGCTCGTCGTGTGGAGCGGGTTGCGGCGCTCGGGGCTCACCAGGGGCAGGCCCGAGGCGCTCGCCATCTCCACCACCGCCGTGGTGGGGTCCAGCCAGCCGAGCCGCGCCTCCACTCGCGCCCTCTCCCCCGGCAGCGGACCCGTCACCGAGACGTTCTGGAACCAGCCGCCCGAGGCGGCCACCAGAGCATCCACCGTCCCCTCGCCCCCATCGGCCAGGGGGATGGAGCGGATCCGTGCCTCCGGCATCACCCGCCGGAGGCCCTCCTCCAACGCGCGGCAGACCGCCGCCGCGCTCAAACACCCCTTGAAAGCATCGGGAGCGAGCAGGAGGCGCATCAACCGCGATCAATCCACCGCGTGGGCATGGCGACGGAACAGAAAATCCATGGCCTGGTTGCGCAATTGTCCGTAGCGGGCATCCTCTTGAATCGCCATGTAGGAACGCGGCCGCTCGAATGGCACCTCCAGAATCTCACCGATCGTGGCTTGCGGGCCGTTGGTCATCATCACGATGCGATCCGCGAGGAAGAGCGCCTCGTCAATGTCGTGGGTGATCATCAACACCGTGGGTCGCTGCTCGCGCCAGATGGCCAGCAACTCCTCCTGCAACTCTTCCTTGGTGATCGCATCCAGGGCGCCGAAGGGCTCATCGAGCACCAGCACCGCCGGCTGCACCGCCAGAGCGCGCGCGATGGCCACCCGTTGCTTCATGCCACCGGAAATCTGTCCCGGTCGCTTCTCCGCCGCATCGGACAAATGCACCATCTCCAGGTGGTGATCCACCACCTGGCGCCGACGGGCGGAATTCAACTCCGGCCGAGCGGCCCGCACCGCCAGATCCACGTTCTGACGCACGGACTGCCAGGGGAGCAGCGAGTAGTTCTGAAAGACCACCATGCGATCGGGGCCGGGGCGCTCGATCGGACGGCCCTCCAGGGTGACGCGACCGCTGGTGGGGGAGAGGAAGCCGCTCACCATGTTCAGCAGGGTGCTCTTGCCGCAGCCGGAGTGGCCGATGACGCAGACGAATTCCCCTTTGTTCACCCGCAGGTCGATGTCCCGCAGGGCTTCAAAGGGGCCGCGACGGGTTTGGAACACCTGTCCCACCGCAGTGAATTCCAGATAGGCGCTGGCGGTTGTCATGTCAGGCGGGCGTCGCGGAGGTCGAGGAGAGGAACGGGCTCTCGGGCAGGGTCACAGGTTCCACAAGCGGCTCGGAGCCGCCGGGCAGGGCCCGCAGGTAGGCCAGGGGATCGTCCTGGTTGAAGGGGATGCCGTCCGCCAGGGTGAAGGGGTGGCGATCGGGCCGCAGCGCGGGATAGCCGGCCAGCTCCAGCGCCTTGTCGCACAGGTCCGGCCGGTAGACCTGGCTGAGCAGCTCCAGGCGATTGCTGGGGAAGGGGCACCAGCCCCAGCGGCTGAACTGGCTCAGGATCCAGGTCCCTTCCGCCCGGTTGGGCAGATGGGCGCGATCGGCGTGCCAGCGGTTGAAGGCCAGGAGCTCCCCGGGCGGCGCTCCGGTGCCCATGTCGAACTGGCGGCCGAGGGCGATGGCCGCCCGGGTGCCGAGCCATTGGGGCTGGCTGAGCACACGGGTGAGTTCCTCGCGACGGCCGCCGTCATCGCAGCGCTCCGCCGCCCGCATCAAGCCGGCACAGAGCGCGAGCAGGGCGTCCGGGTGGCGCTCCGCCCAATCCTCGGAACAGGTGAGCACCTTTTCCGGATGCCCCCTCCAGATGTCGAGGTCGGTGGCAAGGACGTAGCCCTGACGGTCCTCCACCGCCTCGGCCACCCGATAGCGACCAGCGATGAAGCCATCGATGCGCTCACCGCGCAGGGCGCCTTGCATCGCCATGGGGGAGAGCACCGAGAAGGTCACCTCCCGATCCAGGGCCACGCCCCCCGCGGCCAGCCAGTGGCGCAGCAGGAGTTCGGCGGTGCCGTGGCGCTGGGGGACCGCCAGCCGGAGGGGCTCCGCCCGCTGGCGCAGAAGGGCGGCCAGGCTGTCCCGATCCCGCACCCCATCCCGCAGGAAGGAACGGGCCAGGCAGAGGGCGTTGCCGTTGCGGCTCACGGTCATCGGCGTGATGGCCGGCCAGGGGGCGCCGCCATTCAGGCCGAGGGCGAGGGCGAGGGGGGTGGTGGCCGCCGTGATGGCCACATCCAGCTCCCCCTCCCGCAGGCGCTCCTCCAACCGCTCCCAGTTGGCAAAGGGCACGGTCACCACCCGCACGCGAACGGAATCGAACAGGTTGTCGGCCAGGGCGAGGGCCAGCGGGGCGATGTCGAGACCGGGGATGACGCCGAGCCGCACCGAGGCGGGACCCGCCAGCCGTTGCGGAGCGGACCGACGCGTCGCCGCCGCTGGAGCCCCCGCTTCGGCGGTCCTGCCGGCGGCTGTTGAAGCAGCTGCTGAGGCGGGCGCGGCTGTCTCGGCGGCGGAGAGCGTCAGCTCCAGCTCGCGCTCCGCCCGCCGCTGACGCAGCCGGCGCTGCTGCTGCAGGAAGCCGATCAACTCCGCCCGCAACTGGTAGTAGCGAGAATGATCCATCACCTCCAGTCGGTGACGGGGGCGAGCGAAGGGCACCTCCAGGATCTGACCGATCTCCGCCTCCGGGCCATTGGTGAGCATCACCACCCGGTCGGAGAGGAGCAGGGCCTCATCCACATCGTGGGTCACCATTACCGTGGTCACCCCGGCCTGCTGGCACAGCGTCATCAGCTGCTCCTGCAGGTTGCCGCGGGTGAGGGCATCGAGGGCGCCGAACGGTTCATCCAGCAACAGCAGACGGGGGCGAATCGCCAAAGCCCGCGCAATGGCCACCCGTTGCTTCATCCCCCCGGAGAGCTCTGCGGGCAACTTCTCGGCCGCCGGGATGAGACCAACCATGGCGATGGCCTCGTCCACCCGTTCCCGCCGCTCGCCAACGCTGGCCTGACCCATGACGCGGTTCACGGCGAGGGCGATGTTCTGACGCACGGTCTGCCAGGGCAGCAACGAATAGTTCTGAAACACCACCATGCGATCGGGTCCGGGCTCGGTCACCTGGCGACCCTCCATCAAAATGCCGCCGCAGCTGGCCTGGCTGAGGCCGGCGAGGAGGTTGAGCAGGGTGCTCTTGCCACAGCCGGAGTGACCGATCAGGGAAACAAACTCCCCTTCCGCGATCTCCAGATCGATGTCTTTCAGGGCGACATATCGACCGCCATCATCGAGGGGGAACACCTGGGTGACGTCATCCACCGTGAGGAAGGCCATGTCAGTTGGCCCCCCGCGCCACGCGACGACCCACCCAGGCCACAAGACGGTCGAGGGCTAAACCCACAAGGCCGACATAAAGAATCGCCAGGATGATCTGGCTGGAGCTGGAATCACCGCCAGCGTTGTAGGAATCCCAGATGAAATAGCCGATGCCACCATCTGCCTTCAACATTTCCGCAGCCACAATGGCCAACCAGGCCAAACCGACAGCGATGCGCAACCCGGTGAACACGTAGGGGACCGTGGCGGGGATCACGATGTTGCGAATGTATTCCCCTTTGCGCAGACGCAACACACGAGCCACATTGGTGTAGTCCTGAGGAATCTCGCGAATGCCGACAGCCGTGTTGATGATGATCGGCCAGATGGCGGTGATGAAGATCACGAAGATCGCCGACGTGGAAGCGTCCTGAAACACCATCAGCGAAATCGGAAACCAAGCCAAAGGCGGCACGGTCCGCAACACCTGGATCACCGGATCGAGGCCTTTGCCGATGAAACGACTCAGGCCCAGCAGACCGCCGATGGTGATGCCGATCAGAGCGGCCAGGCCATAGCCGAGGGCGACCCGCTGGAGGGAGATCAGGATCTGCCAGCCCAGGCCTTTGCTGGTGCCGCCTTCATCAAAGAAGGGCTGGCTGATGTAGGGATCCCAGGTTTCCGAGATGACGGTGATCGGGCCGGGAAGCCGCGCCGCGCCAAGGATGGCGGAAAGGATCTGCCAGGCCACCAGGAAGCCGCCGATGCAGATGACGTAGGGAAGGATCGGCCGCAGAACGGGCCGCACCCGACTGGGGCGGCGCGGGCGGAGCTGGGTGGTGGGGGACGAGGTGGCCATCGTTCAGCTCAGGGCCTTGATTTTGAGGCCGTCGAGATAGGCCTTGGGGTTTTCTGGATCGAACACCACCCCGTCGAAGAAAGTTTCCTTGCCGCGGGAATCGCTGGCTGGAATCGCCGCTTTCTGGCCGATGGCTTCAGCCGCCTCCCGCCAGAGATCGGCCCGATTCACCTTGTTGACCAGAGCGTTGATGTCCGTGCTGGCTGGCAGGTAGCCCCAGCGGATGTCTTCCGTCACGAACCAGGCGTCATGGCTCTTATAAGGGAAGGAAGAATTCTCACTCCAGAATTTCATCGTGTAGGGGCTGTTCTCCACCACCCGACCATCGCCGTAGTCCACCTTGCCGGACAGGCGGGGCTTGATATCGGCGACGTTGGCCTTGATATATTTATCCTTGGAAACGATCTCACACATCTCATCCAGGTTGGCAGGGTCTTCACACCACATCTGGGCTTCCTGAACCGCCATCAGGAGGGCCTTGGCCGCCTTGGGATTCTTGTCCACCCAATCGGCGCGCATGGAGAACGATTTCTCGGGATGCAACTTCCACAGCTCACCCGTCTGGGTGGCTGTGTACCCCAGCTTCTTGTTCACCAGCCGTTGCCCCCAGGGCTCACCCACACAAAAGACATCCATCGTGCCTGTTTGCATGTTGGCCACCATCTGCGGCGGGGGCACCACCACAAGATCGGCCTCCGAGTTGGGATCCACGCCATTGGCCGCCAGCCAATAACGCATCCAGAGGTCGTGAGTGCCACCGGGAAAGGTCACCGCCGCCTTGAACGCCTTCCCCTTCGCCTTGGCCGCATCAACAACCTTGCGTAACGCGGCGGAATTGTTGACGGTCAACTTGTCGGGAAGAAAATCCTTGGAAACCGAAATGGCCTGGCCCTGCGTGTTGAGCCGCGCCAGGGTGTACATGGGCAGCGGCTGCTTGGTCTTGGTGATCTTCCCGGCCGTGAGCAACAGAGGCATGGGAGCAAGGATGTGGGCGCCATCGATGCCGCCCCGCTCGCCGCCGAGCTCCAGGTTGTCGCGGGTGACCGCCCAGGAGGTCTGTTTCACGACCTTCACATCGGGCATGCCGTGCTTGGCGAAGAAGCCCTTCTCCTTGGCGATGATCACTGGCGACGCGTCGGTGAGGGCGATGAAGCCGAGGGTGGCGCCTTTCACCTCCGTGTCGCCACCGCCCGACCCTGTCGTGGCGGTTTCACTTTTGGTGGCGGTGGCGGGAGGCTTGCCGCCACAGGCCGCCACCACGAGGCTGCCAACGGCCGTGCCCGCAGCGGTGAGCAGAAAACGGCGGCGTGAGAACGAAGCCATGGAATCGGGATGGGGAAGTGGAAGGGGTCAAGGACGGGTCCGAGCGGGACCTCGTCCGGTTGGGATCAGATTCGGGGGAGCGGCCACAGACCGATCAAAGGTGCGGCTGCAGACCGATCAGAGGCTGCGGCGAGGGAGATTTCGCTGCCACACCATCGTGATCAGGCCGTGCTGCGACCCGCTCCTTCATACCGAGCAACGCTCGAGGAGAGTGAACATCTTCCGACGGTGAAAATGCCGTACAGAAGAGGCGAAGGTGAGAAGAGAGGAAAGGTGACGCACCCAGTGGGAGAGCGGGGTGGTGAATCACCGGCTGACGTATGACGGTGCCTCGGAACAATGCGCACGTCACAGAACGATTGGCGGCGCACAGGCTGACCGTTCCTAAATGGAATCATCAGCAGGGGACAGGCGTTGTCACAACCACTACAAACTCCAGTCCCCCCCGGAGCCGCGACAGCCACCCCGTGCGCGTCCGGCTCAGCAGTCCAGCAGGGCGAACTCCTCCAGGGCGCGCGGCAGGTTGCGGTGCTCATGGCCCGGATGGCTCAATTTCACCAAGGCGAACCGCTGCAGCTCATCCAGTTCCGCCCAGCCCACAGGACGCAAGGCCAGCCCCAGCTCCCGGCAGGAGGCCACGACGGTCTCGGGCCAGGCATCGGCGCGCTGCCAATCCGTCTCCCTGGCTGGCAGCAAGGGGGAGGCAGGCCCATGCGGCAGGCTGCGACTGCGCTCCAGCAGCCACTGGCGCAGCGCGGCGAGGGAGGCCCCATCGTCGGGCCAGGCCAGCAGGCGCCGCCGCTCCTCCGTCGTGAGACCGTGCCAGTGGACCAGCTTGAGTTTCACACCGGCCAGGTCCAACTTGCGCCGCACCGCCATCGGCAGACAGCGCAGGTCTCCCGCGAAGTCGGCCTCAAAGGGAAACATCCTGGAGGCCAGGTCGGCGGCGGATGGGGGAGAGCCCTGGCTCAAGGCGCCAGCTCCCGCCGCAGGCGCTCACCCGCCTGCGCCAACAACAAGGCCCGCGCCTGATCCAGCGCTGCGGGCAGGCTGGCCAGCTGATCGCTCTGCCACAGCAGGCAGGCGAGATTCCAGAGCACCCCCTCCGCGAGAGGTCCCTCCCCCCGTAAAGCCGCCAGGGCCTGCTCCCGCCATCGATCCAGCGACTCCCAGGGCACCTCCGCCGCCGTGATGCCGTGGTCGCGGGGGTGCAGCAGGAGACGCTCGCAGCTCTCGCCCCGCAGCCGGGCGGCGATGCCCGCGCGGGTGGTGGGCAGATCGGTGGAGCCCTCCAGCCCCTTGATCGTCAGCACGTCCCGCTCCCCGCAGGCGCGGAGGGCCTCCCAAGCGCGCTGCTCGGTGGGGGGATGGACGAACCCACTCACCAGCAAGCGCTCCCCCAGATGGGGCGTCCACAGCAATTCCAGGCTGGCCACCGGTGGCCGCTTGCCAATGAGGTCGCGGACGGCCACCAGGGCCTCCGCGGCGGGGAAATGCAGGGGCTGGTGGGTGAGGGCGAGGTTGTGGCGATCGAGTCGCTCCTGCACCGCCTCCAGGCTCAACGCCGCCCAGGACACGCCCAGGGCCGCGAAGAGTTCCTCCAGGGTCACCCCATACTTGACGGGCATCGGCCCCCCGCCATGAAGCACCGCGGGGAGACCCGCCGCCGCCAGGGTGAGGGCCACCAGGGGAAGCAGCGGCGCCGTGCGACTGCGACCGTCGTAGGGCACGCCGAAGGCGAGGGCCCGTCGCCCTCCCGTGGTCAGGGTCGGTCCGAGGCTTCGATAGGCGTCGAGCATGCCGCTGAGTTCCTCCGGGGAGGGCCTGCGGATGCGATGGGCGATCAGGAACGCCCCCAGCTGGGCGGGATCCAGCCGACCGGAGAGCATCAGCGTCATGGCCTCCCCCGCCTCCTCCCGGCTCAACCCCGTGCTGGTGTGCTCCCCGCTGCCCACCTTGGCGATCAGGTCGCGAAAGCGGGCGCGTTCGGGTCCGAGAGCCACCTGCTGGCGAACCTTGCGGTCACCATCCAAGGCCGCCAGGCCGACCCCCACGGCTGGATTTGGTAGCGGTTGAAACACGAGACTGGCCTGGCCTGATGCACATTGTGGCTGGAGAGCGAACCCCTGGTGCGACCACAACCGCGGATATTGGATTCGCGACGGTTGGTTGAGGCCCATACGAAGCTCATCCGTGCTTGTCGTGTCGAGGCACGTCCCCCCGGGCACCGGATCCGACCCTTCAGGTCTCCATCCCGCTCCGGGCTCCATCGCCCTGACGGTGGTCCTTGAGCGTCGATCGGCTGGCGAAGCCATGGCTTCCAGTCGCACATTCACCTCCCCTTCGTCCCCTGTTCCGCGTCGCGGCTTTCCCCCTCTCTCCGCCCCCATGGCTTCCTCCGATGCCTCCCCCGCCTCGGCCCTCCGTCCCCCCGAGGACGGACCTCCGGCCGCGACGGCGCTCAACAAGATCGAGAAGGCCAAGGCCACCCTCTGCGGGCTCGACCTCGAACCACGCCTGCGCGAGCTGGCGGCCAGCGGTTGGGAGAGCCTCGATGAGGCCACCCTCACCATTCACCTCAAGTGGTTGGGCATTTTCTTCCGGCCGGTCACGCCCGGCCGGTTCATGGTGCGCCTGCGGCTGCCCAATGGTCTGATCAACGCCGACCAGCTGGAGCTGCTCGCGGATGTGGTCGACCGCTGCGGAGAGGAAGGCAGCGCTGACATCACAACCCGCCAGAACCTTCAGTTGCGCGGCCTGCTGCTGGAGGACATGGCTCCCCTCATGCTGGACCTGCACCGGGTGGGACTCACCAGCCGTCAATCCGGCCATGACAACCCCCGCAACGTCACCGGGAATCCGCTGGCGGGCATCGATCCCGAGGAATTCATCGACACCCGCCCCCTGGTGGAGGCCATTCAGGAGGCCCTCCTCGGCCCGGAAGGACCGCGCAACCTGCCCCGCAAATTCAACGTCGCTGTGGGGGGCGCTCCAGACAGCTTTCTGCTGCACAACGACCTCGCCTTCCTGCCCGCTTTCCACAGCGGAGAGCTGGGCTTCACCGTCATGGTGGGAGGGTTCTTCTCGGGCCAGCGCAACGCCCTGGCCATTCCGTTGGGGCTCTGGTTGCCCGCCTCGGCCCTGCCGGGGTTCACCCTGGCCCTGATCAGGCATTTTGAACAGAACGGGGATCGGGCCGTGCGCAGCCGGACGCGCCTGATGTACCTCATCGAGGCTCTTGGCCTGGAGGCCTACCGGCGGGAGGTGATCGCCACCCACAGCGCGCTGCGGGGCCCGGAAGAGGCGGCCCTGCCGCGCTCCCACGACGGCAGCCATGGCGTCACGCGCGCCCCGCGGGATGTCTGCGGCTTCCATCCGCAGAAGCAGGAGGGTCTCTCCTGGGCGGGATTGAATGTGCCGATGGGACGTCTCGACGCCGCCGCGATGGCCGACCTGGCCCACCTGGCCCGCACCTGGGGAGATGGGGAGCTGCGCCTCACCGAAAGTCAGAATGTGGTGATCAGCGGGGTGCCGAACGCCCGTCTCGACGCCCTGCGCGCCGAGTTGGACGCACCCGGGCGGCAGCGCGCTTTTCGACTCAAGCCGGGACCGCTGATGGCGGAGGCTGTGAGCTGCACCGGCAACCGCTTCTGCGGTTTCGCCCTCATTCCCACCAAGACCACCGCCCTGGCGGTGGTGGAGGAGCTGGAGCGTCGCCTGGAGCTGCCCCATCCCGTCCGCACCCACTGGACCGGCTGCCCCAATGCCTGCGGCCAGCCCTACATGGGCCAGATCGGCCTGATGGGCGCCAAGGCGCGTCAGGGGGGGCAGATGGTGGAGGCCGCCAAGATCTTCTTGGACGGCTCCATGGACAGCCACCCCCGCCTGGCGGACCTTCACGACAAGGGGGTGCCGCTGGCGTCCCTCACGGACACCCTGGAGTCGCTGCTGGTGGAGCGCTTCGGTGCCCGCCACCGCGCCCCCTCCCCATGAGACGCCCCAGACCAGGAGCCCACCAGCGGCCCGGACGGGGGGACGGCCCGCCGGGTCGCCAACTCCCATCGATCAGCGCCATCTCCGCGCTGTCGGCATGGTCCGCCACGCCGTAAAGCAGATGAATGATCCGCTCCGGATCCAGCTCAAGGGCGGCCACCTCCTGCCAGAGCCTCTGGCTGCGGTCCCGATCCGCCCGCGCGAACTGGGCCTCCGCCATCTCGCGGGTGAGCCGGAACACCAGCTGGCGCTCTTTCCGGTCCGCGAAGCTCTGGGCTGTCGCCACGCCTTCCCCGGCCCGGCTCCATCGGCGCGGGCGTCCGCACGTGGATGCGGCGGGGGCCTCCGTCCGCCTGGCGCGGATGACCTGTCCCGGCGCTGCTGGCATCAACTCTTCCAAGGCTCGCGCTCCCGGGACGGACGGATCACCTTCCACTTTCGACAGGAGCCGCCCGTCCCACCCGGGTTCGCCATGAAACGTATCGCTCGCTACAACGACACCCCCTTCCCCGATGCGGGCGGGGATTTGCCATGGTGAACGCCCCGACCAACCGCGCTCCCGTGGCTGCCTCCCCGGGCCATCCCGACGATGCGGTGGCCGCTCTGCCGCCCCCCGGCAGTCCCCATCGCTGGCCGTGGCTGCAGCGGCTGCGGCGCCAGCCCAGCCCGCCCCTGGAGCCCTGGTTGCGGGCCGTGGAACAGGGCGACCTGGTGCCGCAAACCGATCTGCTGGCCGCGCTCGCCGACCATCTCGACGGGGCCGCCATGGCGCGTCTCCTGCGCTGGTGGAGCCAGAGCGAGCCCCGGGATCCGGCCCTGCCCCCGCTGCTGGTTCCCCGCCGCGACCCCCTGGCCCGCCAGGCCCTCCTCCAGGCCTTGTCCGCCGCGGCGGACGATCCCGATCGGCGGGTGGTCCTGCTGCCGCTCCTCGGCCACCAGCGGGATCCCCGCGATTTCCCCCTCCTGCGGCGGATGGCGGAGGAGCCCGGTCCCGCGTCCCTGCGCCTGGCCGCCGTGGAAGGTCTCTGCCGGGGACTGGGAGCCTGGCCGCGGCCCGCGTTGCGCCACACCCTGCGGGGGCTTGTCTCCGACCTGCTCCCGCCCGTGGCGGAGGCCGCCCTGGAGGCCCTGGCGCGCCTGCCGGAGGTCCGGCCCCTCCTGATCCAGCTCAATCGCCAGGACCTCGACCCCGGGGTCGCCGCCCGCCTGCGACGGCGGCTGGCGCGCCTCCCCGCCGCTCCCCTGGTGCTCCTGCTCCACGGCCGCTCCGGGGGGCGGGTCCCCCCTGAAATCGCGGCCCTGGCAGAGGCGCTGGAGCAACGGCGGGGCGCCCCGGTGATTCTGGAAACCCTCACCGCGGAGCCCCCCCCGTCGCGGCCTCTGCCGTCCGCCGCCCGCCTCACCCTGGTGCCGCTGTTCCTGCTGCCGGGCGGCCATGTGCGGCGGGATGTGCCGGCCCGGGCGCGTCGCTGGCGGCGGGCGGGTCCCGTCCGGCTGCTGCCGTTTTTGGGCTCCTGGCCCGCCTGGCAAACGCTTCTGCGGGACGAGGCGCAGGGTTTGGCCGGCCACGGAGGCGCGGACGCGCCGCTGCTGTTGCACCATCCTGTGGAGGGTTCCCTGTCGCGCCGCTACCTGGACCACCTCGCCGCCCTCTGCCACGCCCGTTGCCATCCCTTGATGCCGCCCGCCGAGCGGACCCACGAGCCAGCCCTCCCCCTCGTGCTGGCCACCAGCCGTCTCACCGAGGGGCTCCAGGGGACGGGAGCCATCCCCTTGCTGGCACGACCCACCGTGCGACAGGGGCTGCTCCAGCTGTTGGAGGACCTGCCATGAGCGCCCCGATGGAGGGCCCCGACGCCACCCCCCCGGGCACGGTGTATTTGGTCGGGGCTGGTCCCGGTGACCCGGAGCTGCTCACTGTGCGGGCTCACCGCCTGCTGAGCGATTGCGACGCCCTCGTCTACGACTCCCTGGTGCCCCAGGAACTGTTGGATCTGGTGCCCCCGACCTGCGAGCGCCGCTTTGTGGGCAAGCGACGGGGACACCATTCCGTCCCTCAACCCACCATCAACACCGTGCTGGTGGAGTTAGCCCGGCGCCATCGGCGCGTGGTGCGCCTGAAGGGAGGGGATCCCTTCCTCTTCGGCCGGGGTGGAGAGGAGGCCGCCCATCTGGTGAGTCGAGGAGTGGCGGTGGAGGTGGTGCCAGGGGTGACGGCGGGGATCGCCGCGCCGGCCTATGCGGGCATCCCGGTGACCCATCGCCGCGCCGGTTCGAGCGTCACCTTTGTGACCGGACACGAGGAGATCGACAAAGGCCGACCGGGTGTGGACTGGCAAGGTCTGGCCCGGTCCAGCGACGGGCTGGTGATTTACATGGGCCTGCACAATCTGCGCCGCATCCGCGACGAACTGATCGACGGAGGCTTGCCCCCGTCCACCCCGGCGGCGGCCATTCAACAAGGCACGGTGCAGGGGCAACGGCTGGTCCTGTCCGCCCTGGCGGAGTTCGCGGAGAAGGTGGAGGAAGCGGCTCTGAGCTCTCCCGCCATCATCGTCATCGGGGCCGTGGTGGCCCAACGAGTGGAGGCTTGCGCTCCGAGTCCAGCCGCGGTGGAGATGCCGATCCCCCTCTGAGGCGCCCACTGGGTCCACTGCGCCAACCGCCTGTGGAAACCGAGGTTTTGTAACGAGGCTCACCCAAAGCCATCCCTGGCTTCGGTTCACTGGTTCATCCCGCCGCTGTTCGCAGCGCCTCCCCGCCTCGCCTCCTCCCCCCGGCACCGACCGTCATGACCGCCACCCTGCCCAACCGACAGCCCAGTCCCCACCCCAGTCCGATGCCAGAACGCCGCGACCAGGCCCCGGGTCTCTCCCGTCCAGCGCCGATGTTTGAGCTGATCCCCTACGAAAAGTTCCGCGATACGCCCGCCGTTCGTTTTTTTGACATCACCGTCTCCACCTCCAACGCCAGGGACCTGGTGGTGCACACGGGCCCGGCCATCAGCCCGCCCAACGATCCCGACACCGGCGCCTGGCAGTTCTATCTCCATCCCCATCAAGAAGACAATCTGCTGGCGATGCACGGCGGCCGCACGTTTTATCTGGTGAATCTGGGCTGGAATTATCCGTATCACATCGTGCGTCTGGACTGCGGCGGCGACATCTTGCGCATCCCCCCGGGCACCTTCCATCGTTCCGTGTCCGATCCCGATGGTTCCCTGGTGCTCAATCAGGCGGTGCGGGAGGAGGGCGCCAGCGTGGTGCGGGAGTTCCGCGTCTACAACAGCTCGCGAATCCCCCGCCTTTACGCGGTCACCTCCAAGACGGCGCCCCTGCCCAAATTGCATGGTTTGAATTGGTGAGGCTTCGCGCGACGGTTGGGGTTCCGCGCTCCTGAGCTTCCTCCTCAGGGAGCGACAAGGCCGAGACCTTCCAAACGCAGGTCCAGGGTGATGGCTTCCGGTCGCTCGCGCCCCCGCCAAGGAAGCAGGCCTTCGGGGGAGCGGGGATCCGAAGCATCCAGGTCAACGGGCTGGAATCGTTCCCCCGTCGCGGTCAAGACAAAGGCGTTCACCCCGGACGGACTGCCCACGATGAGCCGCAGGGGCCAGTCCGGGGCGATGCCCGGGTGGAGGCAGGGGTAGAGGCGTTGAAACCTGTATCGCACCGCCAACAGGGTTGAGGGGTCAGGGTCAAGGGGGATGCTTCGGCCTTGCAGGGCCAGCCAGCCGTGGGCCCGGAAGGCGCTGTTGGCCGTGATCTCAAATCGACGCAGGGAACCATCCACAAAGCGGCTGGTGAAGCCACCTTCCCGCGGAAAGTCGCAGATCAGGGGCCAGGGCTCCAGCGCGGGCCGGAGCTCCAGGGAAGGCCGATCCCCACCGTCCACGGGCTCTCCGTTCCAGGCCACCAGGGGCGGGAATCGCCACTCCCACAGCTCCCGGAAGGGGCCCTCCTCCAGGCGCAGATCCGCTGCCGCCAGGTCCGCCAGCACGGCCCGCAGATCAGCCCAAAGCTGGCTGGGGAGGAGACAGCGATCATGCAACGCGTCTCCCCAGGGCCGCAGGCGACGCGGACGATGCGCTGGATCGAGGAGATGGGCCGCCAGGCCACTCCAGAGCAGGGCGATCGCCTGGCTCCATTCCAGGCGAGGCAGGCTTTCGAGCGCCCGAAACTCGATCAGCCCCAAGCATCCCGCTGGCGTGCCTGGATTCCAGAATTTGTCAAAGCTGATCTCGGAGCGGTGGTTGTTGCCGCTGCGATCGGCGTGCAGGTGGCGGAGGGTTTCGCCGATCAAGGCGCGATGGTCGCCCCAAGGTTCTTGGGAGAGCTGTTCCTCCGCCAGCTCCAGTTGTCGGTAGGCGAGCTCGAGGTCAAAGATCGTTCCCGACGCCTCATCAGGCCGCGGGGCCTGGGACGCGGGTCCGACGCTGGAGCCGCTGAACAAGTAGCTCAGGCTGGGGTGGTGCTGCCAGTAGCGGAGGAGGCCCGCCAGCCAGGCGGGCCGGGGGAAGAAGGGATTGGTCGCCAGGGAGGCCCCGCCCCAGAGCAGATGGTTGCCACCCCCCGTGCCCTCCTGGCCTCCGTGGTCGGCCTCCTTCCAGGTGCGCAGCCCCACGACCTCCGCCGCCGCCTCCATGCGGCGGAGCCAACGGGCATAGTCCGACCAGCCATGGCAGACCGGCAGGTTGATTTCCAACACGCCCGGATCCGCCGTCAGGCCCAGCACCTGCCAGTGATCTTCGGCATCACTGGGCAGCATGCCGCTCAAACGGGGCTCGGTGAGCCCGGTCAGCCCATCCTCCACGGCCTGGAGCAGGCTCTCCAGCGGCACCCGCAGCAAGGGCGGGAGGAACAACTCCCAGCCGTCTTGGTCCACCTCCAGGGTGAGCACTTGGCGCGGCAACTCCGCCGGAAAGTGGAGCAGAGGCAGGCGAAGCCCGGCCGGCCCGGGGGCGCCGCTCAGCTGGGCCAGCGCCTCCGCGAGCGGCCAGTCGCCCGCCTGCCAGTGCCAGCCCCGCTCCTGGCCGTCCTCACCCGTCTCCAAAGCGGTGAGGGGGGCGGCCCAGGCTTGCCTCCCTTCATCCAGGGGATCCCGCAACGCCAGCGGACGCAGGCGGACGCCCAGGCGCTCGCCCAAACGCGCAAGCCAGGCGGGGGCCTCGTCCACCCTTAGGGGAACGGGCGCGGGCTCGGTCGCTTGGCGGTCGCGCTGGCGCACAAGCGGGGTGCCATCCGCCCGGACCAGCAGCCGCAAGGCCCAGCGCGGATTGACCTCGCCGGCATAGAGCTTCCCCGGGCAGTAGAGCAGGGTGCTGCCGGGCCAGACGTCGCGCTGAAACACCGCCGCCAGGCGGCGAGCCAGCGGCAGCTTGGTGGGTCCATCCGCCGTGATGGACCACTCCGCGCCCTCCGGATTCACCGGCACCAGGGTCGGCTCGCCGCCCAGGGTGAGTTGCAGATCCGCCGCAGCCAGACGCTCCCGCACCCGTTCGGCGAGGGTCTCCATCCAAAGGGTCATCGGCAGCGCCTGGGGCTCATGGGATCTTCCCGCAGAGGGGGGACCGGGCAGCGAGGGACATGGCGGCGGGGGCTTGAACAGCGGGGCACCAGGGGCGTCAATCCGCAGGTTGGGGCTCCGGAACCATCCGTCCCACCGGCACGGGCTGCACTCTCCAGATCCGCTCCGCATACTCCTTGATCGAACGATCGGAGGAGAAGAAGCCGCATCGGGACGCGTTGAGAATGGACATCTGCGTCCAGCGCTGGCTGTCCAGCCAAGCCCCGTCCACATCGTTTTGCGCCCGTCGGTAGTCGCCGATGTCCGCCATCACGCGGAAGGGATCGCTGCTGCACAAGTTGGACAGCAATGGGTGGAAGAGTTCGCGATCACCCTCGCTGAAATGACCGGATCCGATCAGATCGATGGCCGCGCGAGTGAGGGGCTCATTTTCCAACCAGGGCATCGGGTGATACCCCGTACGATTGAGGGCGGCCAACTGCTCTGCGGTGTGGCCAAAAAGGAAGAAGTTGTCGCTGCCCACCCGCTCCCGAATCTCCACATTGGCCCCATCCAGAGTTCCGATGGTCAGGGCGCCGTTGAGAGACATCTTCATGTTGCCGGTACCAGAGGCTTCCATTCCCGCCGTGGAGATCTGCTCGGAGAGATCAACCGCCGGGTAGATCCGCTGGCCAAGACTGACACTGAAGTTAGGCAGAAACACCACCCGCAACCGACCATCCATGGCCGGGTCGATGTTCACGATGTCCGCGATGCCCACAATCAGACGAATGATCAACTTCGCCATGGCGTAGCCCGGCGCCGCCTTGCCCCCGAAAACCACGGTGCGCGGCGGCAGGTCCTCACCATTCCGCAGGCGCAGGTAGCGCTCCACCAGCTGTAGAGCCGCCAGGTGCTGGCGCTTGTATTCATGGATGCGCTTGACCTGCACGTCAAAGAGACTGGCGGGATCCACGAGCACACCGGTCTGGTGGAGGATTGTCTGGGCCAACCGATCCTTGGCGAAGGCCCGCATCGCCCGCCAGCGATCATGGAAAGCGGGGTCCTGGGCCAGAGGCTCCAGACGGGAGAGTTGATCCAGGTCGGTCCTCCAGCCCTCGCCGATGGCGTCATCCAGCAGACTGGCGAGATGGGGATTGGAGACGGCCAGCCAGCGGCGCGGCGTGACGCCATTGGTGATGTTGGTGAAGCGCTCCGGCCAGATTTCCGCGAAGTCGTGAAACAGATGTTGCTTGAGAAGCTGGCTATGGAGCTCGGCGACACCGTTCACTTGATGACTGCCGACCACGGCCAGATGGGCCATGCGCACCTTGCGCTGGGGACCCTCCTGAATCAAAGACAACTTGGAGAGCATGTCCGGCTTGCCCGGATAGCGCAGGCGAACCATGCGCAGAAAGCGGGCATTGATTTCGTAGATGATATCCAGTTGGCGCGGCAACAATTGTTGAAACAAATCCAAGCCCCAACATTCAAGAGCTTCGGGCAGCAGGGTGTGATTCGTATAGCTGATGCAGGCGGTGGTGATGCTCCAAGCCTGATCCCAATCCACCCCATGGACATCAATGAGCAGGCGCATCAGCTCTGCCACGGCGATCGCCGGGTGGGTGTCATTGAGCTGCACAGCGAACTTCTTATGAAACTCCGTAACACTCAGTCCCTGCCCCTTGAGGATGCGGAACATATCCTGAAGTGAGCAAGAAACAAAGAAAATCTGCTGGCTCAAGCGCAGTCGTTTTCCTTGCTCCATCTCATCATTGGGATAGAGCACCTTCGAGAGCGTCTCCGACTGGACCTTGTGGAGCACCGCTCGCGTGTAGTCCCCTGCGTTGAAAGAGGCGAAATCAAAGTCCTCCGGCGCATGCGCTGACCAGAGGCGGAGGGTGTTGGCCGTGCGCACGCCATAGCCCAGGATCGGAGTGTCATAGGCGACGCCGATCACGGTGTGGCCGCCGATGACCACGGGATAACTCCATTCCGGACGGATCACCTCCCACGGATTGCCGCGGGCCAACCAGGGATCTGTGCTTTCCACCTGGCCACTGGGGCCGATCTGCTGGCGAAAGATGCCGAATTCGTAGCGGATGCCATAGCCGATGGCTGGCAGCTCCAACGTGGCCATCGATTCCTGGAAGCAGGCCGCCAAACGTCCCAGGCCGCCATTGCCCAGGCCGGGCTCCGGTTCTTCAGCGATCAGCGCATCCAGAGAAAGCCCCAGTTCCTGACAGGCGGCCTCAGCCTCCTTGCGCAGGCCAAGGTTCACCAGATTGTTTTCCAGGTGGGGTCCCAGCAGATACTCCGCAGAGAGATAGACAGCCGTGCGGACGTGTTGATGGGTGTATGTCTCGGCGGTGTCCACCCAACTGGCCAACAACCTGTCGCGCACCGCCAGCGCCAGACAGAGGTAGTGGTCATGGCTGGTCGCCAGACCAGGGGCCTTGGCCTGACTGGAGAACAGGTGGCGACGCATGTCCGCCGCCAGTGGAGTGGCGAAGGAAGCGGAGCTGGACGAGAGGGGTGTGACGACCATGCCTGCGGGACCCGGGGTGACATCTTTCATGGCGCGAGATGGGGCGGATCGCAGAAGCATCGGCTACCAGCCGCTCGACGCCAGTCGATTTCTTCATCTCCAGACGAGGGACCCTCCGTCTCACGCACCTCGGCCTGGATCGTCCATTTGAGATCGCTCTCCACCGATCCCGCTCCAGAAAAACTCCCCGAAACAGCGGCGGTCAGATTGGCTTTGGAAGAGGTGGCAAGGACGATGTAGCGATCGTCAATGGATCCCGCTCCACTGGGATCAAAGCCGCGCCAACCAGCTCCGGGGAGATAGATCTCCGCCCAGGCATGCAGGTCATAGGTCTTGGGCTTGGGCTCCACAAGGTGGTAGCCACTGACAAAACGTGCCGGCAGGCCGACGCAGCGACAGGATTCAATCATCAGCATCGCCAGGTCGCGACAGGACCCGACGCGCTCTTTCAGCGTTCGCCCCGCCGGCCAGGCGGGTCCCATGTGGCGCTGGGTGTATTTCACACGATCCTGGATGATCGCCACGAGCTGGCGCAGAAAGGGGAGGGCCATCTGGTCACATCCCGTCAAGGCTTCCTGAGCCAGATCAACCGCAGCGGGGTCGTGCTGGCCGTTGGGCAACCAGCCCTCCAGGGCGCCCATCAGATCGCCGTTGAGGTGCCCCACGGGATAGGGCAGGAGGGGCGGGTTGATCTCAAGGGCCATCTCCAGCGGCGGAGCCGCCTGTGTGATGACCTCACTGCTGGCCCGAACCAGAAAGCGATCCGTGCTGCCCAGGAACCGGGCCCGGAGGATCTCATCCCCGCTGGAGGCCAGCAGTGGATAGAGAATGTCAGGCTCTGGCGTGATGGTCAGCTGAAAATCAAGCAGGCGCTGGAACCCATGTCCCCGTGGCTTGAGGCAGAAGCGGTGGGGGCCGAGCAGGATCGGCGCCGAATAGCGGTAGTGAAGGGTATGGGTTACGAGAGCGCGCATTCCGACTCAGTGGGGGAGGTGCTGATCGGGGGGGCAATGAAATAACGCTTCTCGATCAGGGTATGCAGTTGATTGAAGTCTTGTTGCAGATGATCGATGGCTTCATGGAGACCACTGGCAATCAGATCATCAATCCTGGTATAGCTCCAGCGGGCAAGCGTCAGCCCCGCGAGGCATTCCAGCTCGTCGGGAGCCCCGGGCACAGATCCTCCGCGAATGATGCGCAGGGTTTCATTAATCCGTTCCAGGCAGTAACGGACAGAGCGGGGGAAAATGGGATCGAGCAACAGGAAACCAGCCACCGCTCGCGGCGCGATAGCCCGCTGCTGCGACTGACGAAACATCTGATAGGCTCCAGCCGTACGCAAGAGTGCAATCCATTGCAACTCATCCAGAACACCTCCGACATCCTCATTGGAGGGAAGTAGGAGGAAGTATTTGACATCAAGGATTCGTGTGGTCTTGTCAGCCCGCTCCAGCAAACGCCCCAACCGGCTGAATTGCCAAGAAAGATCGCGGCTCAGGGTGGCATCCGTAATGCCATAAAACAGTTGACAATCCCGACGGATCGCACGCAGCTGTTCTTGCGGGGGCTGCTCCCAATAATCTGGCTCTTGGAGACCCCAGTAGCAACCATTGATTTGCTCCCACATTTCCGTGGTGACCACATCGCGAATCTGCCTGGCATTCTCACGCGCGAAGGTGATGCAATTCACCACGCTGCTGGGATTGGCAGGTTCACGCACAAGAAATTTGACCACATCTTCAGGCCGGCCACAGGGGTAAAGCTTGTCAAAGAGCTCGCGGTCACCACTGGCGTCGATCAGGGGCAGCCAGGGCTCGGCGCTGCCGGGCGGGCAGTCGAGGGCCATGGCTTCGCTGACCTCAACAAAGCGGGAGATATTTTCCGCACGCTCAACATAACGATTGATCCAGTATAGAGAATCCGCTACACGACTCAGCATCATTCGACCTCCAATGCGGCCGTCACGTGATCCATCTCTGCGACAGAATCATCAACAATCCAGGTGTCTTTACATCCCCCACCCTGGGAAGAATTCACCACCAGCGAGCCCCGTCGCAAGGCGACACGAGTGAGACCACCAGGCGTGACCCAGTCCTCTTTGCCACGTAGAGCATAGGGACGAAGATCGACGTGGCAGGGGTAGATCTCTCCTTCACTCAACGAAGGAACAGTGGAAAGTTCCAAGGTGGGCTGGGCAATGAAGTTTCGAGGATCTGCTTCGATCTTGGACGCAAAGATAGCAATCTCCTCTTTACTGGCATGCGGGCCAATCAACATCCCATATCCACCAGCCTCAGCAACAGACTTAACCACCAGCTCATGAAGATGAGACAATACATAGGAACGATCTTCCGGGCGGGAGCAGAGGTAGGTGGGCACGTTTTCAATGATCGGCTCTTCTTTCAGATAATAGCGAATCATCTCCGGCACATAAGCATAGATCAACTTGTCATCAGCCACCCCCGTCCCTGGCGCGTTGGCGATGGCCACCCTCCCCGCCGCATAGGCGTCCATCAGCCCCGGCACGCCAAGAATGGAATCCTTGCGGAATACATTCGGATCAAGGAAATCGTCATCAATACGACGATAGATGACATCCACCGGCTCCAACCCAGCCGTGCTGCGCATCCACACGCGCCGATCCTCCACGACCAGATCCCTTCCCTCCACGAGCTGGATGCCCATCTGCTGGGCGAGATAGCTGTGCTCAAAGTAGGCGCTGTTATAGACGCCCGGGGTCAGGAGGACAACTTTTGGGTTGTCCGTCCAGGTGGCCAGGTCGCTGAGGGTTTGAAGCAAATGGGAGGCGTAGTTGTCAATGGGCTGAACGGTGCGCCCGGCGAAGAGGCTGGGGAAGATCCGTTTCATCACCCGCCTGTTTTCCAGAAAATAGGCCACCCCTGAGGGACAGCGCAGGTTGTCCTCCAGAACCCGCCAGGTGCCTTCCCCATCGCGGACCAGATCGAGTCCCGAAATGTGACACCAACGTCCCAGGGGGGGCTGGATGCCCTGCATCTGCGGGCGCCAGCCATGGGAGCTCACCACATCTTCGCGAGGCACGACGCCGTCAGCATGAATGTGGCCGGCCCCGTAAGCATCCGCCAGAAAGAGGTCGATGGCCGCGAGCCTTTGAAACAGACCTTTCTCAAGGATCGCCCATTCGCTGGCGCGGATCAGGCGGGGCAAGGGATCGAAGGGAAGGATGCGCTCAACCCCCAGACGACCCGAGTCGTTAAGGCGAAAGGTGGCTCCCAGCCGCCGCAACAACATGCCGGCGGCCGCATGGTTGTGGTTGAGCTGCTCAAGTCCCATGCGTCCCAGGGAAGACAGGAGGGGGGCCAGGGCCGGGCGCGGCTGCGCTGGAGCGCCGAAATATTCGTCATAACCGTGATGGGGCGCGTACTCCGTGAACATGGGGGGAGCAGAAGTGCATCAATCCTGAAGGGGCAACGAGCCCGGACCGGTGACGGTTGCTACGGATGCGCCCGCCCGTGGAAGCCATGCCCTGGCGAGCAACCAGGCCGCCAAAGGCTCAGGGAGGCGCTGGCGAGCGGCTGAAGCGAAGAGCAGGAAGCGGTCTCATTGCAAACATAACGAGACACATACTGGCGCGCGGATTCCATGACAAAGCGGGATCTTGGGCGGCGATTGGTTGCCATGTCGGCAGTGACTGCATAGAGTTGAGTGGAGTCTTGACTCTGAACATTTCCTTAAATTGAGTCTTATGCATTCCAAATTTGCTTCAACCGCAAAGCTAGGCCTGTTGCCAGCTGCGCTTGGCATCAGCTTGATGCTTCCGTCTCAAGCGCAAGCGTTGAGTCTCGGATATCAACTGACTCCCGTCCAGACCTTCCAGACGTTTGGTAACGACACCACCACTCCATCTCTCCCCATCACCTTCCCCGGCTTCAACACCTCCGCCCTACCTCCCGGTCACCTTTCTGCCACTCTTGTCGGCTATCAGTACTACATCCCATCGGTCACCCTGAGTGGCGTGTCCCGATTGGTTTGTGACGACTTCACCACCATTCCACCATTTAGCTGCCCACTGCCCGGTCCGCTCCCCACCACGGCGACTCTCTCTTTTGACAGCATTGTCCCCGGTGGTTCTGCTGTGGCAATTCCTGCCATCAGCGGCAGTGTTGCTGGACCTGCGACAACAACTTACACATTTAATGCGATCACCGGTAGCGCATCTAACATCTTCACCACGACCACGGCTCTCTTCCCCCCTGGCCCCTATACCAACACTCCTGTTAGCCTTGATTTTTACAAAACAGCCTGGGCCTACACTGGACCTAGCGGTGTAAGCACCCAGTTCCTCGGTACTGCTTTCCCTCTTAACACCCGAGCAATTGTTACAGGTCAATTCGGCATCCGTTACGTTTACTCTTATGTCCCTGGTCCCCTCCCTCTTCTGGGAGCTGGTGCTGCTTTCGGCTGGTCGCGCAAGCTTCGCCGTCGGATCACGCAAACAGTCTGAGTGACCTCAAGTTTCAAGACCCCCCTGTCGGGGGTTTTTTTTTGGGGGTTGGACTAAAATTTTTTTACTACCATTGGCCTCCCTTGAATTCCACCTCTTTCTCCCGACTGCTGGCCCGGAGTGGCTTGATCCTCCTGATCCTGTTTGGGGTGGTCGTGGCTTTCGATGTCTCGCCACCCAAACTCCTACAGCCCGACTGGCTACTCAATTTTGGCATTACTTTATCCAACACCATATCAATTCCATTCGTCGGCATTGTACTTGTATACGTTGCAAGCTATATCGATTTACAAGCCTGCAATAAATTATATGTGCGCGTCGCTCGACTCTCAGCTTTGTTGGCCATGTTATTTTTACTGGTCCAACCCATGCTTGCTTTCGCCCTATGGAAAAACTTTCAAGATCTGAGAGTTTATAATAAAGAACAATCCAATCTTATCCAGCGGAAAGGGGCTGACTTGACTCGGGCCATTCAAAACTCAACGACGTTTGCGGACTTGCAAATCAACATGTCCAGGCTTCAGGGTCCAAACATCCCTGATCAAGCGCGTGCTGTTCCCCTAGCCGAACTCAAGAAGCAGTTGCTTTATTCCATTCAAACCGCCCAAAAATCTTTTGCCAGTCGACTTCCCTCTCCCACCTCTGATGCCTACAAAGCAATTTACAAGCGCATGGCTCGCGCGTCTTTGATCAGCCTGCTCGGGACCGTGGGTTTTGGCTTATTGGCAATAAACCCAAATACAGAAAAGAATATTCTTATTTTGTATTTCAAATCTATTGGACTATTTGGAATAACTCCTGCTTCGATCTACAAGTTCTACAAAGAGTATGCTGAGAATCAGAGAGAGAAGAAACAACTACAAGGAGTGACTAAGGAAAGAAGAAAGTCAACGCTAAATTATCAACGACAAAAGCGTAAGGCTGAAGTTCTACAACTGCGCGAACAGAAACGCCAATTGAACGAAGACAGGAAACTGGCTGAAAGAAGGCAGCGGGAGCGCGAGCGGATGCTCGAACTGGAGCACAAAAGAGCGAGAAAACAGGAATTGGAAGAAGAGCAGGAGCAGTCTGATCGCCGCTGACACGTCGGATATCCCCTGCTTGCAAGTCCGCTTCCTGCATTTTTGCTCGCCTTCTTTAGTCCAAGATCTTCAATTTTTTTCTTGAGATATTATTAGTCGGGTCTTCCTTGGCGGGGAATCCGGCTTTTTTTTGGTCACGCAAAAAACGACTTGCAGCCGTCACGCAAGTCTCGCTGGACCAGCTCATATACAGGACGTCTTAGGCGTTTCACCTGATTCTTGATCAGTTCAGCCGCTGTCACACCATGAAATTTTGGAAAGGCTTAATGCGTGTTACGGTCTGCGGATCTTCTCTTTTTCTTCATGCGCGCTCTATGGCTCACGGGCTTTGCGACCGCCTCCATGCTTGCGGCATGTCCCGCGCATGCTCTGATTCAGACGGTCAGCCCCATCGGTGGAGGTGGTTTCAACACCACAGGTCCGAATGTAAACAATACCAACATTCAATTTCCTCCATTTTCAGCTTCAGCGCCCGGCGATCTTTTGGGGGTCCGAATTAAACTTCTGAACTCCTTTTTTACAGGGGGCTACGATTTGCTTGGGTCTAATACTGGAACAGTAACAATATCTTCAAATACTGTTGCTGTGCCTAAGTTTACTTTCACAGGCAGCGTCGGCTCTTCTAGTGGTGCTTCACAAGCTCTATCCCCTACACCTCGCGTTACGAGTTGCCCCACGTTTACGTTCGGCTCCAGTAATTTTTGTGTAGATAATGTCGCTCTAAGTCCCGCTAGCCAGCTTTACGTCCAAGCATTTGCCCAATTAGCCGCAAGCACACCAGCTTTGCAAGCTTATTTCACTGGTACTCCAACCATTGATTTTGTTGAGACTCTCTACACGAAGACTCAAACTCCTCTAACTCCTTCTCTTGCGTTTGATCCCGCGAATTTGAACTTCGCTGGCAATATCGTCCTCGAGTATGAGTATGTACCCGGACCATTGCCCCTCCTAGGAGCAGGGGCGGCCTTCGGTTGGAGCCGTCGCCTCCGGCGTCGGATATCGACATCCACTAAAGTCTGATTCCTCTAAACAAATCACTTCCAGCCCCCTTCTTTATATTTAAACGGCAGGGAAGGGGGTTGTATAAATTGTTTCTGGAGAACGGCAGGGAGACAGCCAGGTCTCTGCTTTTAGAGTAAAAAATAAAGTTGAGCAAGTGGTAATTCAGCAGCGGGTTCGCAGTAGAGCATTTCTCCATCCGCAAATACTTCATAAGTCTGTGGATCCACCTCCATTTTTGGTAGAGAGTTATTGTTCCGCATATCTTTCTTACCAACACAGCGAGTCTGAATGACCGGAACGCAAGATCGCCGCAGACCCAGACGGCGAGGCAGATCGTCATCCAGAGAAGCTTGACTGATAAAAGTGAGACAACTAGGGGTCAAAGCTTCACCAAAAGCTGCAAACATCGGCCTGCCGTGAACCGGTCCCGGGGTGGGAATTGAAGCATTAGCATCTCCCATCTGGGCCCAGACAATTGAGCCGCCCTTCAGAACCAATTCCGGTTTCACAGCAAAGAACCCTGGTTTCCAGACCACTAAATCCGCCAGTTTTCCTACCTCCACTGAGCCAACCTGGGAATCGATCCCATGGGCAATGGCAGGGTTGATGGTGGTTTTTGCGATATAGCGCTTCAGACGAGTATTGTCATTGCGGTCCCCATCGCCCACAAGAGCGCCACGCTGGACCTTCATTTTGTGAGCAGTCTGGAAAGTCCGCTGAATAACTTCACCCACTCGACCCATCGCTTGGGAGTCACTGGCAATAATGGAAAAGGCACCAAGATCATGAAGGATGTCTTCGGCAGCGATGGTTTCACGGCGGATGCGCGATTCAGCAAAAGCCACATCTTCCGGGATCCTTGGATCCAGATGATGGCAGACCATCAACATATCCAAGTGTTCTTCCAGCGTATTTCGGGTATAGGGCCGTGTAGGGTTCGTGCTACTTGGCAAGACATTGACCTCCCCGCAAATGCGAATGATGTCTGGGGCATGACCACCGCCAGCGCCTTCGGTATGAAAGGTGTGAATCGTCCGCCCCGCAATGGCACGAATCGTATCTTCCACAAACCCCGCCTCATTGAGCGTATCGGTGTGGATGCACACCTGCACATCAAAACGATCCGCAACCGACAGGCAGCAGTCGATGGCAGCGGGGGTGGTCCCCCAGTCCTCATGGAGCTTCAGGCCACAGGCTCCCGCACGGATCTGCTCCTCGATTCCCTCAGGCGTGCTGGCATTGCCCTTGCCGTAGAAGCCAAGATTGACGGGTAAACCCTCTGCGGCCTGCAACATCCGAGCCAGGTGAAAGGCTCCGGGCGTGCAAGTGGTGGCGTTGGTGCCGGTGGCGGGTCCTGTGCCTCCACCAAGGAGCGTGGTGACACCACTGGCCAGCGCCGTTTCCACCTGCTGAGGGCAGATGAAATGAATGTGGGTGTCGATGGAACCGGCCGTCACGATGTGACCCTCACCCGCGATCGCTTCCGTGCCAGGTCCAACGACGATTGTGACCCCGTCTTGGGTGTCAGGATTGCCTGCCTTGCCGATGGCCACAATCCGTCCATCGCGCAGGCCGATGTCCGCCTTCACGATGCCCCACCAGTCCAGGATCACGGCGTTGGTGATGACAGTGTCGACCGCCCCTGCGGCACGACTGGTCTGCGCTTGACCCATGCCGTCGCGAATCACCTTGCCACCGCCGAATTTCACCTCGTCGCCATAGACGGTGAAGTCCTTCTCCACCTCCAGAATCAGTGCGGTGTCCGCGAGCCGCAGCCGATCCCCCGTGGTGGGTCCATAGGTTTCGGCGTAGACGCGACGATCGATGGGATAAGCCATGGGAAATACAGCGGGTTGACAGAAAAACGTCAGTCGAGCGGGCCGTTGATCTCGCCGCGGAAGCCCCAAACGCGCCGCAGGCCGCCGTAGGGCACCAGGCGCACCTCGCGCGTGTCTCCAGGTTCAAAGCGGATTGCGGTGCCCGCGGGGATGTCGAGCCGCAACCCGCGAGCGGCGGAGCGGTCGAAGGAAAGGGCGGCGTTGGCCTCAAAAAAATGAAAGTGAGAGCCCACCTGCACCGGGCGGTCACCGGTGTTGGCGACCGTCAGCGTGGTGGTCGGCCGGCCGGCATTGAGCTCAAGGGTGCCGGGCTCGGGAAGCAACTCTCCGGGGATCAGGGGGGCCATGGCTCAGCGAATGGGGTCGTGAAGGGTGACCAACTTGGTGCCGTCGGGAAACACAGCCTCAATCTGCACCTCATTCACCAGTTCCGGCACACCCTCCATCACCTGATCGCGTTGCAGCCAAGTGGTGCCCTCCGCCATCAGCGCCGCGACCGTTTTGCCATCCCTGGCGCCCTCCAACACCTGAAAGCTGAGCCAGGCCACCGCTTCTGGATGGTTGAGCCGCAACCCTCGCTTCAAGCGCCGTTCCGCCAGCAGAGCTGCGGTGACGATCAAGAGCTTGTCTTTTTCTTGGGGAGTCAGATGCATCGGTTCTGGTCGAGCGGAGAGGTCGTCCGGGACGTTCGGGGTCCAGCCCCCATCACTGTCGCAGCGCGCGGGGATCGGCAAGGTCCAGACCATCTCTGTCCAAGCGAACAGCCCCGGCTCCCGGCTCCCGGGCCAGGGGAGCGTCCTGGAAGGGCCAAACCCTGGGGAGGGTGGGGGGTGGAAGTTGGCGCATGGCCCGCACCGCCCGCCAGATCCGGGTGAACCACCCGCGAGCCGCCGTTGTTGACGACCCGCGATAGCGGGCCACCAGTCCGCGTTCCAGCGCCCCGCAGGCCATCTCCCCCTCCAGTCCCTCCCTCGCCTCCCGGCAGTGGCCGACCAGAGCCGCCAGGGCGGCCGGCTCCAGTGTCTCGGGACCAACCCAGGCCAGGGAGCCGAACACCGCCTGGCCCGCAAGCCCATGGGCCTCCACCAGTGCCGGACCCGCCAACTCCCAGCGGTCGATCAGCTCCCAGCGCGCCCCGTCGCCGCCCGCGGGAGAGCGACAGATCTCCAATCCCGAGCGCCAACGGCCCGCTTCCAACCCCTCCCCGGCGGCGGTGCGGCCCAGGCGCACCACCTCCGCTCCCAGCCAACTGGCTTCGGGCGCAATCACAACCCGCGTCCGCTGCTCCATCAGGCCGTTGGCATAGAGCACGAGCTCCTGAGGAAGCCATTCCAGATCCGCCCCCCGCTCCAGCGTGACGTGAAGCGTCTGCCGCGCCCAGGCGCCGCCGGGATCGCGGCGGGAGCGTCCGATGGTGCCATAAACCTTCTGCGCGGCCACGCTGGTGATCAAAGCGGCGCTTCCCTCCGCCTGCTGGATGTCCAGTGTGAGTTGGTCACCGCCCACCAAACCACCCGCCGTGTGCAACAAGGGCAGCTCGCAGCGCCCGTCCACGCCATGACAGGCCCGCTGAACGCGCAAGGGCGCGGACGTTTCGCCTTGAAACACGGTGCGTCCGTGGCGTCGCTCAAAGCGGAGCTTGGCCTGTCCATGCCAGTGATGAGACGCTGCGGCGGCGAACGGCGGCACATCGACGGGGGTCAGGGGTCCAGGCACACTGATGACGCTGATGACAACGGATCGCTTTGATGGACGCTGATCAATCCGCCAGTAGAAGTCTGCCGCAGTGAAGGACACGCCTCCGCCGCCCCTGGTGCTCAGCCGCCGTCTCGGTCTCCATCCCCCCCGAATGACCTCCGGCGACCCCCTGGTGCTTCAACTCACGGCGGAGGAACGCGCCCGGCTGCGCGGGCTGCGCCACAGCCGCTGTGGCCAGCCCCTGCTGCTGCAGCTGCCACGAGGAGAAACCCTCCAACCCGGAGAATGGCTGGCCAGCGATGACGGCTGCGCCCGAGTCCGTGTGGACCCCGCGGACGAACCGCTGCTGCGGGTCCTCTCGGACACCCCTCGGGCCCTGCTGCAGGCGGCTTACCACCTGGGCAATCGTCATGTGGCCCTGGAGGTGCGGGCGGGTGAATTGCGGCTGCTCGCCGACCCTGTGCTGGAGGATCTGCTGCGGCGGCGGGAGCTGGTGGTGCAGCAGGTTCACGAGCCGTTCCACCCCGAGCCCGGCGCCTACGGCGGCGCGTTCGATCACGCTCACCCTCCGTCCGCCGCGGTGGCGCCAACCCGCTCCGTGGCCCCCGCCAACGATGACGCCTGACGCCCTCCAGCGCCTGCACCTGCTGCAGCTCGTCTCCCCCGCCCTGCCGGTGGGGGCGTTCAGCTATTCAGAAGGGTTGGAGGTGCTTGTCCAACAGGGTCGACTGGCGGACGGCCAAGCCGTGGAAGCCTGGCTGCGGGCTGAGCTGCGGCAAGGGTCTCTGATGCTGGAGGCGGCTTCCCTTCCGGTCTTCATGGAAGCCCTGGTCCGCTGGCGCGAGGACGCGGTGGACGGGGACCCCGGGGCGGCCCGCGCGGCGGTGTTGGCCCGCGACAGCTGGCTGTTGGCCCTGAGGGAAGCGCCGGAGGTGCGCGCCCAGCAACGCCAGATGGGTGGAACGCTGCTGCGGCTGCTGGCCGACCTGGGCTGGCCCCTTCCCCCCGATCCGGCGGGGAGCGCCAAGACGGTTCTGGCCTGGACCGCGGCCTGGGCCTGGGCCTTGGTGGCGTTGGCCGTGCCGGTGCGCTCAGGGGTGGAGGCCTATCTGTATGGCTGGGTCGCGAACCAGCTCAGCGCCGCCGTGCGGTTGGTGCCCCTGGGACCCACCGAGGCGCAGCGCATCCAGCTGCGGCTGGCGCCTTGGATCGCCGAGCAAGCCGAGGCACTGGCGCGATCGGAAACACCTCCGGAGGAGCGCTGGAGCGGTGGGGTGGGGGCGGCGCTCGCCCAGCTGGGCCATGGAGAGCTTTATTCCCGGCTCTTTCGCAGCTGAGGCGAGAGGCCTTCGGGGGGCCCGGTTCCGGGTGGAGCGGCCAGAATGATCGCAGCGTTCAGGGAAAGGGAATGGCCGCAAGCCGCCTGCGGGTCGGGGTGGCGGGCCCCGTCGGCTCGGGCAAAACCGCCCTGGTGGAAGCCCTCTGTCGTCGCCTGCGGGATCGCCTTCAGCTCGCCGTGGTGACGAATGACATCTACACCCAGGAAGACGCTCAGTTTCTGACTCGGGTCGGAGCCCTGACGCCGGACCGGATTCGCGGCGTGGAAACCGGTGGCTGTCCGCACACGGCCATCCGGGAAGACTGCTCGATCAACCGCGCGGCGGTGGCCGAGCTGGAGGGGGCCTTCCCCAACCTGGATCTGGTGCTGGTGGAGAGCGGTGGCGACAACCTGGCCGCCAGCTTCAGCCCGGAATTGGTCGATCTTTGCATCTACGTCATCGACGTGGCGGCGGGCGACAAGATTCCCCGCAAAGGGGGCCCTGGCATCACCCGCAGCGATCTGCTGGTGATTAACAAAATCGATCTGGCGCCTCTGGTGGGGGCTTCTCTGGAGGTGATGGAACGAGACGCCAGCCGCATGCGGCCGGGCCGGCCCTGGTGTTTCACGGATTTGCGCCGTGGCGAGGGACTCGATGCGGTGGAAGGCTTTGTGCTGCGGCAGCTTCCGCCGCGGCCCCAGGACGGCCTCAGCGGTGAATAATTCTTTTTTTCTTAACAGCAACGCTGGGGGCGACGTCTGCAAATCCTGAGAAAAGGCGTTCAGATTCGCGAAAAGTCGCTGTTGTTACCAGATGGGCGGGGTGTGGTCGATAACTTCGCCGTTGATTCCCGAATTTGGGATTTGTGCGATGACCTTCACACGGTCGTCAATCCCTTTCCTTTGGAGCCCTTTACATGAAGCCTCTGGCACAGCACTTCTCCACACGTCGGTGGATCAGTGGTGGTTCTGCTCTCAGCTTGACACTGACTCTCGCTGCCTGTGGCGGCGGCGGGGGAGGTGGCAATTTTGATGGCGAGGTCAAAGTTGGCATTCTTCACTCCCTCAGTGGGACGATGGCCATCTCCGAAACCACCCTCAAAGAGGTGGAGGAGATGGCCATCAAGGAAATCAACGACGCTGGTGGCGTCAAGGTTGGTGGCAAGAGCTACAAGATCACTGCCATTTCTGAGGATGGCGCTTCCGATTGGCCGACCTTTGCTGAAAAGGCGCAAAAGCTGATCGACGCCGACAAAGTCGCCGTGGTCTTCGGCGGCTGGACGTCCGCCAGCCGCAAGGCCATGCTGCCGGTCTTTGAAGCAAAGAACCACATCTTGTTCTACCCGATCCAATACGAAGGACAGGAGTGCTCCCGAAATATCTTCTACACCGGTGCTGTTCCCAATCAGCAGGCTGAACCAGCGGTGGACTGGCTGCTTAAGGAGTTTGGGCCAAAATTTGGCAAGAAGGTTTACCTTGTTGGCTCTGACTACGTCTATCCGAGGACAGCTAATACCATCATCAAGGAGCAGATGAAGGCCCGCGGTGGAGAAACCGTTGGAGAAGATTATATTCCTCTTGGCAACACCGAGGTTGCTCCAATCATTGCCAAGATCAAAAAGGTCTATCCTGATGGTGGCATCATTATCAACACCTTGAACGGTGACTCGAACGTCGCCCTCTTCAAGCAGTTCAAGGCCGCCGGCATTGATCCGAAGAAGTATCCGATCATGTCCTTCTCCATTGCGGAGGAGGAGATTCGCCAGATCGGCCCTGAGTACACCAACGGCACCTACGCCGCCTGGAACTTCTTCATGAGCCTGGATACTCCGGCTTCCAAGAAATTCACAGCTGACTTCCAAGCCATGTATGGCAAGGACCGAGTCACTGGAGACCCGGCAGAATCCGCCTACAACATGGTTTATCTCTGGAAGAACGCCGTCGAGAAAGCGGGGACCTTTGAGGATCTGGACAAAGTTCGCAAGAACATGATCGGCATCTCCTTCGCCGCCCCTCAAGGTGAGATCAAGATGTTCCCCAACCATCACACCTCCGAGCGGGTGCTGATTGGCGAAGCGGAACCAACTGGCCAGTTCAAGATTCTCTACGACTCCAAGACCGCTGTGCCCCCGATCCCTTGGAACCAGTTTGTTCCCGAAACCAAGGGCTATACCTGCGACTGGACTCTAGATCGTCCAGACGCTGGCAAGTTCCGGATGTGATCCCCTTGGATGGCCCCCTCCGGGGCCATCTTGGTTTTAAGTACTTCCTTGGTTTTTTAGTACTTCGCATTTTCAAGACTCTGACCATAGACAATACACTTTCATCTGTCATTATTGTTATTTTATCCCTGCGATGGATTATTGAATGGAGCTTTTCTTCTCACAGCTCCTTGATGGGCTCAGCATCGGATCTGTTCTTCTTCTAGCGGCAACAGGTCTGGCGATTGTTTTCGGCTTGATGGGCGTCATCAATCTCGCCCATGGCGAATTTCTGATGCTTGGTGCTTATGTCACCTTCGTGGTGCAAGGCATCTTCAAGCCGATGGGGGGCATCCTGTTCGAGCTTTATTTCCCCATCGCCCTTGTGGCCTCCTTCGTTGTTACAGCCTTGGTTGGAGCCCTGCTGGAGCGAACCCTGATCCGCCAGCTCTATGGCCGCCCATTGGAAACCCTGCTGGCGACCTGGGGGGTGAGCCTGGTCTTGATTCAGTTGGTGCGCAGTGTCTCAACCGCCATGTTGATCGGCATTCTGGTAGCCATCGCTCTCGGTTGGTTTGCCGCGAAGATGCTGCGGACGCGGTTTGAGGAGAAACTCTTTCTTCCTTACATCGTGGGGCTCAGCTGGATTGGATCCTCCTTGATCGGTATTGCTTTCGCCAGTTGGCTGTCCAACATCCGCCCCCTCGCGAGCGCCTGGTTTGGCCCACGAAACATTGACGTCACCGCTCCCAAGTGGCTTCAAGGAAGCTGGGGGAAAATCGCAGGCATTGAACTGCCCGGTATCCGCATTTTCATCATCCTGCTTTCCGCCATTTTACTTTTGGCGACCTTTTGGTTCTTGAACAAAAGTGTTTGGGGACTTCGCATGAGAGCTGTGACCCAGAATCGGCAGATGAGCAATTGCCTTGGAATTCCTACAGATAAGGTGGATTGCATCACCTTTGCACTTGGTTCCGGATTGGCTGGAGTAGCTGGTGCGGCCATCACTCTGCTGGGATCGGTCGGGCCAAATCTTGGTGCCGCTTATATCGTTTCTTGTTTCATGGTCATCGTGCTTGGGGGTGTCGGCAACCTGCTTGGTACCGTTCTGGCTTCATTTCTCCTTGGCATCATTCAGTCCGTCATTGGATCCGGCTCGTTGTTGATCGTGTTTCCAAACCTGCCAGGATCAGTCAAAGGTTTCGTTGAATTTTTTGCCACGACCAGCATGTCTCTGGTCCTTGTCTTCATCTTTATCATCGCCTTTCTCCAATTCAGACCGAATGGGATGTTTCCACAGAAAGGTCGATCTGTTGAGAACTAGATCATCATTCCTCAACTTGGCCTACCTCCCACCTCCTCTTCCTCTATCCCAGAGAAACAGCCTTGAAACTCCTTCGCTCCCTCTTCCCCTGGATACTTCTGGCTGTAGCCCTCTTTATACTTCCCATCATTCTTGACGACTTTCGTTTAAACCTCTTTGGCCGATATTTTTCATTGGCGATTACCGCCTTAGCCATTGACCTCATCTGGGGGTATACCGGACTGCTGAGCTTAGGTCAAGGCATCTTTTTTGCACTTGGCGGTTATGCAGTCGCGATGTATCTGATGCTCAACACTCCAAGCGAGGCTGGAGGCAATGGGATTCCAAAATTTTTCGAGAATTATGGCGTGGCCGAGTTGCCCTTCTTCTGGCAGCCCTTCTGGTCGCCAGTGGTCACCTTGATTGCTCTATGGCTTATTCCAGCAATTATTGCTGGCTTGGTTGGCTATTTGATTTTCCGCAATCGAATCAAAGGAGTTTATTTTTCAATTATTACCCAAGCTGCGTTGATGGTTTTCTACCACTTCTTCAACGGTCAGCAAAAATTGATCAATGGGACCAATGGCCTCAAGACAAGTACGACTGAACTTTTTGGCCAGCTCGTTGGTTCACCCAGTCTTCAAGAGTGGCTTTATCGGTTGACAGTTGTTTTACTCCCCGTCGCCTTTTTGATCTGTCGTTATTTCACAAGTGGTCGATTTGGTGATGCTTTGATTGCGATTCGGGATGACGAACTTCGCTTAAGATTCACAGGTTATAACCCTGTTCCATTCAAGACAATCGTCTTCATCGTCGCCGGAGCTTTGTGCGGCATATCCGGCGCACTCTATACAGTCCAATCTGGAATTGTGTCTCCTCAATACATGACCATTTCCATGTCTATTGAAATGGTCATCTGGGTAGCCGTCGGCGGCAGAGGCACCTTGATTGGCCCTATCATCGGAGCAGTTCTTGTCAATTATCTCAGAAGCCTTGTCAGTGAAGCTTTGCCTGAGATGTGGCTGTTTGTCCAAGGTGCTCTCTTTATTTTTGTCGTTGTATTGATGCCTGATGGCATCTATGGCTGGTTCAAAAATGGTGGTTTTTCTCGGCTCCTCGCGGCCTTTGGTTTTGCCACCAAGACGGCCACTTATCCCCAACTCGACCAGGATCCTGGGGTCCTGGAGGAAATGTCATCGACATCAGGGACCAAGAAATTGTGACCCATTTGTAACTCACATTCCACCTCTGCCATGACCCAAGTCCCACTTCTCGATATGACTGACGTCAGCGTCAGTTTTGATGGATTTTACGCTTTGACAGATCTCTCCATCCGTCTGCTACCAGGTGAGCTGAGATCCATCATTGGTCCGAATGGTGCCGGGAAAACAACCTTCCTTGACGTCATCACTGGCAAGGTTAAACCGACAAAAGGATCGGTTGCCTTCCAAGGCAAAAACCTGCGCGGACTCTCAGAGCAAAAAATCTCACGACTAGGGATTGGTCGAAAGTTTCAGACTCCGAGAGTGTTTGACAATCTCAGTGTTCTCCGCAATTTGGAGCTTGCTGCCGCACCGATGAAGAATCCCGTGGGTCTGTTTCGTGACACGCTACCGATGTCAGTTAAAGATGATGTGCAGCATCTCCTTGGTTATGTCGGCCTCGCCCCTTACGCCCGTAGCCAGGCGGGATCCCTCTCCCATGGTCAGAAACAGTGGCTGGCTATCGCCATGGTGGTGGCCCAATCGCCGCAGCTGCTCCTTCTTGATGAACCTGTTGCTGGCCTGACAGATGAAGAGACCAGTCGCACAGCGGAGTTAATCAAGTCGCTGGCGGGCAAGCACACCGTGGTTGTCATTGAACATGACATGGAATTCATCCGTGAGCTCAATGCCCCCGTAACGGTTTTGCATCAGGGGACAGTCTTGACGGAAGGCTTGTTGGATTCAGTAAAAAAGGATCCCAAGGTGATCGAGGTTTACCTCGGACAATCGCAAGACTAGTTTTTATTTCTTTCACCACCTTTCAACAAGACCCACAATGACGCTGTCCGCACCAGCAGCCACCCCAACTGGCCACAAGGACGTTCTCACAGTTTCTGGTCTCAATGTTTACTACGGCGAGAGTCATATTTTGCGTAATGTCGACTTGCACATTCCAGAAGGTGAGATGGTTTGCCTGATTGGTCGGAATGGCGTTGGCAAGACAACATTCCTCAAGACCATCATTGGACTTTTACAACAGAAGAGTGGCACTGTCCACTTTGAGGGCACCTCTTTATTAGCGCAACCACCCTATCAACGTGCGCGAACAGGGATTGGCTACGTTTCCCAAGGAAGAGATATCATTCCTCAGCTAACGGTTAAAGAAAATTTGCTTTTGGGAATGGAAGCTTTGCCGGGTGGTATCAGCAAGAACCGCCGCATTGACCCGATTATTTTTGACTTGTTTCCGATTCTTGAGAAGTTTCTTGGCCGCAAGGGAGGAGATCTATCCGGCGGTCAACAACAACAGTTGGCGATTGCTCGCGCCATGCTGGGCAGACCAAAGCTTTTACTGCTTGATGAACCAACGGAAGGGATTCAACCTTCGATTATTTTAGATATTGAACGTGCTGTTCAGCGCATCATGAAAGAAACAGGAATCAGTGTTCTCTTGGTTGAACAACATTTGCATTTTGTTCGGCAAGCCAGCTTTTACTACGCGATGCAGCGCGGAGGGATTGTTGCCAGCGGCCCCATCTCCACACTTTCTGATGCCATTGTTTCTGAGTTTCTAACCGTCTAATGGCATTGCACCCGAGCCTGTGGTTGTGCCAAGGTTCAGCAGCCGCGGTTCAGCATCCACGGCCGTGTGCTGCCGGCATCTTTGAGTCTGGGTTTCGCATCACCTTCCGTGGCCTTGCGAACGATTTTTGGTTCGCGATTTTCCACTTTCAGACGCAATGGGCCACAGAGGGTCATCGGCGGAGAAAACACACGCTGACCTGGCAGACCGCAATTGGGGCAGTCTGTATCCGCCGTCCGTTGATCAATGGTCCGCCAGACCTCATAGTTGTCACAGCCCTGGCTGCAGCTGAATTCGTAAACAGGCATGTTCGGAGAAGAAAAAAGAGAGGGCTGGTGAAACCAGCCCCAATATCGTCAGGGGAAGTTGGCGTGACGATCAGGTTGGCAGGATATCCTGCTCAAAGATACCCGTCGGAATCGCCAAGGTCGCACAGGCGTTGGGGATATCAACAATGCCACTGATCCGACCCTCGACGGGAGCGCAGCTGAGGAGCAGATAAGCCTGCTCGCCTGTGAAACCGAAGCGCTTAAGATATTCGATGGCATTCAAACATGCCCGTCGATACGCAATGTGCACATCCATATAATATTGCTCACCTTCAAACTCATCGACGGAGATGCCTTCAAAGACCAGATAGTCCTTGAATTGAGGTTCAATCGGACTGGTTTTGAACATGGGATTCACCATCCCATACTTGGCAACACCCCCTTTGATGATATCAACATGAAGGTCGATATAGCCTGACATTTCAATCGCGCCGCAGAAGGAGATTTCGCCATCACCCTGAGAGAAGTGGATGTCTCCCATCGACAGTTTTGCACCCTCCACATAGACAGGGAAATAAATGCGCGTTCCCTTGGTCAGGTTTTTGATGTCGCAGTTGCCGCCATGTTCCCGCGGTGGCACTGTGCGCGCCGCCTCATGGGCCACCCGGTCAAACTCCGAGCTCGGCAGGGTGCCAAGGATGGCGCTGTTGGGGTTGGGGAGGGCGGCCAGAACAGGTTCGCTGCCGGACAGTCCGGCACCGTAAGTGCGACGATCCGGGGCCGTGTTCACCAGCTCGGTCTCGCGACGGTTCCACTCGCGCAGGAGCTCGTGGGAGGGCGCGCAGCCAATCAGGCCTGGATGGGTGATGCCCGCAAACCGGACGCCGGGGATGTGCCGCGAGGAGGTGTAAATGCCCTCCAGGTCCCAGATCGCCTTTGCGGCCTTGGGGAAGTGATCCGTGAGGAAGCCCCCGCCATTTTCCTTGGCAAAAATCCCGGTGAATCCCCACTCATCTCCCTGCAGCGCACCGACATCCAAGAGGTCGACCACCAGAATGTCGCCCGGCTCGGCGCCATTGACCCAGATGGGACCACTGAGGACATGGACGACTTCAAGATTGACGGTTTCGATGTCCTTTGGATCATCGTTGTTTTTGATTTGTCCGTCGGTCCAGTCTTTGCACTCGATGCGGAAAACATCGCCTGGATTGACGGAGGCCACGGCTGGGATGTCCGGATGCCAACGGTTGTGGCCCGGCATCTCCTGTTGATCCATCGGTTTCGTGAGATCAACCTTGAACAGCGTCTTTGGCATGGGCGCCAGCACAGAGGGCAAGGAGGATCAAAGGCCAACCCATTCGCACCAATATGTAGCCCTTGCTACCCAATGAAATCTTCTAGCGCTCCTCCCCTGTAGCTCGCTTTTGCGGACGATCATCAAAACTTCCCCGCCGACATAGATTTTCACGCAAACGATCTGCCCAGGACCCAGGTTTTCGGCCCATGCGCACATCCTGTCGACCAGAAAAATTATAAAGAATCTGCCATTGCGTATCACCCGAGCGACCTGTGGCCTCCTCCACGCGGCGGATGGGACGCCCGTAGAGGTTGTCGTAACCGGGCCAGCCCGGCTCATCCGGCAGAGAACAGATGGCATTGATCTCCATCAGCTTGGGCGCCCCGCCCCCCGGGGCGCTGAAGCTGACCACGCCATCAAACAAGCCGTTGGGCTCTCCCTGGCGAAACGGTTTGACCAACCTCACCGCCTCCTCTCCGGAGCGCACGAGCACATCCCCTGGCTTGGCTTTCGCCTGGGGCGTCTCGCCCGACGCCAGGTGGCAGCCCCCCAGGCCCAGGCTCAGACCGAGGGCCAAAAGAGCCAGGGGACCGGCCTCCAGGGTGCGCATGATGGTGTTGGGAACGGGCTCCAGACGCAACTTACGGCGGGACCTCCTCGTCAGGGAGGAGGGTTTGCTAGGTGTTGAAAGGTCTTTTTTTCTTCCCCGATGCTCATTCTCCGCACAGGGCCGCTCCCCTTGGCCTTTGGAGCGCTCGCGGCCAGCGTCCTGGCTGTGGTCACACCCCGGCCCGCCCTGGCGCAGACCTGCCAGTTCCTCGCGCCGGTGGGGGGGAATGGGGTCAGCAACATCGTCACCAAAACCATCGGCCCGGGCAATCCCCTGGGACGCCCGAACTGGAACACGGATTTCTTCGTCACCCGCGCCTACAGCTTCTACAAGCTCTTCTTCACCGCTGATTCCTCGGTTTCCGCCACCTACCCGATCCAGGCCTATCTCAAGTTCACCGACGACTCCAACCTGCGCGTCGTGGATGAAAACTTCGCGCCGCAGATGGGCACAGGGCGCCACTGGACCATGGAGGCCGTGCCGGGAAAAACGGTGGCGCAGGTGAATTTCAAGGTGGGCGCCAGCAACAACATGGCCGCCACCGGCTTCACCTATCGCATTTCAGCGCAGGGGTGCTGGTAGGCCGGCGCAACGATGCCACAAGTGCCGGGCCGTGGCCTCATCCTCGGCGCCAGACGGCCGGGCCGACACCTGGGACAGACGGACGGGCCGGCAGTCCAGGCTGTTGAGCAGCAGGGCCGCCTCCGCCTCCATCAGGTCCTCCGGGACCAGCGGGGCCTCCTGAATCAAGCCGAGGGTCAGGGCCCGGCCCCGCATCACCCCGGGCAAGCAGCCACTGCTGAGGGGGGGGGTGAGCCAACGGCCACCCCGACGAAGCAACAGGTTGGCTGTGGTGGCGCAACAGAGCTCACCGGCGGTGTTGCGCACGAGCGCCTCCTCCGCGCCGGCGGCTCGGGCTTCGCGACGGGCCTGCACGGCCCAGCCGTAGGCGAACGTCTTGCAGCGGCTGGCCACGCTGGTGGGATGGCGACGCTCCGTCTCGCTGAGCATCACCCGCACCGCGGCGAAGGTGGGCCGCCAGGCCGTGAGCTGCAGCCAGAAGCGCGGCTCCAAGGGGGCCGCGGGGGGCGGCGGCGGATCGAGGCCCCGACCGCCGCCGCCGCGCGTCCAGTTGAGGCGCAAGGCGCCCCAGGTCATGCCACTGCGGCGGATCGCCTCCGCGATCAGGGGGGCGAGGGCCCCCTCCCCGGGGGGTTCCGGCAGGCCGAGAAGGGCCGCGCCCTGACACCAGCGGCTCAGATGGTCCGCCAGCAACCGGGCCCGGCCGTCGGCCACCAGCACGGTCTCGAACAGCCCATCCGCCAGGAGCAGACCCCGATCATCCAGGGGCAGGCACAGGCGATCGGGAGTCCCCCATTGGCCCTGAGCGCCCCCTCCGTCCGCGCTGTCGTCCGGGGGGGTGGGGCGGCCGAACCAGGCGAGCGACGCGGGGGTGGACGGGGAGCGCTCGTCCCTCACGCCAGGGCCTCCAACAGGGGGAGAAGCTTCCAGCCCATTTCCGCCGCCTCGGAGGCGGGATCGGAATCGGCGACGATGCCGCCGCCGGCATGCACCCGCAGCTCCGTGCCACGCACCATCAGGCTGCGGATGAGGATGTTGCTGTCGAATGACCCATCCGCGCCGAGATAGAAGAGGGAGCCGCAATAGGGCCCTCGGGGCACGGGCTCCAGCGCATGAAGCCGCTGGCAGGCCCGCACCTTGGGAGCGCCGCTGATGGAGCCCCCCGGCCAGCAGGCCCGCAGCAGGTCCACCGCGCTGAGGCCCTGCCGCAGGCGACCCTCCACCACCGAGGTGAGGTGATGGACCTGGGCGTAGCTCTCCAAGGCCACCAGCTGGGGGACGCGGATGGTGCCCGGTCGGCAGACCCGCCCCAGATCGTTGCGCAGCAGATCGACGATCATCACGTTCTCCGCCCGGTCCTTGGGGTCGCACACCAGGGCGGCGGCGGCGGCGGCGTCCCGCTCGGGGGAGGCGTGACGGGGGCGGGTGCCCTTGATCGGCCGGGTCTGCACCAGGCCCTCCCCATCCAGCCGCAGGAACCGCTCCGGGGAGGCGGACACCACCGCTTCCTCGCCCGCCACCGCCAGGCCGGAGAACGGAGCGGGGCAATGGCGCCGCAGGCGGGCGTGGAGGGCCAGGGGATCCGGAGGGGCGGGGAGGTCGAGGCTGCGGCAGAGGGTGAGGTTGGCCTGGAAGAGATCGCCGCTGGCGATCCAGCGCCGCAGCTGGCGCACGCCGTCCTCGAAGCCAGCGCTGGTGCTGTGCCAGAGCCAGTCCTCCGGCGCCAGGCCGGGCCAGGGGGGATCCGCCGGGGGGGCATCAGCCGCCAGGGCCAGGAGGCGCGCTTCCATGGCCGCCAGCCGAGCGGCATCCTGCCCTTCCAGCCAGCACTTTCGCTCCCGGCGATCGAAACGCAGCAGGGGGTCGTGGCGAGCGGCCCAGAGAACGGCCATCTCAGGCGCCGGCCAATGGGCGGCGGGTTCCACCCAGGCACCGGCCTCATAGGCCAGCCAGCCCAGCCAGGAGCCCCCGGCCGCCGCCATCGCGGCCAGGGCGGCGAACGGATCCGCGGCGCCCGGATCCCCCGGCACCCCCCGACACGCCACCACCTCCAGCGGGTCCAGCCCCAACACCGCCTGGCGGCCCAGAGCGCTGCCATCGCCCTCCAGCAACACCAGGCCCCGAGTGCCCAGCTCGCGGGCCAGCCGCAGTGTCAGGGCCCAGGGCTCCTGCCAGGGCAGCGAGCGTCTCAAGGGCGCAACCCGGCCTCCTGGAGCGCCCGATCACGGATGCGACAGCTGTCGCAAACGCCGCAGGGCTCGGCTTCACCGGCGTAACAGCTCCAGGTGTCGGCGATGGGCACGCCCAGCCGCAGAGCCTCCCGCACGATCGTCAACTTGTCCATGGCCAGAAGGGGGGCCCAGAGGCGCGGGGCTCGCCCCTCTCGTCCGGCGCGGCTGGCCAGGTCCGCCAGGTGTTGGAAGGCGTCGAGGTAGTCGGGGCGGCAATCGGGATAGCCGGAGTAATCGATGGCGTTCACCCCCAACACGATGCGCTGCGCCCCGCGGGCTTCCGCCAGGCTGAGGGCCAGAGCGATGAACACCGTGTTGCGACCCGGCACGTAGGTGGACGGGATGACATCCGGTTGGACGCCGTCCGTTGGGAGGGGTTGGGTGGTGTCGGTGAGGGAGGAGCCGCCCCAGGCCGCCAGATTCACGGACACCCGCAGATGCTCGCTGAGGGCGAAGTGGCCGGCCAGACGCTCGGCGGCTTCCAGCTCCCGCCGATGGCGCTGGCCATAATCAAAGGAGAGGGCGATCACGCGGAAGCCGGCCTCCAAGGCCAGGGCGGTGGCGGTGGCGGAATCCAACCCACCGGAGAGGAGGGCGACGGCTGTCGGCGGGGTGGGGAAACCAGGCGGGCTCTGACGCGCGCTTGAAGCCGTACTGGGGCCGGGGCTGGTGGACACCCCAAGGAGGGAAGCTGGAGTCACCCTACAGAATCGAGCGTGAATGCCTCCGTCGTGTCCCTGATGGCCCTGCCGATCCCCGTACCGCACGGCTGCCTGCCCTCCCTCTCTCGCGGCCTGATCGGCGCAGTCCTGGTGAGCGGGGCGCTGTCCGGGGCCCTGTTCGCGAGTCCTGCGGAGGCGGCCCCCCAACCCGACCTGCGTCCCTACCCCCCGGCCGCCCCGGGCGAGCGCCGCTGGTTCATCCGCGTCGACAGCCCGCCCGGCGCGCCAGCGGGTCCGCCGATGGACCAGCGGGTGGAGCTCGTCATCGGTCGCTCCATGCGCGTGGATTGCAACCGGCATCTGCTGCAGGGGACCCTGGTGGAGGACACCGTGCCGGGCTGGGGCTATCCGTTGTTTCGGGTGAAGGGCGGCAGCCAGCTGATCTCCACCCGCATGGCCTGCCCCGGACAGGCGCCTCGACGGGAGTTTGTGGCGCTGGGGGGCAACCCCACCCTGGTGCCCGTGAATCCAAAGCTGCCGATCGTGGTGGTGGCCCCGAAGGAGCTGGAGGTGCGTTGGCGGTTGTGGCGCCCGGAGCCAGGCCAACAGTCCGCCACACCCTTCTGAGGAGGGTTGGAGGTCGAATCGGGGCGCGCGCCACAGCCGCCCTTGCGCGCGCGTTGGGGCCGCAGGCGGTCACCGTGAACCGCGCGGCCGGCCACGCCGGCGGGACCACCGAACGAGGGTCAGCGCACCCCCAACCACTTGTGGGTTTGCAGGCTGAGGCGCCAGACGGGATGGCGTTGGACATGGGCGATGGCCAGACGCTCCCCCTCGGCTTGGCCCCAGGCGGGTTGGAGGAGCTGAACCGGGCCAGCGTCGGCCTCGGGGGTGCTGTTGGCGTTGCTGTTGGCCTCCTCCAACCGCAGGCTTCGGGCCCGGGCCGCCATCGCTTCGGCGAACGCGAGATCCTCCGGCCGCTCCACCACCACCTTCAGCTCATCGCATGTGGCGAGCAGGGTGTCGAGCGGCGGGCGATGGCGCTTGGGGGAGAGGGTGATCCAGGCGAAGCGGCCGCTGAGGCGGTGCACACCGCTGGTTTCCAGGTGCAGGGGCAATCCGCTGCCGGCCAGGGCCTCGCAGAGGGGAGCCAGATCGTGCTGGAGCGGCTCGCCGCCCGTGATCACGACAAAGGCGGCGCCTTCCGCTCGAGCCCGCGCCGCCTCCGCCGCCAGTTCGACCAGAGGACGCCGTGGATGGGCGGACTCCGGCCAGGAGTGCTTGGTGTCGCACCAGGGGCAGCCCACGTCGCAGCCGGCCAGGCGCAGAAAAAAGGCACTCCTCCCCATGTGCAAGCCTTCTCCCTGCAAGGAGTGGAAGGTTTCCACCACCGGCAGAGCGGAAACGGGGCTGGCGGGAGTTGCCTGTGACTGGAGGTGGGCCAGAGGCTTCACGGGGGCAGTCTGAGGCGGATGGTCTTGTGTGTTGTTCTAAAGCCTGGCAGGCCCAGCGAGTGCAAATGCCGAGGCAGCCTCAAGACAACATCCATGAAGCCACGATAGCCCGCATGGAACTTGACTTCGTCAGACTGAGAGCCACAAGTGTCAATCAGATAAGCGAAAGCCCTACCAGAACCATTATTCGCCGGACTGTAAAATGCACCCAAATACTTATTACTATATGACAACGAGCACGACGCCGATAGACACCTTTATCTCGATTCTCTTCGGCTGAGTCTAAAGACGGGAGTCGGATCGCACGTCGAGACCGAGCGTGCTGGTGTCCACCAAGAACAACCGCGCGTTGTGCGCCAATGCCAGAGCTTGCCCCCCTCAGACCTCGACATTGGCAGCCGTCAGCGGCGGCTGGAGGGTTCTGCTCCCATCGTCAGCGGCGGCGGGGGACGAGGTTGCTCGCGCAGGATTGCCCTCCGACGTCAGGTGGCGTCGCTGCGCCGCTTCGATCAGCCCGCGAAACAGCGGATGGGGCTTGCCAGGGCGGGACAGAAATTCGGGGTGGAACTGGCAGGCGGCGAAAAAGGGGTGGTGGGGCAGTTCGATCAGCTCCACCAGGCGACCATCGGGGGAGGTGCCGCCGATGGCGTAGCCCGAGTCCAGGAACAGAGCCCGGTAGGCGTTGTTGAATTCGTAGCGGTGGCGATGGCGCTCGTAGACCACCTCCTCGTCGTAGAGGCGTTGGGCCAGGCTGCCGGGGGTGAGGCGGCAGGGGTAAACGCCAAGGCGCATGGTGCCGCCCAGATCGACCACGTCGTGTTGCTCCGGCAGCAGGGCGATGACGGGATGAGGAGATTCGGGGTCGAGTTCCGCGCTGGTGGCACCCGCCAAACCCGCCTGGTTGCGCGCCCACTCGATCACGGCGCACTGCATCCCCAGGCAGAGACCCAGGAAGGGCACGCGGCTCTCCCGCGCCCAGCGGATCGCGGCCACCTTGCCATCCACGCCGCGATGACCAAAGCCGCCAGGCACCACAACCGCGTCCATCCCCTCCAGAAGAGCAGCCGCCCCCTGGCTCTCGATCCGCTCGGCGCAGACCCAGCGCAGATCCAGGGAGGCGTCCCGCTCCAGGCAGGCGTGGCGCAGGGCCTCCACCACGGAGAGGTAGGCATCGTTGAGCTGCACGTACTTGCCGACGAGCGCCACCTTCACCGCCGGACCGGGATGGCGCAGCTTGCGCACCAGCTCCTCCCAACGGGCCATGTCGCTGGGATGGTCGGCCAGACCGAGCACATCGAGCACCTGCCGGCACAGGCCTTCCTGTTCCATGGCCAGGGGCACGGCATAGATGCTGTCGGCATCCAGAGCGGGGATCACCGCCCGGGTGGGCACGCCGCAGAACCCGCCGATCTTGGCCTTGAGGTCGTCGCTGAAGGGCCGATCACTGCGGCAGACGAGCACATCAGGCTGGATGCCGATCGAGCGCAGCTCCTTCACCGAGTGCTGTGTCGGTTTGGTTTTCAACTCGCCAGCGGTGCCGATGTAGGGCAGCAGGGTGACGTGGACGTAGGCCAAGTCCTGGCGACCGACATCGCCACGAAATTCCCGGATCGCCTCCAGGAAGGGCAGGGATTCGATGTCGCCCACGGTGCCGCCGATCTCGGTGATCACCACATCCGCGCCGCTGTTGGCGGCCACCCGATGGATGCGGGAGCGGATTTCGCCAGTGATGTGAGGGATCACTTGCACCGTGCCCCCCTCGTAATCGCCGCGGCGCTCCTTGTTGATCACCGCCTGGTAGATCGAGCCGGTGGTGACGCTGTTAAGGCGACTGAGGGCGGTATCGGTGAAGCGCTCATAATGGCCCAGGTCGAGATCGGTCTCCGCGCCGTCCTGGGTGACGAACACCTCTCCGTGCTGGTAAGGGCTCATCGTGCCCGGATCCACGTTGAGATAGGGATCAAGCTTGAGGATGGAGACGTTGTACCCGCGGCTCTTGAGCAGCCGCCCCAGGCTGGCCGCCACGATGCCTTTGCCGATGCTCGACACCACCCCGCCGGTCACGAAGACGAACTTCGCGGTCTGGCTACGGTTCGGGGCGGTCATGGCAACCAGGGCACAAGGATCAATTTAGTCACGGGGTGGATCCGGCCCTGGCCGCGGGGCGGCGCCTCAATCCAGGCTGTCCAGAAATTCCCGCAGGCGTTGGCTCTGACAGGGCTCGCGCAGCTTCACGAGCGCCTGGACCTCGATCTGGCGGACGCGCTCGCGGGAGAGGCGCAGGTCCGCACCGATCTCATTGAGGGTGCGGGGCTGGTCGTCCCTCAAGCCGAAGCGCTCCCGCAGCACCAGGGCTTCCCGCTCGCTGAGCTCCCCGAGGAGCGCTTCCATCGCTTCGTGGAAGTGTTGGCGGATCAGGTGTTGCTCCGGGGAATGGTGGACGTCCTCCAACAGGTCCATCAGCTCCGACTCTCCACCGGCCCCCGCCGGACCATCGAGAGAGACGGGCTGGGGCCGGCGTTCGAGCGTGTGGCGCAGCACGGTTTCGCTGAGGCCCAGCTCCGCGGCCAGCTCAGCCAGCGTGGCCGAGCGCCCGAGACGCTGGGCCAGCTCTCGCTGAGCCTTGCGGATGCGGCTCAGTTTCTCATTCACATGGGAGGGGAGGCGAATGGTGCGGCTCTGGTTGGCGATGGCGCGGGTGATGCCCTGGCGGATCCACCAATAGGCAAAGGTGGAGAAGCGGAAGCCGCGGGTGGGATCAAAACGCTCCACCCCCCGCTCCAGCCCGAGGGTGCCCTCCTGCACCAGATCGAGCAGCTCCATGCCCTGCGACTGATATTTCTTGGCCACGGCCACCACCAGGCGCAGGTTGGCCTGAATCATGCGCTCCTTGGCGCGGCGGCCCTGGCGCAGGATTTGGCGCAGGGCTGGTTCGCTCATCTCGCACGCCCGCGCCACCGCGGCCAGATCGGCTCCGGGCTTGTCCACCTCCGGATGCTGATCGAGGATCCGTTGGCGGCTTTGCACCTGGCGGGCGAGGGTGAGCTCCTCCTCCTCCGAGAGCATGGCCACGCGGCCAATGTCCCGGAGGTATTGACGCACGACGTCAGTGGTGGAGGCGCTGCGCAAATGGGATCGGCAATGCCCTCACCTTCGCTTGACTTTTGCGCCGAGTTGGGAATCAAAGGTTTTGTTTCGGGATTTGGACGTGTTCGGGCGAGGGGTTCCGCACGGAGGCCGTCGCTTGGCGGCGTGGCGTCAGGAGATCAAGATCAGATGATGAAGAATCACGAAGAAAAGTCGGTTGCGTTGTCCCTTCTTTCCGCACTTCTGGCCAAGATTGAACACCTCGCAAGCTGAATCCCTCGGCTTGACGCATGGCAACTGTCCCCAAGTGACACGCACGGCTGGCTCCGCCTCTTTGTGCGGGTCTTGTCAGCTGTCGATTCCCTCATTCCTCTTTGCGTTCAGACACCCATGGCTTGTTTCTTCTTCGGCAAACGTGGCCTTCAACCCAGGCAGCCCTCTGCCGCGCCCAGAACAAAGTCGCTCACCCTGGTGAACGGATGGATCAGAAGCCTCCTGCGGCGGCCGTTGGCCCAGGGAGTGATCCTTGCGGGCGCCGTCGCAGGAAGCCTTGCCATCCCTGAGGCGGCCAAGGCTTTGGTTTACATCCCGGGTCAAGGCTATGCCTCCAGCCTGGTGACGGTGATCCAGTGTGGTGCCATTGGCCCCTATGCCGTGCCGCCATGCCCGAATGTCAATTTCAAGCGGCGCGCCAAAAAGGTTTATGTCTTCCAGGATCCACCGGGCAGTGGACTGACAAGTTTCACAACCAGCTTTACTTACGATCGCTCCCTGATGACCTTTGATCCGCAAGCCACAAGTTTGCTCTGTGAGCTTCGCTCGGCGAGTGCCACGTCGTTCTGTCCAGACACCCCAGCGGGAGTGGGCACCCAGGCGCTCGGCACCATTGATGATTTCGACGTCGATCAAACGGGTCTGACGATTCAGGACGATCCCCTGAATTCTTCCGTCTCGATTGGCTTCACCTCACCGACACCGATTCTGTTCACGGGAGAGCGCAATTTCCTCGCCCTCGCCTTTGACCTGCAGGTGCCGCTTGAAGCCGGAGCGTCCATCGCCTACAGCACCACCCCCTTGAGCGATGCTTCGTTCTCCCTCACCAATTTCAACTGTGACGTGGACTGCACCTCCAGCAATCCCGCCGTTGCCTTCAAACTCAACCCCGTCCCCGCTCCCCTGGCCGTGGGCGGCCTGCCGGTGATGGTGCGGGTCAGCCGTCGCCTGCGGCGGCGGATTCGGCTGGCGACCATCGGTTGAACCTGGCGCAAGGGCGGCTCAGGCCTCCTCCTCCACCCAGGTGCTCGCCACATGCAGCTCGCCCAGCTGCTTCGCGTTGACGCCCGCCGGCGCCCTGGTGAGGAGGCAACGGGCCTGCTGGGTTTTTGGGAAGGCGATAGTGTCGCGGATCGATTCCTCGCCCGCCAGCAGCATCACCATCCGATCCAGACCGAAGGCGATGCCGCCGTGGGGTGGGGCGCCCATGTCGAGCGCCTCCATCAAAAAGCCGAACTGCGCTTCCGCCTCCTCCAAAGGCAGGCCGATCGTCTGCAACACCTGGCGCTGCAGGGCGGAATCATGAATGCGCAGGGAGCCGCCGCCCAGCTCCAAGCCGTTGAGCACCAGGTCGTAGGCGCGGGCGCGGGCGGTGGGCAGGCGTTCCGACCAGGACTCTGGATCGTCGCCGAGATCCTCGGCGTTGGGGGCGCAGAAGGGGTGGTGGATCGCTTCGAGGCGGTGTTCGTCGGCGTTGAATTCGAACATCGGGAAATCGACGACCCAGAGGAAGTTCCAGGTGCTGTTGTCGCGGTCGGCGGGCACCAAGCCCAACTCCCGCGCCAGAAACTGCCGCACCCGATCCAAGGCTTTGTTCACCGTGGCGGTGTCGCCAGCGCCAAAGAGCAGCAGGGTGCCGGGGGTCGCGCCGGTGCGGGCCAACAGCTCCGCCTTCTGGGCGTCGCTGAGGTTGTCCTTGATGGCGCCGATGGTGTCGATCTCGCCGCCCTCCCGCACGCGGATGAACGCCAGTCCCCCCGCGCCCGCCGCCTGGGCCTCGCCGAACACGTCGCCCCCCGGCTTGATGCGCACGTTGCTGATCGCCTCGTTGCCGCCCGGCACGGCGATGCACTTGACCGCGCCACCGGCCGCCACGGCGCCGCTGAACACCTTGAAGCCCATCCCGGCGACGATGTCGCTGACGTTCACCAGCTCCAGGCCATAGCGGGTGTCGGGCCGATCGGTGCCATAGCGCTCCATGGCCTCCGTCCAGGTGAGGCGGGGGAAAGGCTGCGGCAGATCCACCCCCTTCACGGCCTTCCAGATGGCGCGGATCAACCTCTCGTTGAGTTGCAGGATCTGCTCCTGCTCCAGGAAGCTCATCTCCATGTCCAGCTGGGTGAACTCCGGCTGGCGATCAGCCCGCAGATCCTCATCACGGAAGCAGCGGGCGATCTGGTAGTAGCGCTCCAGACCGCCCACCATCAGCAGCTGCTTGAAGAGCTGGGGCGACTGGGGCAGGGCAAACCACTCGCCGCCGCACACCCGGCTCGGCACCAGGTAGTCGCGGGCGCCTTCGGGGGTGGAGCGGGTGAGCACGGGGGTTTCCACCTCGATGAAGCCCTCGCCCTCCAGAAAGCCGCGGATCGCCCGCACCGTCTGATGACGCAAGCGCAGGTTGCGGGCCATGCGCTCGCGGCGCAGATCGAGATAGCGGTGCTTGAGCCGCAGCTCCTCCCGCACCGCCTCGTCATCGTGCACGGACACCGGGAAAGGGAGCACGCCCTTGACGCTGTTCAGCACGGTGATCGCGGTGGCCAGCACCTCGATGGCGCCGGTGGCGAGGCGCTCGTTCACCGATTCCAACGGGCGGGCCCGCACCGTGCCCTCCACCCGCAGCACGGTCTCGTTGCGCAGGTGGCTGGCGGTTTCAAACACCGCCGCGAAGGCCTCACGCGTCGCGACCTCACCGCCTGCAAGCTCGGGATCCACCGTGATCTGCACCGTGCCGCTGCGATCCCGCAGATCGATGAAGATCACCCCGCCGTGGTCGCGGCGCCGATCCACCCAGCCGCAGAGCTGGACGGCCTGGCCGACCTGGTCGGCCCGCAGATCGCCGCACCCGTGGCTGCGCATGGTTGAACCGCAAAACAATTGGGGATTTTCA
>Ga0194130_10000920_pt1 | contig 51223 bp, 59 predicted proteins | sample TA2KigsurfametaG_FD_160084 | JGI IMG/M metagenome (GOLD analysis project Ga0194130, IMG submission 160084) | Freshwater microbial communities from Lake Tanganyika, Tanzania - TA2015050 Kigoma 12 surface | ecosystem: Environmental > Aquatic > Freshwater > Lake | place: Tanzania: Lake Tanganyika...
AACACCGTGACGCTTGCCAATAAAGAAGGCTATCATGATGCACCGCTCCTTGACTTCTTTATGGAGCGTTACGCCGCTGCCTATCGCACGGAACTGCAGAGTTTTGTAAAAGCGATTACGACGGGTTCGGAGATCACACCCACTGGTCTTGATGGATTGAAAGCGCTCGAGCTTGCGGATGCAGCTGTGAAATCCATGCAAAGCAAAACGGAAATTACTGTTTCAATATGAGCGATCTCCGCTCGATTGTGATCATTGGTGCAGGTGAGTGCGGCATATGTGCTGCGCTCACGCTCCGCGATGAAGGATATACGGGCGAGATTGCGTTGATTCATGGTGAGGCGGTTGAGCCTTATGAAAAGCCGCCTTTATCAAAGCCGGGCCCTGATGGAATTTCGATTAAACCTATTTCAGGTACGGATCGAATTTTAAGAGAAAATATTGCCGTCTATCATGATCAACGTGTTACTGAGATTGATCGCACTATAAAGAGCGTGGTTTTAACAAATGGTGAGATGATCTCTTATGATCGTCTGCTTTTGGCAACCGGAGCACGCCCTCGCGCGCTTATGATTGATGGTCGTGAAATTCAGCAAGCGCGTCTATTTCGGGATTTTTCTGATGCCAAGGCTTTTTTTGATATTCTTGCGCCCGATTATCGTTTGACGATCATTGGCGGTGGGTTCATCGGATTGGAGCTTGCAGCCGCCGCACGCCAAAGGCAGGTACAAACAACTTTAATCGAATCAGCGCCGCGTCTTCTTGGTCGCGCTGTACCTGAGGCCCTAGCCGCACGCATCGAGGCGCGGCATCGCGAAGAACAAGTTCAGTTCCATATCGGTCAATCGATTTCATCGATTAGCCCGACACGCAAAGTCACGTTGGCTGATGGAACGGAGATCATGAGCGACATCATTCTTGCAGGGATCGGATCTATGCCAAATATGGACCTCGCGGAACAATGCGGTCTCACGATCGATAATGGGATTGCGGTTGATGCGTGTTTTCGTACCTCTGATCCCGCTATCTTTGCAGCGGGAGATTGTTGTTCCTTTCCTCATGCGCTTTACGGTATGAAGCGTATGAGGCTTGAGAGTTGGCGTGCCGCGCAAGAGCAGGGCGCTCATGCCGCACGTGCGATAATTGGTTCCACAGGTACTTATCAATCGGTGCCGTGGTTTTGGTCAGATCAGTACGATCTCACTTTGCAGATCGCAGGACTTCCGTCGGAAGGCGTCACTATCGTCAAGCGTATGCTTGATGACAAGAGCGAAATTCTCTTTCATCTTGACGTAGAAGGTCGTCTTGTCGGTGCAAGCGGATTAAGTCGCGGCAATAAAATCGCCAAAGATATTCGTTTGGCCGAGATGCTGATTGCGAAAAGAAGCCATCCGGATCATCAGGCTTTGGCCGATCCGAAATTCAATCTCAAATCGCTTCTTAATGCGTGAAAGAGTTTAAGCTCTTATCTTAACGAAGGCGGTCGCGCGTCGATCCATTGACCGCCTGACTGATTGGAGTGAACCGCCGCTTTGATTGCCGCAATCGAACGCAACCCATCAACCGCTGTGGGAAAAGAGATTGCGTGAGCGCTTGGCGTACGCCCTTCCTTTTTCGCGCAAATGACTTCGGCAAGATCGAGATAGATGTTGGAAATGGCGGTGGTGAATCCTTCCGGATGGCCAATTGTAACGCGTGTCGCGCGTGCGGCTTCGGGCGATTGTCCATTGCTGCCGCGTTCGATGATTTCCGTGCGACCATTCAAAGGCGTATAAAAAAGTTGGTTCGGCCATTCTTGCGCCCAGCGCAAACCGCCACGTTCGCCATAAACTTCAATGTTAAAGCCATGCATGCGGCCGACGGCAACAGAGCTTGTCCAAAGACGAACAAGCGCGCCGCCATCCATGCGGATCGAAACCCATGCATCATCCTCGAGCGTGCGGCTTTCAAGAACGGAGGCAAAGCTTGCCGATAATTCTTTTGCATCTTGACCGGAAACAAAACTTGCCAAATGCAGCGCATGAATGCCGCAATCCGCAAATTGTGCGGAGATACCCGCTTGCGCGGGGTCATAGCGCCAGCGCACGCGCGGATTATCAGCGTCTGCCGCGTCTGCATGAAAGCCATGCACAAATTCCGTGCGGATCAAACGGATCTTGCTGAGATCGCCACGCTTGATCATCGCGCGCATTTCGCGCACGAGCGGATAGCCACTATAGCCATAATTCACCGCACAAATCGTGCCTGCACTTTTTGCGGTTGCGGCAATCTCTTCGGCTTCTTCAACCGTGACCGTCATAGGTTTTTCGCAAAGGACCGCGATGCCCGCTTCAAGAAAGGCTTTGGTGATTTCGAAATGGGTTGAATTGGGCGTGGCGACAGTGACAAGATCAATGCGATCGGCGCGATTTTTTCGCCTGTAAGCATTTCCTTCCAGTCACCATAAGCGCGATCCGGCGCGATCCCAAGACGTTCTGCGAAATCGCGACCGCGCGCGGGGTCAGCATCAAGGGCGCCCGCCTTGAAAACAAAGTGGCCATCCATTGCGGTGGCAATCCGGTGTGCGGGCCCAATTTGGCTGCCTTCGCCACCGCCGATCATTCCCCAACTCAACGCTTTCATATGACGTCCACCCTTTGATCAAATCATTCAATTTCAGACGGTGAAGATGCTGATCTTGGCGACAAAGTCAATGAATTGGGGAGCGCGCGTTTATTCCGTGACGCTTTTTCGCGTGTCGTTCTCATTAAGGCAATTCACGCCAGCAATTGGGCGCTGTTCATAAGGATTGCGCGCGTGTTTTTCCTCGCGTTCTTGGCAGGAGGGAAAAGCGCTTGTCAGCGGCTTCGCATGAGGCACGCTGTTGAGGAGCTTTTTCGCATGTTGCTGCTCCGTCATCCAATCATCATGACCTTCCCAATTCATGGCATCGGCTTTATCCGGCGCACAGAAGAGAATAATAATAATCAAGAGGAGAAAGATATTCGATATTTTCTTAGAGCTGATGAATGACAGATACATGGTTCACGCCTCTCATCTGCGCTCAGTCTATGCGGCATCATTTTTTAGCGCTTTTCTCAACCGTCTTAAAATCACATTTCGTGTTTTTTCATCGGCGGCTTTTTCAAGCTGATCGCGAATATCAAGAAGCAGTGTGGCAAGCTCATTATGGCTATCAAGCCGCGCCATCATGAGTGGGTCGATACGCGGGCGCGTTTCGGCCATAAGGAAGGCGCAAGTAGCACCAGTAAGATCATAAACGGAATCAAGCGTAGGAATGATGATGCAGTCATTTGGCACACCAAGCCCCCGCGCGTCGCGGGCCAGCGCGCCCTGCGCTTCGGCTTCACCATGAGTGATAAAGAGTGTTTGTGCGATGGGGAGTCGTTGTTTTATCCAATGAACGAGCTCCGTGCCGTCTGCATGGCCGGAATAATCTTCGATCTTTTTCACTGTTGCTTTCACAGAGATAGGCTCGCCCATAATGGTCACTTGTTGCGCGCCTTCTTGAAGAACGCGCCCCAAGGATCCTTCCGATTGAAAGCCTGAAAGCAGCACGGTTGTTGATGCTTGCCAGAGGTGATTTTTCAAATGATGGCGAATACGGCCCGCTTCACACATGCCCGAGGCCGCAACGATAATGCGAAGCCCCGTAAAACGTGCGAGAGCTTTTGAGTCTTCAACCGATTCAGTCATCTGTACATTTGGTGAAGTGAAGGCATGAACAAGATCAGCGCCGTGATCGAGTGCTTTTGCGTGACGCGAGAAAATATCAGTGGCTTTTGAGGCAAGCGGAGAGTCAATAAAAATTGTGGCCTTTGGAACCTTACCCTGATCCATAAGTTTCACGAGGTCTGTGACCAGTTCCTGTGTCCGCTCCACCGCAAAGGAGGGAATGAGAAGCGCGCCTTTCTTCTTTGCCGCTTCATTGACTTCGCGCGCTAATATATCACGTCGCCCTTCTTCACTGCGTTCGAATCTGTTGCGTCCACCATAAGTTGATTCGCAGATCACAATGTCGAAGTGATCAGGCGCTTCCGGAAGGGGTTGCAACATTTTATTATCGGGCCCGATATCACCGGAGAAAAGAATTCGAAGCGGCTTTTGATCTTGCCGTTCGATTTCAACTTCAATCGAAGCGCTACCGAGAAGATGCCCCGCATTCCAGAAGCGTGCTCGGATATCATTTGTAACCTTGATCCAGCTTTCATAGGGATGGCCCACAAAGGAGTCGAGCGAGGCAAGCGCATCTTGTAGCGTATAAATCGGTTCAACTTCTTTCTCGCCGCGTTTTAACCGACGAGGATTAAGTTGGCGGACTTCCATTTCCTGAATGAAGCCGGAATCGGGCAACATGATCCCGCAGAGATCGCGCGTGGCTTGAGTACAATGGATTTTTTTCGTGAAACCTTGCTTCATCAATTTTGGAAGAAGTCCTGAATGATCGATATGAGCATGGGTGAGCAGAACAGCATCAATGCGATCAGGCGCGAAAGGGAAGGCACGGTAATTCAATTCGCGTTCAGTTTTTGAACCTTGAAACATGCCGCAATCGATTACGATTTTTGAAGAGTCCGTCTCAAGCCGGTAGCAAGATCCTGTTACGCTTCGGGCAGCACCATGGAATATCAGGCGAATACTCATGAGTGACCCTCTAGAATCTTAAGTCCATTCTTGATCAATTTTTCCCAAGCCTCTCGTGGTGTGTCCGCATAATCAAACAAATGAAGATCTGACGCGGCGATCATATTGTGTTCAACCATAGTTTTGAAATTGATCAACCTATTCCAGTAGTTGCCATCATAAAGAATGACGGGTAGATACCCATTCATTTTTCCGGTTTGGCGCAAGGTTAAAATTTCAAATAATTCATCAAGCGTTCCAAACCCGCCCGGAAAAACAATCAATGCCGCCGCACGAATCGCAAAATGCATTTTGCGCATCGCGAAATAATGGAAGCGGAACGTCAGATCCGGTGTTGAATAAGCATTCGGTTCCTGCTCATGCGGCAAAGTGATGTTAAAGCCGATGGACGGTGCGCCCACATCATGCGCTCCGCGATTGGCTGCCTCCATGATTCCTGGACCACCGCCTGTTGCAATCACGTTGTGACGCGGTGTGTGGTTGATGAGTTTTGCTCCGCCTTCGTCAGAACATATGCGGCCGAAATCGCGTGCTGCCTTGTACCATCCTTGCGGATCATCTTCGCTCACACGTGCGGAGCCGAAGACGATGACCGTTGAAGCAACGCCCCATTCGCGTAAATGGTCTTCAGCTTTCATATATTCGAGTTGAAAGCGAAGGCCTCTGGTCGAGTCGCCGAGTAAAAAGTCGGCATCAAGCGCGGGAATGCGGTAGGCAGCGGCGTTGAGTTGGGCACGATTTGAGGGCTTATCCATGATGATCTTAAGCGTTTTGATTTTTGAGAGTGTTTCGGGGGGCGGCAATCATAAACAAGAATTCGGTATTCGTTCCGCTTTTTTGCTCTTGAAGAGAAGAACTCAACTGAACTTTGGCCTATTCCGCCTTTTTGGCAAGAAAAAGATAAAGGCCGCCTCCCTTGTGAGGGAAGCGGCCTTTGTCTCGTCTCAACCGATCGAGATCTTAGCTCTGCGGCGTTGCTTTTCTTAATCGCAAGGCTGCATAACCTGCCGCGGCCAGAGCCACGAGAACAAGTTGTGGCAGCAGGGCTTCAATCGTCTTTTGGAAACCGATGGTTGAAAGAAGCGCGGGCATGTTAATCGGGCTTTCAGGCAGGATATGCGCTTCCTGCAATTCGTGAACGCCAGCACCGAGGAAGCGGAACGCCATCACGAATAAGAAGGCTGATGTGATAATGAACAATGGCCGGAGCGGTAAGCGCACGGTCAGAATCCGCAACGCGATGAAGAGGAAGGCGAGAACCACAGCCGCAACGACAAAGCCCGCGATGATTGGGGATGTCCAGCCGCCTTCGGAATTCGTCAAAGCGTGATAGAAGATGACAGTCTCCGCGCCTTCGCGAATAACAGCGAGGAAAGAGAGCACGCCGATTGCGAGATCGCTTTGTTGAGACCTCATGGCATGATCGGCTTGCACGTGGATATAGCTTTGCCAGGCGCGTGGATCTTGCTTCACAAAGAGCCACCCTGAGACATAAATCATCAGGGCGGAGGCCAGCAGCAGCATCACGCCTTCAAGCAATTTGCTTTGTTCTGCACCCAGAAAAGTTTCTATGATCATGGCAAGACCAAAGCTTGCCACAACGCCAATAACGGCGCCGGAGTAAAGGGCTGGGAGGTGGTGGCGTGCGCCAGTTTTAATGATGTAGGCGATCAGCGCACTCAAAATCAGAATGACTTCCAGACCCTCACGCAAAAGAATGGAAGCGGATTGGACGAGCATCGTCCAGCTCACAGAATCATACATGGTCATTATCCTCTGCATCACGACGGTCAAGGCGCCGCTGCTAGAGTTGCGCCTAGCATCGCGATTTTGAGGCTTCAATGATTTTGGTGCTGCAGAACCCCTAGTTTGAAAACATTGTAAAGTAGAAAATTACAGCGTGGCCATGTGATTTTGTACCCTGTAACCGCTACCAAGAGTGCCCATCACCAGGATAAACACGCCGTCTCGCTTGTGATTCCGGCGGATTTTTCAGCGACCCGCGCAGCACTACCACCAATACGAGCTGGATTGCGGCGGATCGGATTGGGCAGACTCGCGGCCAAGCGCGCGGCTTCTTCATTTGTGAGCTCGGAGGCCGGCTTTTTGAAATAGAATTGAGCGGCGGCTTCTGCGCCAAAAATGCCGCGGCCCCATTCGGCAATATTGAGATAGATCTCCATCATCCGCTTTTTCCCCCATAGCAGATCAATGAGAAGAGCGAGCGGCAATTCAAGCGCTTTGCGGATGTAAGATCGTCCAGGCCAGAGATAAAGATTTTTTGCGACCTGCATCGAGATTGTCGAGGCGCCGCGCGAAGGTCCACCACGATCGGACAATACCGACTGAAGTTCGATGAAATCGACACCCCAATGCGTACAAAAACGATGGTCCTCCGAGGCAATCACCGCTTTGGAGAGTGCCGGCGAGATCGATTCAATAGAGACCCAACGCCACGAAGTGAGGTTACCCGTAAACAAGTGACCAATGATCAGAGTTGAAGGTATAGGCAAGACGCGCCCCCAGATCAGACTGACCACAAACAGGATCGCAATCGCTTGCAGCGCGATTTTCAAAAAGGTTACGAGGCGTCGGAATTGGAGCATCAAGAATGAAACTTATGAAAACCGGATGGGAGAGCGCTCTTGAAGACAAGCACTCTTAGGGTCATCAGCCTTCTGATTCAATACCACGCTCTGTAATGATCATGTCCAATGGCTGATCATGGGGTTGAGAAAAAATCGTATCGAGTTTGGCTTGGCTTAAGCCCACACCGATGACAAAGCGATCTTCTTCAAAAGCCGCCAATGTGCGGTCGAAATAACCGCCCCCATATCCAAGGCAAAAATTTTGATTGTCCCACCCCATAAGCGGTGCAAGCAGAATATCTGGCTTCACGATCTCGCGTTTCACGGGCACCGGAATATTCCAAAAGTCGCGTTCCATTTCGTCGCTTGGCGTCCAAGCATAAAAGGATAGCGGCGCGTTTATTATTTCAACGACCGGAAGTGCGAGCTTCATATGAAGCGTGAAACAAGCCGAAAGCTCATCGCGCAAATCAAGTTCCGATTTGATCGGCCAATAGAGTTAGAGGATTTTTCCCTCAATATTTATATATTTGTTCTTGATTGTTGTGATGACATAGGTGGCAACAATTCGACCCAAGGCCTGTCGCTCAGAGACGGACAGCGCAGCGCGGGAGGCAAGCAGCTCTTTGCGTTTTGATTGACGCCAAAGTGACACATCAAGGGCTTGTTGTGGGTCAATAATCTCCATGCCGCCGTCTGTATAAGTGAATTAATGCGCGAAGCAGGGTGGTGAAGCGCAGGAGCGTTGTATCGGAACTCTGACCGTGGTCATATTTGACCCCTTATGATGAAATCGGCCAATCATATCACGGGGTTAAAAATGCGGTATACGCTGAAAGCAGAGCGGCAGCATCGCCCGTGCACGTCTTATTGATGTCGAAGCCGCATCTAAAGAGGGCGCGATAGTGGCTTAAAAATATTTGATCTGATGCAAATCCTTAATCATTTTCTTTCATGAGAAGCGAGGTCCTTTTGTGGTGGTGACGGGTTATGGCCAGCGTTTCGGCTTTTATCATTGCGCTTTATCTTGCTGTTCTTGTGATAGCGCTTATAAAGCGCGGCAAAGAGTTTGACAGCCCTTGGCTCTTTCTGTTGCGGTGCTTTTTCCCAAGCTGGCGGTTCTTTGATTCCCCTGGTCCACAGCCACGGCTTTTTGTGAGGGTGCTTTCTGAAGACGAATGCTGGTCTGCGTGGACCATGTTTATCCCGCGTGCACCCTTTCAGCTGAGAGACCTCTTTTATAATCCTGAAAACAATCTGCGTCTCACTGAACAAACATTGATTGAACATCTGAGCCTCGATGTTCAAGATCTGCTTGAGGGTCAAAAAGTTGATGCACTTGTGTCTTACGCGTTGACACAAAGAGTGGCACATCGTGTCGCACGAACGCTCTCATCGGATCATAAGATAAAAGCCTATCAATTCGAGCTTCGCCTTTTGCCGGGCCTTGACGACGATCCGTCCGAGCACAGACTTCTTGCCTCACCGATCATCAAAGAGGCAGATTATGTCTCTTGATCTCGCGATTACGGCTTTTACACATCTCCTTGCCCTGAGCCTTGTGATTCAGACCCTCGAAGGGATCAGTCTGTCTCGGCGTAATGATGTGAAGGCGGTCTGGGTGTGGTCGGTCCAGAAAGGTGATTTGCGTCATACCTCCCGCATCATTCAGACACTTTTCGCATTCTTTTTTGATGACCGAAATTATTTTTTCCATTTGGCTATTCGATTATGTGTCGCGTTGAGTCTTCTGATCCAACCTTATATAGGGGCTGCCATTTTTCTCTTAATAAGCTCTGTCATTTTATCAATTCGTTGGCGTGGCGCTTTCAATGGCGGCAGCGATTTCATGACTTTTGTGACGGTTACGGGGTTATTGATTGGAACAAGCACGTCACTATTCAATGATCGCGAAATGGCATGGAACGCAGCCTTTTGGTATATCACGATCCATTCAATATCCTCTTATTTCATGTCTGGCGCGGTTAAGCTTCTCAATCAGCATTGGAGGCGTGGCAGCGCGCTTACACATTTCTTAGATGGTGGCTTATACGGACCTCTGACAAAGCGATCGTTTTTTAGAAAGCCCATGATCGCTAAACTCGCATCATGGGGATTTATTTTATGGGAAATCTCATTTCCTTTAGTCCTCTTTGATGTAGATTTTGCGAAAGTCTATTGCGTCATCGCCTTTATCTTCCACCTTCTGGTTTTTAGGTTCTTCGGCTTGAACCGTTTCGTGTGGGCGTGGGTCGCTACATTTCCCGCGATTCTTTACTGCGCAGGCCGCTTTTGATTTTTCTGAAAATCGGCCCTATAAATAATTAAAAATAATAGGGGGCTAAGATACTCTAGGCCTTTTTGAAAAACTGAGCCAGCAACGTCTTCATCCGCATGCCGCCCTCTGCCGCAACAGTTTTTGTTTCTGTGTGGGAGGGGGCACCTCCAAATAAACCCGCACCGTAATTGGTGACCATGGAGAGGGCTGCAACATAAAGCCCGATCCGGCGTGCGAGAATGACTTCCGGTACCGTTGACATGCCGACCAAAGTGGCGCCGAGCATCTTTGAAGCTCGTATTTCCGCGGGCGTTTCAAAGCTCGAGCCCGGAAACCATTGATAGATGCCTTCTGTCAGCGACAGGCCTGCCTCACGCGCAGCGTCAATCAATCGTGCACGGAGATGCGGTTCATAGGCATCAACCATCGGCACGAAACGCGAGTCGTCATTGATTCCAATTAAGGGATTTATGCCTGATAAATTGATATGATCAGCAATCAAAGACAATGAACCGGGCGGGACATCTTCGAGGAGCGAGCCTGCGGCGTTTGTTAAGATCAGATTTTTTATTCCGAGAGCCGCCATGGCTTCTATCGGATATCGCATAATGGCAGGATCACCATGTTCGTAGTAATGTGCTCGACCTTGCATCATGAAAACGCGTGACGTGCCAATCGTCCCTGCGACCACGCGGGCTGAGTGGCCTGAGACATGGCCTTTCGGAAATCCGACAATCTGCGCGTAAGGTATAATCACTGGATTTTGAACGAGATCAGCCACAGGTCCCAAGCCTGTGCCCAGAACGATGCCATAATCGAAAGGGCCTTCAATCCCATATTCTTTCAGTGTGGCAAGTGCCTCTTCAATTCGAGGGGTCATGCTAAATCTCTTGGGCCGAAAGCGTGTGGTAAGAGCGATTGAATGGAATAAGTGAGTGGTTCTTTTGTTTTTTCATCAAGCACATGAATGCGTGTTGTTTCGTTTGAAAATTCAAAGATGCGTTGCCGGCACGCACCGCAAGGGTAACAAGGATTACTTTTCACTCCGACAATAGCGATGTCGGCGATCTCTGTTTCGCCTTGTGAGATCATGGCGGCGATGGCACCTGCTTCTGCGCATGTACCTGTGGGGTAAGCTGCGTTCTCGACGTTGCAAGCAGCGATGATTTGACCCGTGGTTGTTCGAATGGCCGCGCCCACAAAAAATTTTGAATAGGGCGCATAGGCCTTTGCAGCGACTTCATTCGCCGCATCAAAAAGTGATTTAAGGTGAGGATCCATCAGCGTTCTTTCACATAAGGCAAGCCAGAGGCTTTTGGCGGAATGGCTTTGCCGATAAAACCCGCGAGCAAAACAACGGTCATCAGATAAGGCAAAGCCTGTATAGCCTGCACCGGAATTTGGCCTATGCCCGGCATCATAACGCCTTGCAAACGAATAGCGACGGCGTCGAGAAGTCCAAATAGAAAACATGTCCAAAGGGCAGGCCACGCGCGCCATTTCGCAAAGATCAAAGCGGCTAAAGCGATGAAACCTTTGCCCGCTGTCATATTTGTCAGAAAGCCAGCCGCCTGGCCAAGCGCCAAATATGATCCGGCAAAGCCACAAAGGACACCGGCAAGAATGACAGCGCATACATATTACCCTGAATTGTAATAGTTTTTTATTTTCTCATGAAATTATTCCTTTTCTTTTATATATTGTGTATGAAAAACAAACGTAAAAACCACCTTCAGCAGATTTGATTTTCTCGGCGTCATCATAATGAACTAGCGATTTTTTGTAGTTATACTGCTAATTTGAAGGCCTGTGTAAGGCTTTCGAACCATCGGCAAATTATGCCGTCGCCGTTAACCCCCAAGCGGGTCGTTCTAGATGAACCTTACTGACAAACCAATTGTAAGACAAACACGCTAAAATCATAATTGCAGTTTAACTTTCGTCGACATCTTCTGATACCTTTTTCTGAAAGTAAATAGATCAGTTAAAAGTGTACAATACAGGTGCAAACGATACCGTCGCTCTTTTTCACTATTGCTTACCGGTGAATGCTCAGACCGCTTGATCAAAATAGTAAGCGCAAAGAGCAAGCGCGTTCGCGAATAAGGCCATTTCAACCCGCTGAATGTCGACGTTCGGGTCGACCTTGCCTGCAACCTCCTTAAGTAAGGAACAATAGTTTAAATAAAAATTCGAAGATGCGACTGAATCGGTTAGCATAGCTTGCGCCTTTCGAATCGTACCGTTCTGCGACTTACCCTTTAGTGTAGGAAAGTAGATAGGCTCTACGCGCTCTGCCTTCTGCCGCAGTATCGCTAGCGTGACCGCGACGCGACAATCATAGATAGCATACTCAGCAGGGTCACGAAGACATAAAATCTTTGACCAGGTCGAAATGCCTTTCGTTCCATTCCCTATTAGATCAGCATTTGTTGCCAAAATGTAATCGTCTAGAGTTTTTATCTTGTTACCGCGAACGCCACCCCAGTCCCTGACATACCACGTGCATATTGCGGCACAATTTTGCGGGTCATATTGAATCTGTTTATGTAGATGTTGGCGTAGCTTAAGATTTTCAGTAACGTTATCTTCAGACCCAACATCATAATTAATAGGAAGGCGCTTCGTGTTTATTTTCCAAGTATAGTCGGTCTTCAAAGATTTAATCTTTGACGATACAAATACGGTTACGATTTCGGATAATGTCATAATATCTAATCCTTAAAATTATAACCTAGATTTAAATTCGAAGTTCAACTTACTGTAAACTGTTGAGGTGGCTAAGATTTCGATTGGCTTTCGGTTCCCCAGAACTGGCTGTCGAAGAAGCACGACGACGTACCACCATTTGGGCTCACGAAGAACGATGACAGATTTCCGCAATATTGATAGCGAGTCTGACTCAGTCGCAGATTGCGGTTAATCTCGGACGGAGCAAGTCGACCTTTAGTCGGGAGATTGCTCGCAAATCTGGTTTAAGGCGATATCGCCCCTGACAAGTGAGCTTTCTAGCAAAAGAGCGATCTATGAACAGCCATAATGCTCGCGAGATCAAAGCGTCCTACTAGCTCTGGAATACCCCCTAAATAGTGATCCTCTCTGATGTATGGCTTTCGATTCGAAGGAGGACTAAAGAATGATCAAGAAGGGACATAAGCCGGAAGAGATGGTCGCCAAGCTTCGGCAAGTTTAAGTTCTGACGGCGCGATGGCAACCGGCAGCAGCGGCAATCTGATCGATAACTATACAGGAATTGACATATTACCGTTCGCGATCCGAATATGGTTGCTTGAAGGACCTCAACCGTCCTCAGCTTCAACAAATCATGTGGGACATTTCCGGGGAAAAAGGGAAGGAAACCAACTATAGCTGGCATGTCCCACTTTCCGTTAAGTCATTGAAATCATGGTGCCCGGGGGCGGGAGTGATTTTATTAATTTTTTCAGACACTTATTTAAAGGTGGGACAGCAAATTTGTTCTTATTTTATTATGCTTTTTCTTACGTTCGTCCCGAGCGTTTCGACGGTTCTAAGCACACGGATACTGAGCTTGTTAGCCAATTGAAGTTTTGAGTTAGTTATTAAGACTAAGTGTGGTTGTGCTTCATTCCCGTATGAGCCCGCGCGCTCGGTATGTTTCCGCCGCCTCACGAATATAGGCACTAGTTTCTGGTGCATCGTAGCGGGCGGCGAACTCCTGTGCCATGGCTAGCAGATCAACATAACGGCTACGGCCTGGTCTAAGTCTGTCGTAAGTCTCAAGCAGTACGTCGCCTGGAACTGCGACCAGTTCGGCTGCTCGACGAAAATTACGGGCTAGCTGTTCGTATCCTTGAGCTTCTGCAATGCGAGCCTGACGTTCTAGTTCGCTTTTTCGAATGGTGACATCGTCAGGCGAAAGACAGTTATTGCGGAGCGCTTCAAGCGTGACGCCCTCCGGTGGCAATGTTGATTCCTTTCGACGGATGTCTTCGTTATCAATCTGATTCATGGAGATATCTCCAGTGCTTGAAGTGGCCGTGATGGATCGATAGCGGCAATCTCGCGCTTGTGCATTAGCATGGCATGAACGATAAGCCTCAGCCTCGCCATGTTGTCGACACGGACCGGTACCGGCATTGGCGGCTCGCCACGTGCAAAACAGGCAGCATTAACGCCGATCTGGCGATATGCGTCGCGTGAGAGAAGCGGTGCTTGTGAGAAGAGTTCGAGGTTGTTAAGCGGCGCCAGGCCTTTCCTTTGAATCACAGTCGTCCCTTTTGATTGCAGTCCGATCCCGATCCCGCTGCCGGAAATCGATGCAGCACGGGTTCCGATGATTCCAAGATCGGCGCTGTCGCCAATGCGGACGACCCTAAGCTGAAGACCACGGGATGCGACGCCCTCGGCAATTGCTGAAATTACCTCCCGATGATTGAGGCCGCAAAGCGTGTTATCGAGGCTTTCACCGAAGGCTGGGCCCACACCGAGCACCACTTCATTATCTCTGCCTGTAGTCGCTGAACCCTTTTCAGTAAGCCAAGGCTCTTGGGAAGCTCTACGGGGCGTGGGCACAAGTCGTGCGGCACTCTGCTCCTGCGGGATGCGACGAAGCCGTTCCCACTCCTCGCCAGAAAGACGATAGCCTGTGCCCGGTCCTTCGTAGTCGTTCCGGTCCGAAAATGCGCTCTTTACGCCGAAATTGGCATCAAGCACTGCTGCAGGCTGGAGATAGTCGCCGCTAATCCGAACCCGCTGCATCGACAGGATATTTGCCGCTATGTCGTCAAAACCTCCATCCAATAGTGCCCTCGCAACGTCGAGCGCAGTGGACGGCCCAGCGAGGAAGTCTTCGGCGGCCTTAATATCGGCGACGAGGTCGCGCTCTGGCATGTCGTCAGAGGCATAAGCCTCGACGGCCGCCTCTATCTCGTGTTCAGTAATCGATGGAAAACCAAAAGACTCAAACACCGCTCGCATCGCTTCGCCTGCGCGACGCCTTACCATAAGAACTTCATTTTCGGTGACCGGATGTATTCCGGCATTCACGCGCATATCCCGCTGGATCACCATCCAATCATCGAGATCCTCAGCATCAAAATTTCCACCGCCGAACATGTTGTCTCGTCGGGGCATGGAGGAGTAGCCGCTCGTGATAAAATCTGTTCCCGGAAGGAACTGAAGCATTAACTTGGCTGTCTTTCGCATATCGGAATGAGAAGACATGGCGTCATTGCCGCTGGCGACCTCAAGTCCAATTGATGCTGCAATGAGATTTTCAGCGAGAATTGCTCGTACTCCTTCGGGCAATGCGCCCGTCAGAGCGACACAGGAAATAGCACCATTCTGTACACCTTGGGCGCCTGCACCTTTGGCTAGTAGAAGGCAGCGTGCTTCGAGATAAAGCATGGATCGACCATGCTCATAACCCATTAGCGTTTCCGCGCCCGTGCCTGAGGTGAAGCGGATCTTGATGCCACGTGATGCATATGCCGAGGCGAGGAAGCCTTTGGACCATGGCGTGTCGTCTCCATCGCGAAGTGCTTCATCGGTGCCGTATACCGACAGCGTTTCTGCGTATGTCGTCAATCCCTTGAGGCCAAGTCGAAGATTTAGTGCTTCCTCAACTGCGCACTGGGTTAAAACCCCGCCGCGACCAGTCTGCGATCCTACGAGAAGAGCAAGCGCATTAAATGGTGCCATTCGTGCGACTCGGCATGTTGTCTCAAGTTCATCGAAACCTCGCAATGCAGCTTCTGCTGCGTCAGCGGCCATCAGAACCGGATTCTCTCTCCAGTTAGTAACATGAGCTTGGTTACCAGGCGTTCGCCTTGCTCGCATTTTCTGCATTGCCATCATCATCTCGACGACATTCAAGTGTCCAACGATCTCGCAGAGCTTTGCAGGTGTGCAACCTCCCAGCAGCTTGAGAAGATCTTGGCGTGGCACATTAATATCGACGAGCATCCGCGCGAGCTTAAGTGAGGACGTGGCCATTGCCTCAACTGCAATTGTTCGATCGATGGAATGAGTCGCAATGTAACGATCAATCGTGTCGAATTGCTCTTCGGGCGTTCCATCCATCTCTATGATGCGTCCGGCTTGCATAACAAGAGTGGGCGAGGGGTCGGCTGGACCATTCATCGCTTTGAGCCCGAGGCTATGATCTTCAGCTACAAATGTGTCGAGATTGACAGGTCGTTCAGCCCGGCGCGCGAAACGCTTGGATCTGTACATTTAAAAAGCCTCCCAAAACTAACATGTCAAATTTGTTATATTTATTTATTGGTGCCGCATTGCAACATTTTTTAGAATTATAACATAATAATATCTTAAAAAATGCAATTGACTATAAAACTGACATGTTAAATATTTGTTTTGTTAAATGACCCATAGGGAGGAGGTCTCAATGAAAAAGTTGTTTTTATCCGCCGGCCTAATTGTCGGGATGGCGAGTGGTGCGAATGCTGCGACGTGCTCTAACCCGGTTCAGATTACGTGGTCGACCATTGCTGGTTTCTATACCGATGCGATGGCCAATTTCGTCAAAGATTTCGAAGTTAAGAACTGCGCCAAAGTGACGGTGGTCAACATCGACAACTCTCAGCTTTACAATAAGCAGGTTATTGAAATGGTTGGCCAAACCGGTGCCTATGACGTGGTCACATTGGAAACGGCTGAGAAAGCCGAGTTCGCTCAGAATGGCTTCATCAAGCCAATGACTCAGTTCTTCAAGGACAAGCAAGGACTAGTTAATGATGTCGCCCCAATCCTGCGCGGAATGACCGTTGAGTACAAAGGCGATATTTGGGGGCTGCCCTACTACACCTACACGGCAGGTATGTTTGTCAGGCAGGACCTTCTGGACGACGCAGGCGAAAAGCAGGCGTTTAAAGCAAAGTACGGCTACGATCTTGGTCAACCGCAGACTTGGGAGCAACATCGCGATATAGCCAAGTTCTTCACTCGTAAGACTGGTGAAAAGTTAAAGGGTGAACCCCTGAAGAAAGATTTTTTTGGCGTCGGACTGATGGCTGGCCCATTTCCAGAAATACAAGATGAATTATCCGCTCCGCTGTGGGGCATGGGCTCGGACTGGTTGACCAAAAATGGTAAGGTTCCGGTTGATGACGTCGAGAAAGTTCTCGGTCAGTATGTCGAGCTGCTCAAATATGCTCCAAAGGCTGCTCTCACGGTTACTTATGACGGCGTGATGAACCAGATGAAGGATGGTCAGATTGCGATGACGCATGGCTTCTTCCTCGACCAGTGGCCTAATGCAGTCAAGACAGAGGAAATGGTACCTGGTGCTAAGATGTCTGCCATAGAGGCTCCCGGTAAACGGGCATATGTCGGGGGCTTCTTGCTCGCCGTCTCATCCAGCTCGGCCAATCCAGAAATGGCTATGAAGTTTGTTGCTCACATTGGCGGCAAGGACATCCAGCGTCAGTTCGCAGAACTAGGCGGTGCTTCGACTTTGACCTCTGTGCTATCCGATCCGTATTTTTCTTCACCGGCAATGCGGTCGAAGACTGGTCAGTATGCGACACTTAATAAGGTCTTCCAAAGCATGAACGGATTCTCATCGAACCTGTTTAAAACTCCTTTCGGTGCTAAAATCTACAACTCGATGCAGATTCCCCTTCAAGCTGCGGCAGCGGGTCAGATTTCAGTTCGTCAGGCTGCTGAGCGGTTGGCCGCTGACGTTGAGAAGATCTGCGGTGGGCCTTGCCCAATCGCTGATTAATTGTCCTCCCCGGACAATAAAAAGGGGGGCGGGCGTCTGTCGGCCCCCTGACCTTTCCTTCTCGAGGTACCTCTATGCAATCTCAATCGAACAGCGCTTTGATGCGGACTAGTAGTGCTGGCATGTCGGATCGATGGTTCTCTATCGCTCTGATAGCTCCGGCTATGGCTGTCACGTTGATCTTTGCGCTCCTACCGCTCGCTTATGCTCTAGATGTCTCATTTCGGTTTGCAGATTTATCACGCGGCAAGCTTGGGGATTATTTGGGGCTCGATAACTATCGAACGGTGTTTGCTGATGCAGATTTTTGGTCGGCATCATGGGTAACTATGAAATTCACCATTGTTGCAGTTGGGCTGCAAATGTCGCTCGGCGTTGGTATTGCTTTTTTGCTGCACGGTGCCCAATTTGCTAAAGGCATCACTCGTTCACTTCTTATACTTCCGTTAGCAACTTCAGCCGCCGTAACCGGCTTATTTTGGCGTTACCTTTACGATACCCAGTTTGGTGTCCTTAACTTCGTTCTCGGTGCAATTGGCTTACCGGAGCCAAATTGGCTCGGTGATTATACGATTGCGCTTTGGTCTGTCGCTCTTTTTGATGTTTGGCAGTGGACTCCATTCGTCGCGTTGATTGCGCTCGCCGGCCTTCAGGCTTTACCAAAAGAGCCCTTTGAAGCTGCCGAATTAGATGGAGCATCGCAGTGGCGCATACTTACAAAATTGACATTCCCGCTTCTTAAACCTGTGCTTTTCCTTGTGCTCGTACTTCGGACAATTGATTGCGTTCGACTTTATGATGCTGTCGCGGTTCTCACTCGAGGAGGTCCCGGTACATCGACTGAGACAATGACCTTCTACCTCTACCGCACCGGCCTCAAACTTTTTCGCATGGACTATGCTTCCACTATGGCGGTTTTCTTTCTTTACGTGATGCTCGTCGCGGCAGTCTTCGCGCTGACGCCATTGCTCAAGCAGTTCACCGACCGGGCGAAGGAATCTTAATATGCTAAACCAAAAGCATTCATTTGCATTTGAAGTACTGAGATACGGCCTGATCGTACTCGTCGTCAGTTTTTTCTTCTTCCCGATCTTCTGGATGTTGCTGACGAGCTTTAAGCCGGAAACAGCGATTATGGTGTCGCCGCCGCAGTTCCTATTCACGCCGACACTTGAAAATTATCGACATGCATTGGTTGATAAGAACTTTCTATTCTACATCAAGAACACACTGATTATCTCGATCATCTCTACGGCGATCGTGGTGGCAATCGGCTCGCTTGCGGCTTACAGCTTCGCTCGGTTTAATGTTGGCGACGGTCATATTTTGTTTTTTTTACTATCAACTAAGATGATGCCTGCTATTGCAGTTATACTGCCTTACTTTTTGATCTTTCGTGATGTGGGAAAGACCACGGTGGGTGCGACGCTTCATCTTGGGTTGGATCAGCATGGTGCTCTGATCGTATCCTATGTGATGTTTAATCTGCCCTTTGCGATCTGGCTGCTGGTCAGCTTTTTCCAGGACATTCCGAGAGAGCTTGAGCACTCTGCTCGACTTGATGGATTATCGCGACTGCAGGTGTTGCGAAAGGTTACTTTTCCGCTCGCTGCGCCTAGCATAGCTGTGACGGCTGTTTTTACACTCATCTTCTGCTGGAACGAGTTTCTCTTTGCCTACATTCTCACGCGAAAGATGGCTTCGACCGTCACTGTTGGCGTAGAGAGCTTTTTCACGCTGCAAGGAATTCTTTGGGGTCCAGTAGCTGCAGCGGCTACAATTTCTGTGGCTCCGATGCTTCTCTTCGTTCTCGCTATGCAACGCTACATGGTGCGCGGTCTGACTTTTGGCGCGGTTCGGGGGTGATACGATGAGTTTCTCGCAAGCGTGGGATGCTGGCTTTAAGTCGCTGCTTATCTTTGTTGGAGTCGTATTTATCTGGCTCATTTTTGTGGAGCCGATCTGGACGAACCGAACACTTTCAACTCCTGTAATGACGGTTATAGCCTTAGTGGCTGCAGCTGCTTTTTTCATACGTCGCCGCCGCCAGTGCATCGTTGAACATCGTACTGCCGATGCCGAGGTTTCTGCCATCATAGCGGAGGACAACTGATGTACAGTTTCGTCAATGTACATAAGCGCTATGGACTCAGAACAGTTGCTCTTCGCAAACTCAATCTTGACATACGCCAACGCGAATTCTTCGTGCTTTATGGACCCGCAGGTGCGGGTAAGTCGACTATTCTGAATCTAATTGCAGGCACTACTAAGCCGACCTCTGGCGACTTATTGCGTAATGGTCACTCGATCGTGCATCTACCACCTGAGCGACGTGGCGCGGCCATGGCTTTTGAAAATTATGCTCTCTATTCGCATTTGAGTGTAGCTGAAAACCTTGCGTTTCCACTTAGGGCGCAAGGTATTGTAAAAGCCGAGGTCGAAGAACGCGTACGAAAAATTGCCAGTGTACTTGGCATCGGACATGTACTCGAAAGGCGACCGGGATTCTTATCTGGCGGACAGCGCCAGCGCGTTGCATTAGGCCGCGCAATAATACGGCCAGCTGATATCTATTTGCTTGACGAGCCAATTGGCCATCTTGATGCCAAGCTAAGGCACAAGATGCGAGCTGAGCTAAAAGCACTAGCTGAAGATATGCATGCAACCGTGTTGTTCACGACAACTTCCAACAAGGAAGCGCTTGCTTTAGGTGATCGAGTTGGCGTTCTCAATAGCGGTCGGCTTGAGCAGGTGGGTACTCCTCATGAACTTTATCATAAACCAGCCAACACGTTTGTGGGCTCATTCATTGGTGATCCACCGATGAGTTTTATTTCAGTTTCCGTTGAAGTTGATCAAGGCAATTGCAAACTACGTACCGCCGACGGTCGAATTATTGGTCGGATGGACACGCCGCCGCCGACTAACGCGACGTTGAAATTAGGAATTCGGCCAAATGCGATTACGCTTAGCGATACCGAGATGCCGGAGACTATTCCAGGACGTATCGATGTAATTGAGCACCTCGGTCATTCGAAGATTGCAGTCATTTCGGCTGGCAAAGACAATATCTCTGTGTCTCTTCCGGCCGCTTCACCTGCCCGCATTGGTGACAAGGTCTGGATGGCAGTTAATTCTTCCGGCTATCATGTCTTTGCCAACGAGACCGCCATTCAGAGGGGAATTAACTGATATGGCTCGCATTACAGCTCGTAAGCTTATTAAACGATATGGCGCCGTCCAAGCTGTTCATGGTATTGATTTCGATATTGCCGATGGTGAGTTTGTCGCCATTCTTGGGCCTTCCGGCTGCGGTAAGTCTTCGACCATGCGAATGATAGCCGGGCTAGAGACGATATCTGACGGTGATATTTTATTCGACGGAAAGCCAGTCAATGATATTCGTGCGCGCGACCGAAATGTTGCGATGTCATTTGAGAATTACGCGCTTTATGCGCCTATAACAGTCTACGAAAACATCGCTTTTCCACTCCGCTCATCTGGCATGGATGAAAGCGAGATCGACAAGCAAGTTCGGTCCGTAGCTGATAAAATGGAGTTGACAGCAATCCTTGGGCTCAAACCTGGAGCTCTTTCGTCTGGTCAGGCGCAGCGTGTTGGCCTTGCAAGAGCTCTTGTACGTAAGCCTGCAGTATTCCTTCTGGATGAACCAATTAGCCATCTCGATACGCGTCAACGTTATCGGATGCGGCGCTTTATTAAATCGATCCACCAAGAATTCCGACATACGATGATCTATGTTACTCATGATCAGGAGGAAGCCCTTGCGCTTGCTGATCGAGTGATGGTCATGTCAGACGGCGAAATTCAGCAGCTTGCTACACCTGACGAGGTATACAGTCGCCCTGCTAATGCCTTTGTTGCAGGATTCGTAGGCGAGCCGCCGATCAATTTCCTTGATTTCCAATCGGATGGTGACCGAGCGATTATAATTGAGGGTAATCGGATCATGCTCTCAGATCATCACGTATCTAGGCTTGCTGAGATCGGGACGAAAGGTGTTGCTGCTGTTAGGCCACATTTTCTTTCACTCGGCGAGAATTCGACTGTGAAGTTTCTTGGCATTGGATTTATCACGGAAGAATTGCAGGACCACAACGAGATCTTTGTCGATATTGGAAAAACGCGTGTCTCGCTTATTACTCCGCCGAACCAGCGAGTTAAGCGCGGTGAGGCAGTATCTATTTCGATTAATCCCGAGCATCTTCTGCTCTTTCCGACGCAGTAATCCGAAAGAGGGTCTTAGACATGCATTATGATTTTGTGATTGTCGGAGGAGGATCTTCCGGATCGCTCGTTGCTGGAAAGCTTGCCGAGGCAGGTGCACGAGTGCTCGTGCTAGAAGCCGGTGGATCCGACCGCAATCCACTCATCCAGATTCCTGCTGGTTTCGTCAAACTTCTAGGTGTAGCACGCTATATGTGGTTCTACCAGTCCAGCGTTCAGCAACGGCTTAAGGGACGGCAGCCAGTGGTTCCGACAGGTCGTGTTATTGGGGGCGGCTCTTCAGTAAACGCTATGGTCTATATTCGTGGTCAAGCAACGGACTACCTGCCGTGGGTAAATGCGACTGGCGATGAAGGCTGGGGTTGGCCGGCATTGCTGCGGCGATTTAAGGCGATGGAGAACAATAATCGTTTTAACAATGAACTTCATGGAGTTGGGGGGCCACTGTCTGTATCCGATCCGGTTCACGTATGCGAATTAAGTCGTGCTTATGTGATGGCGGCACAAGAGGCGGGTATTCCGTTCACGCCTGATTTCAACGGTCCCCGTCAAGCGGGAACGGGCTACTTCCAGCTTACTATACGTAATGGTCGGCGCTGCTCGGCTGCTGATGCGTTTTTACACCCAGCAAAGAACACTGGCAGACTGGAGGTCCTTACTGGGTGTCTTGTCCACAGGATCTTGATTGAAAACGGGCGAGCGACCGGTGTTGAGTATTCTCGGGAAGGGCGAACCGAAACTGTGAAGAGTGATCGTGAAGTTATATTGTGTGCGGGAGCGGTCGCCACGCCAAAAATTCTAATGTTGTCTGGCATCGGTCCGCATTTCCACCTTCGCGACATGGGCGTGGCCACTAAGGTTGATCTAGATGGCGTTGGTCAGAACCTCCAGGACCACACTGAAGTTCCGGTGCTCGCATTTTGTAACGGGCCTTACGGTTACTTTGGTCAAGACCGTGGGTTTAACCAAATACGCAACGGACTTCAGTATCTCCTATTCAAGTCCGGACCGGTTGCATCTAACGGGGTTGAAGCTTGCTCATTTTTTGACCCCGATGATCTGACGGCTGAAGCAAAAATCCAGCAGTTTTGCGTTCCTTCAGTCTATCTCGAACCAGGAACTACGGACCTGAAACCAACCTACGGCGTCACTCTCAATTCATGTGTGCTTAGGCCCGGCTCGAAGGGATCTGTGCGTCTTGCCACTTCAAATCCGAAAGATCAGCCAATTGTCGACCCGAATTATTTTGAGGATCCTGAAGACCTGCGGCTCTCCATCGGAGGCCTCCGGCAGGCGCGTCGGATTCTTGCATCAAAGCCGTTGCGCAACATGATCGATCGGGAAATTTTCCCCGGATCAGTAAGCGATACTGATGAGGCGTTGGCCGACCATGCGCGCCGGTTCGTCAAGACCGTTTATCATCCTGTTGGCACTGCCCGGATGGGCCGCGAAGATGACGCAATGGCAGTAGTTAGCTCGAATCTTAAAGTTAAAGGGGTTGATCATTTGCGTGTCGCGGATGCTTCGGTTATGCCAACAATTATTTCAGGCAATACCAATTCAACTACACTGGCGATCGCGGACCGCGCCGTATCGTTCATTCTGAATGGTCATGCGGATTGAGGTTTTAAACATGGCCGAGGCTAGCGCAAAAATAGAGCGACCACGACAAGTTTCCGAACTCGTACTGGAGCGCCTGCGCCGCGATATAATTGAGAATCGATTTTCTCTCGGTGAGAAGATATCTGAAGCCCAGTTGTCTGAACTCTATGGTGTAACAAAAGCACCAATTCGCTCTGCCTACATTCGCCTTCAGGGGGAAGGGCTAATCGACATCCGCCCGCAATCCGGAACGTTCGTCTTTCGCCCCACGGCCGATGAATTAAGGGCGTTGTGCGAACTGCGCACTGCTCTTGAAATCGAGGCCGTCCGGTTGGCGATGAGCCGTGATGCAGTGGGACTTGAGGCTGACTTCTTACGCATTTGCAATGCGATGGATAATGCGCTTCGTGTACGCTCTCATGACATATATCAACAACTTGATACCGAGCTTCACCTTTGCATCATCGGTAGAGCTGGCTCACCGCTTCTTGACAAGACTTATCGCAGCCAAGTCAATAGTTGCTTTGCAGCTTTGCGTTGGCGTTTTTCTCGCGACGAGCAGCATACCTCAAACTCAATTTCCGAACATATGGCGCTACGCGAGGCTGTAGTTACGCGTGATACGCCAAAGATGCAGGCCCTACTGCGTGCGCACATTGGATACACAGAAAATTATTACGCTCGGATCGTGATGTGATCGCTTATCTATAAAATGCCGCGCATGAGTAAATTACTTATTTAACAAACATGTTACCTGTCAAAATAGGAACTCTATATGCCACTCGAAAAAGCAGACGAGACACCCCTGGTTCCCTACCAGCACCCTAATCCCAAGGACGCACTTCATGAAATCGTCATTCCAAAAGCCATTCCGGATGATGATCGATTGTGGGTACCCCAGGCAGATAACGTTTGGTTTCGACCGTTATGCCTTAATCGTTCTCAGGGCTACTGGATGAATCTTCTTAAGGTCCGTCGTTCGGGCGTTTTATCCCGCCATCGTCATCCGCAATCCGTTCATGGATTCGTATTGAAGGGCAGGTGGCATTACCTCGAGCACGACTGGATGGCGGAGGAGGGAAGTTATGTATTTGAGCCACCTGGTGAGACACATACGCTTGTAGTTCCGGATGGCGTAGAGGAAATGATCACATATTTCCAAGTTAACGGCATAATGTATTACGTCGATCCGTGGGGTAAGTCGCTTGGCTACGAAGACGTCTTTACCAAGATCGATATGTGTAGACGTCATTTCGAAGCCGTAGGCCTTGGCGCCGATTTCATCAACCAATTCATACGCTGAGGAGTAATGCCATGCAGAAGCTGCGCATGATGCACACTATGCTGCGCGTCAAGGATCTTGACGCATCAATCGCGTTCTACACTCAACTGTTGGGTATGACGCTTATAAAAAAGCTCGACTTTCCTGAGGGTAAATTCACGCTCGCTTTTGTTGGCTATGGTCCAGAAGAGAGCAACACAGTAATCGAGCTCACGTATAATTATGATCACGGTCCCTACGATCTCGGCTCCGGCTACGGTCACATCGCACTAGAAACATCTGATATTTATGCCACTGCCGAAGTATTAAGGGCAGGCGGTGCAGTGATTACCCGCGAGCCTGGTCCAATGAAGCATGGCAAGACGCACATAGCCTTCCTCAAGGATCCTGACGGATACCTTATCGAACTTGTGCAGCCCGAATGGCTAGAGGGACGGGGCTAATGTTGCGGACAGCGGTCTTCCCCGGTCGATATTTGCAGGGTCCTCGTGCGCTCAGTTTTTTTGGAGAGGAAACAGCACGTCTTGGTCGTCGTCCGGTAATTTTCATTGATCGTAACGTGCCGGTAAACGTAATTGAAATGATAGGTCGAGATCTTGTTGAGACGGTTGTACGACAAGTTGAGCCGACGTGCACGCTGGCTGCCATAGATGCGGCTGTTGATGTAGCTCGGGAAGTTGGTGCCGACGTTGTAGCCGGTATGGGCGGTGGTAAAGTTATTGATCTCGGCCGAGCGGCCGCAGACAATCTCTCGCTATCTTACGTCGCCATTCCTACCGTCGCTGCATCAGATGCGCCATGCTCATCTCTTGCTGTTATTTATGACGAGAATGGCAAGGTGCTCAATGACCGTTTTGTTCGCTCAAATCCGAGACTTGTGATCGTCGATAGCAACGTGATTGCAGGAGCCCCGCCGCGCTTCTTTGCTTCCGGAATTGGTGATGCACTTGCCACATATTACGAAGCTCTAGCATGCCACCGCTCTGGGGCGACCAATATGTGTGGCGGCCGGGCCACTGAGATGGCTATGGCTATCTCAAAGCTTTGTCGAGACATTGTTGTTTCAAAGGGTGCCGATGCAATGGCGGAGTGTCGATCTGGACGACCAGGCTCTGCTTTTGAGTCGGTTCTTGAGGCCAACATCCTATTGTCGGGAATCGGCTTCGAGTCTGGCGGGGTTGCTGCCGCTCACGCCATACACCATGGGTTAGCTGAATGCTACGAAACGCATCATGCACTACACGGGGAAAAGGTAGCGTTTGGGGTTTTGGTCGAACTTGCGCTCAACAATGCAACGGACAGCGAGATTTTCGAAATAGCTAAATTTAACATTAGTGTTGGTCTTCCTGTGACACTCGGGGAACTTGGGATATCTGACATCGCAACAGCCCTTCCCATAATTGTTAAAAGGGCTACGCGAGCCGGCGAGATTATTTTTAATGAACCGATCGAAATCACGCCAGAACGCGTGGCTGATGCCATCCGTCGAGCTGAGCAGATCGGGCAAACATTACGGGCTCAATAACCATGGGTTTCTGGCCAAATGACTGCTTTGCTGGGGCGTCGGTCTTAGTCGTCGGAGGCACCTCCGGCATCGGCGCCGCAATTGCGGAAGCATTCGCTTCCGAAAGAGCTGAAGTCACCGTGACCGGCGTGAACGATCGGGAGGTTAAGGCATATGCTGGTCCGACATCGGTTAAAGCTGTCCGGCTTGACGTACGTAGCTCAGAGGATGTTAGCGACTTAATTGGAAGCTTCAAAAGGCTTGACCATGTTGTAAACTGCGCTGGTGTAATCCGTCGTACGGAAGAACTAGATCCTGCCGTTTTCGCAGATGTAATTGACATTAACCTCAATGGCTCGATGCGAGTATGCGCAGCGGCTCGACCATTGCTCGCTCGCCAGGGTGGAACCATTACTAACACGGCTTCCATGCTATCGTTTTTTGGCAGTGGTGTGGTTCCAGGTTACTCCTCGTCTAAGGGTGGTATCGCTCAAATGACGAAATCCCTCGCGCTTGCGTACGCTGCGGATGGCATCCGTGTGAATGCTATTGCACCCGGTTGGATTGCGACTCCTCTTACTCAGGCGCTTCGGAACGACCCAGTTCGAAATGGTGAAATCATTTCCCGTACTGCGCTCAAGCGCTGGGGCGAGCCTAAGGATTTAGCCGGTGGAGTTCTTTATCTTGCCTCGCCTATAGCGGCCTATGTCACGGGTTCGGTGCTGGTAATTGATGGAGGATATCTTGTGAGTTAAGCGCCTCTTGAGACATCCATTTTCCAAGGGGCGGAGAAGATAAATAACATAACGAATATTGATGTATAACTTTGCCAATTATCGCTTCATATCACCTATGACGGAGAGAGATAAAATGTCGATTGAAATGTCAATTACCAGCAATAGGGCTACAACTTTCCGCACGGATCTATTCTCTGGTTGCAACGTTCTGGTGATAGGGGCATCTACAGGTATAGGAGCTGCTATTGCCCGTGCTTTTAAGGCGCATGGTGCAGATGTCACCGTTACTGGGAGCCGATTAGAGAAACTCAAATGGTGCGCTTCCGAGGGAATCCATAGCTGGGTCAATGATGTGCGTTCCGACTCAGATTGCGAAAGTCTTCTGGCACAGTTCAAGCGACTCGACGTTTTAGTTACGGCCGCGGGGATTGTTCGACGTGTCGATGAATACGACATGGCAGTGTTTCGTGATGTCATGGAAGTTAATCTCTTTGGTACGGCGCGTTTTGCGCTTGCTGCACGTCCGCTACTCGCTCAAACTAAAGGATCAATAATTACCATCGCTTCGATGCTTTCGACTTTTGGCGACCGGCTTGTACCTGCATATGCCGCGTCCAAGGGAGGTGTTACGCAACTCACCAAATCGTTAGCGATCGAATATGCAAGCGAAGGAATTAGAGTCAACGCGATTGCACCCGGCTGGATCGAAACACCTCTAACTGAAGCTTTATGGAACGACGATCATATCGGGGGCGCAATTGCGTCTCGGACCGCAACCAAAACATGGGGTAAACCGGAGGATATCGCCGCCGGTGCTTTGTTTCTTGCTTCGCCGGCAGCATCCTACATCACAGGATCTACGCTAACCATTGATGGAGGTTATTCGATATCATGATGCAAGCTATTGTATGCGATCGCCCCGTGGATGACCTTTCTACGACAACCTTGACGACCACATCAATTCCGGAACCTGGTGAGGGTGAGGTCCGAGTGCGAGTCCAGGTGGCCGCCCTTAACCCGGTTGATTGGAAGCTTTGTGCTGGCGTCGCTCCTTGGTGGAAGGAGCCAAGGGTAGTTGGTCTGGATGCCGCTGGAATCATTGATAAAGTTGGAACTGGTGTGACTGAATTCTCGCCAGGCGAAAGTGTGGTTTGGCATGGTAATCTCAATCGAAACGGCGTCTTTGCTGAATACGCAACGACACCTGCACATGTGTTAAGTCGCATTCCTCCTGGTGTTGCTTTCAACGCAGCGGCCGCGCTTCCCTGCGCCGGGATCACAGCCTATCAGGCGCTCGTGCGTAAAATTAAGCTTTCTCCTGAACAGACCATAGTTATTCAAGGAGCAACGGGCGGCGTAGGCGGCTTTGCTGTCCAAATCGCACGCAATATAGGCTCTCGAGTCATTGCTCTCGCCAGACCAGAAAAGTTTGAGCGTGCACGAAGCCTTGGAGCGGACGAGGTACTGGACTACCGACGCGACGACCTTCGCACAGCTATTCGTGAAATTACCCAAGGTCGGGGCGCGGATGCCATGCTTGAAGTGGTCAATCCGAAGGATGCCCGAAAGTCGCTAGATCTCTTATGTTACAATGGGCATCTCGCATCGATTGATCCGCTACCCGATCTTTCCCTAACGCCGCCCTACACTTATGCGGCATCGATCCATGAAGTTGCTCTCGGTGGTGCTTATGGCGCCGGTGATCTCATCACGCAGCGTGATTTTTCGGTGATGGGAAATGCGCTTCTAAAATGGCTAACCGAAGGGATGATCGATCCAATGATCGAGCACAGGATCGATATGTCCGAGGTCCCAGATTTTCTGAACCGTCTTCGCCGCCGCGCCTACGACGGCAAGGCGGTCGTCATGATTGGAAATGGAGCATGACATGCGTAAGGCTGTCATCGTAACGCCGGGTTATGCCGACCATTCTATAGAGCGCAAAGCACTTGAACCTCTTGGTTTCCAGTTGCTCTTTGCCGACGGCGCGGGAGACCGTGGCAATCTTTCAGCGCTTCTCTCTGACGCAGAGCTGATTTTTGTTCGCGATATTCATTTAGATGGTGGTCTCATCGCTGAAATGAAAAAGGCTCGAGGTATCATTCGATATGGCGTTGGTGTCGACAATATTGATATCCTTGCCGCAAAACAAAAAAACATTATCGTCGCTCGCGTTCCGAATTACGGAGCAGATGTTGAGGTGGCGGATCATGCGGTCGCGCTTTATCTCGCTGTCAAGCGCCGTATCGTTAGCCGAGATGCAAGCGTTAGGTGTGGTGGCTGGCAGATCGGTCAAGCTGAGCCAATTGGACGGATAGCGGAAAGCGTGGCAGGCTTTATTGGATTCGGGCGCATTGCGCGTGCGGTGCGAGATCGCTTAAAAGCCTTTGGCGTCAAACGATTTCTTGCGCATGATCCCTACGCCGATAATTCGCTATGGCCAGAAGATGTTGAGGCAGTCGAACTTGATAACTTGGCCCGACAATCTGACATCATAAGCCTTCATGCACCTGCAACTTCAGAAAATCGTCATCTGATTTCGGAACAATTTCTAGCGAAGGTACGTCCGAGTACTATCCTAATCAACACGTCAAGAGGCACTTTAATAGACGAGCATGCACTTGCTTGCGCGCTTGCTGAGCGGCGCCTGCTCGGTGTGGGCATCGACGTATTTGAAAAGGAACCGCCTTTAGGATCGCCGCTATTGAATACGCCTAACACAGTACTATCCGATCATACCGCTTGGTATTCAGAAGCAACTGTGGCAAGCCTTCAGACTGGAGCAGTCGATCAAGCAATTCAAATCATAAAGAATGGAACCGCGAGCGAAGCAGTGAATTTATAGTACAATCAATGAGACGAATTTCAATTTACGCAGCAGAAAAATCGACGTCGTAAGCCCGTGCATCTTGTTCTTCCGTTGCATCCGGAGCTCGATGCGATCATCGCAGCAACGCCAACATCTGGCCCGACATTTTTGGTCACCGAGTTTGGTAAACCCTTCACATCGAATGGCTTCGGTAATCGCTTCCGGAAATGGTGTGACGAGGCAGGATTGCCTCCACATTGCTCCGCACATGGCCTTCGCAAAGCAGCTGCGACGCGTCTTGCAGAGCCGGGTGCAACAGAGCTCGAAATCCGCGCTGTTACCGGTCATCAGACTTCGAAAGAGGTTGATCGTTACACGAAAGCTGCGAGCCAAAAACGCATGGCGGAAGCCGGAATGTCGAAACTGATCGGGAACAAAATTGTCCCACTTTTTCCGCAAGATAGTGTCCCACCAGAAAAATTTGATGATGATTCAATTGATTATGATGAAGGTGGTGCCCGGGGGCGGAATCGAACCACCGACACAGCGATTTTCAGTCGCTTGCTCTACCAACTGAGCTACCCGGGCGTTCGGCCGCCTCACGCAGCACCGGAACAGGCGGCCTTATAGGGGGTGAAGTCTTGCCTGTCTAGCACCCGGTATGACGAGGAGATTTGACCTGCGTACGGACCTTCGAGGGGCTCAAAGCCTATGCGGGGGTGAGCTGCCCCTCGGCATAAAAGCGGTCCATAAAAGCCCTTCATAACCCCCTCCGGCTTTTGCAATTTGACCCCACCGCTCCGCGTGCTACGACCCCGCCCAGAAAGTCCGACTCGATCCATATGGGTCGCGGGCTCGTAGATAAGCTACTTTTCCTCAGTTTGCGCCCGCCTTGAAAGGGTTTCTGTCCATGAATGATCTCGCCGCTTACCGCGCCTCGCGCCTTTCGAATTCTTTCTTCTCGGCTTCTTTGGCCGACCGCGATCCGGAAATAGCAAAAGCCGTGAAACTCGAGCTAGGTCGCCAGCGTGACGAAGTTGAGTTGATTGCTTCCGAAAACATTGTCTCGCGCGCGGTTCTTGAAGCGCAGGGCTCGATCATGACGAACAAATATGCGGAAGGCTATCCGGGCCGCCGCTATTATGGCGGATGCCAATTCGTCGACATTGCCGAAGATCTCGCGATTAAGCGCGTGACTGAGCTCTATGACTGCAAATTCGCTAATGTTCAGCCGAACTCGGGTTCGCAAGCCAACCAAGCCGTATTTTTAGCACTCCTTCAGCCAGGCGACACCTTCATGGGTCTCGACCTCGCAGCAGGCGGCCATCTCACACATGGCGCACCGCCGAATGTGTCGGGCAAATGGTTCAAGGTCGTCTCCTACGGCGTTGAGCCTGACTCGCAGATGATCAATATGGACAAGGTCGAGGCGCTGGCCTTAGAGGCCAAGCCGAAGCTCATCATCGCGGGTGGTTCAGGCTATGCGCGTCATTGGGATTTCGCTCGCTTCCGCGCGATTGCCGATAAGATTGGTGCGTATTTCCTAGTTGATATGGCGCATTTCTCCGGCCTAGTGGCTGGCGGAGCGCATCCCTCGCCATTCCCGCATGCTCATGTTGTGACATCAACAACGCATAAAACATTGCGTGGCCCGCGCGGCGGCATCATTCTCTCGAATGATGAAGAGATTGCGAAGAAGGTAAACTCAGCCGTGTTCCCCGGCATGCAGGGTGGTCCGCTGATGCATGTGATCGCCGCTAAGGCTGTTGCGTTTGGCGAAGCGCTCTCGCCAGAATTTAAAGCCTATACCCGCGCTGTTGTTGAGAATGCGAAAGCGCTTGCTGATGAACTCATTAAGGGCGGTTTCAAAATCGTCACCGGCGGCACCGACAACCATCTGATGCTTGTAGATCTGCGCCCGAAGTCGATCACGGGAAAAGCGTCGGAAGCTTCGCTCGGCCGCGCGCATATCACCTGCAATAAGAATGGCGTGCCGTTCGATCCGGAAAAGCCGACGATCACGTCGGGCATCCGTCTCGGTACACCAGCCGGCACATCGCGCGGCTTTGGCGTTGAGGAATTCCGCGAAGTGGGTCGCTTGATTGTCGAAACGCTCGATGGGCTTGCCAAAAATGGCGAAGCAGGCAATAGCGCTGTTGAAGCCAGTGTCAAAGATCGCGTCCATGCTCTTACAAAGCGGTTCCCGATCTATCAATGAGAGGTAGTCCTCGGTGCGGTGTCCTTATTGCGGCAGTCTCGAAAGCCAAGTGAAGGACTCCCGCCCGGGTGAGGATGGTTCAGTGATCCGCCGCCGTAGGGCTTGCCCCGATTGCGGCGGACGCTTCACCACTTTTGAGCGCGTCCAATTGCGCGAATTGACGGTGTTGAAACGCTCCGGCCGTCGCATTCCTTTCGAGCGTGAAAAACTTCTAAGATCTGTTGAAGTCGCCTTGCGCAAACGCCCGGTTGATCCCGAGCGGATTGAACGCATGGTCAATGGTATTGTTCGCCAGCTCGAAAGCATGGGCGAAGGTGAAATCACAAGCCAGATGATTGGCGAGCTTGTGATGGAAGGCTTGAAAGGCCTTGATGACGTTGCTTATGTTCGCTTCGCTTCAGTTTATCGCAATTTCCGAGAGGCGAAAGATTTTGGCGAATTGATCGACGAATTGTCAGCGGATGAAACGCCAGAGCGCGAGCCGCCGCGCCGGAACCCAACATCCTCATGACTGCGAAACACATCGACGAGATGATGATGCGTCATGCGTTGACGCTCGCGCATCGTGGCTTGGGACACACTTGGCCAAACCCGTCTGTCGGTGCTGTCATTTGGCAGATGCATAATGGAGAACCCGTTATTGTTGGTCGTGGCTACACGCAAAAAGGTGGTCGTCCTCATGCCGAGACTGAAGCCCTTGCGATGGCCGGCGATGCGGCACGTGGAGCTGCGATTGCAGTGTCACTTGAGCCTTGCGCGCATCACGGTAAAACACCGCCTTGTGTTGAGGCGCTCGTGAAGGCAGGTGTCGGGCGCGTTGTTACGGCACTCGAAGATCCTGATCCGCGGGTGAGTGGAGAAGGGCATCGCATTTTGCGAGATGCCGGAATTTCCGTCATGACCGATGTGCTGAAAGCGGAGGCTGAACGCGTCAATCAAGGTTTTCTTTTGCGTGTGCGCGAGCAGCGTCCGTTTATCACTTTGAAATTGGCGCAAACGGCCGATGGGTTTGCAGGCGCTGATGGTAAACCTTTGATGATTTCTTGCGCTATGTCGAAACATCGTGTTCATCTCGCCCGCGCGTCGCATGATGCGATCATGGTGGGTGTAGGAACTATCATTGCAGATGATCCTGATTTGACATGCCGCCTTCCCGGCATGATGCATCTTTCTCCCATTCGCATCATCATTGATACGCATCTTGATACACCGTCCACGGCTCGGGTGATTGAAACGGCGGCGAAAGTGCCCACCTGGATTATTACGGCAGAGGATGCGGCGGTAGATCGCGAAACAAATTTGAAGAGAGAAGGCGTGCAAGTCATTCGCGTTCAGAAAGACTCGCAAGGCCATCTCGATATCAAGGCGGCTATGCGCAGGCTAGCTGAGATCGGTATCACAAGAATTTTCTCAGAAGGCGGCCCGACTTTGGCAGAAGCCTTGGTGGTCAATCGCCTTAGCGATTGTGTTGAGATTATTACAAGTCCCGAGGCTCTGGGCCGTGCTGGTTACGTAGCCTTGCGTCCGGCATTAAAATCCGCTCTTGCTGATGAAAAGCTTTTTGTGGCATCGCCCCCACATGTGATGGGTCGCGATCATTTGCAGTATTTTGAAAGGGTCCGTTGATGTTTACCGGAATCGTCAGCGACTGCGGCACGATCGCATCCGTGTTGTCTCATGGATCATCTTTAAAACGTTTACGCATTCATGCGTCTTATGATGCCGACACAATCGTGCTTGGCGCTTCGATCGCCTGTGCAGGTGTATGTCTTACCGTTATTGCATTCGAAAAGCGTCTAGAAGGCGGTTGTTGGTTTGAAGTGGATGCGGCGGCAGAAACGCTTGCACTAACAACAGTGAGGCAATGGACGACGGGTACGCGCATCAATCTCGAGCGTGCTCTTAAAATAGGTGATGAATTGGGCGGTCATCTTGTTTCTGGCCATGTTGATGGCATGGCCAAAATCATCGCGTGTGAAGAGGTGACTGCGGGCGAGACGGGCTCAGGATGGGGCGCGACAACGCGTTTTTTTTTGAGCGTGCCGAAAGCGCTTTCAAAATTCATCGCCATTAAAGGCTCAATCGCATTGGATGGTACATCTTTGACCATCAACACGGTCGAGCATGATCAATTTTCGGTTTTGCTCATTCCCCACACACTGCAAGTCACAACATGGGGACAAGCGAAGGTGGGCGATCTCGTCAATCTCGAAGTCGATCAAATGGCGCGCTATGCAGCGAGGTTGATGGAGGTGAGAGGTTAGGCGTTCCGCTGTAACCTTGCTTTACCGTGGCAATGATGGCGGTGATAGCGTCCTGGTGGTGCACAAGCCCCATGTAGTTCACTTTGGGAAGTATTTTTACGCCGATCCAAAAGGATTTTAGTTCGCGTTCATAGGCATCACTCACCATTAATTCATCATCTTGACCCGCTATCATAAATATTTTTTAGCCGATTGAGCAAGCGCAGTTATCGTCTTCTTCCAATTAAAATACGGACCAAAACTAAAAAGCAAACGATAGGAATAGAGTGAGGTCACATAGCGTTTGGTTTTGGCCCCATTCGCAAAAGCGATGACGGGGAGAGATTGGCCTAATGTCACTTTGAATTGCGAGCGAATCGTTATGCCAATGATCCGTGGAAGATTAACGCTTGCCCAAGCCTTATTGCTGGCACCCGATGTCGGTGTAGAGGGGCCCAGAAAAGGCGCGAGTAAAATAAATCGTTCGAACGCCTGCCCGACCGCAGTTGTGGAAATATGCGTGAAAAAGCCACCGCCGAGCGAGGTGCCAACAAGGATAAATTTTTGATTGGGATCTGTTCGACGTAATTCGATCAGCAGATCTTCGAAATCGTAATTCAATTGCCGGATATAAGCAATGTCACCGCGTTGGCCGGATGCGCCATGCCCTCTTATATCCAGCACAATTGCGGTCAATCCGCTTGCGGCAAGAGCATTGGCAAGTTCCGTCATTTGTATCAATTGCGCCGATGAACCATGGACAATCAAAATGGTTTTATTCGATTCGTCTTGGGTCGAATGATAATATCGATAGGCAAGCCATATTCCATTGCGCGCTTGGAATGTGCTCAGCGAGGTCAATCTTGATTGATCAACTGCAAGCGCACCTTGTTCGATAAAATCGAGTGGTTGGGGCCGTCGTAACGGCAGCGCTAACATGAAGGACAAAATTTAAGTGATCATCCCAATGCCAGATAGAGCAGGGATCATGAAATACGTGATCATGTCATGCAAAAGAACAAGCATGAATTAGTGTAAAATTTATATGCTGATGACGCAACGTTAAATTGATTTTATGTCCGGAGGGCGAAGGCGGGGGTAAAAAAATCAAGCCTCCGAGCCAAGATCATTTGATGGCGGGATCAATCTTTGATTTGAAGAGCGCGATTTCTGCGCGTATTTCGTTTGTTCAGATCCATGCCGCGTCGAGTGTTGGTACAATATCATCGCTTTCGAAACTGTCATAAGTATGCGTTGCGCGATGACGAAAGCATCGTGTTTCGTCAGCCGCCTCTGCAGGCGTTTCGCTCACGATAGCTGGTCGTCGACCGGGCAGTTCGCGCGCGGTTCGACTGATAAGATCGGCATGCCAATTTTTACCCGTTGGACGCTCTTCATCGAGCATTTCAAGAATACCTAGTAAACAGTTCTCAAGCGACGTATGGGCCGATTGTAATGAATGCATCAATGCCATTTCGGCTTGGTAGCTTTTTGTCCCCGCTTCGTTGAAACCACCTAATTCGTAGAGTGCTATAGATTTCTCAAAATGCCCAACAGCATTGGTGAGGTCCGTTTCAATCTCAATCCACCGCGCGTCGGTCATGAGCATACCCTCGAATGGGGGAGCACCCGATCAAGAAATACGCGCTTACACTGTGATAGTCCGATGGCATCAACGGGCACATCTTTCTCGGCGCCCAATGCATGGGCAAAGTCGAGCGCCGCGCCTAATTGCTCGCGCGGGAAATCAGCGAGCACATCGATGTCGCTTTCATAATGCAATCGATCCGTTACAGCTGAGCCGAACAGAATAAAACGCCCGCTATGCAACAGGGCATACTTAGCCAAAGCCCGTTCAATCCCCGGCAATGCGGCGCGGATCGCCTTCACTTTGGCGTCTTTTCTGTCCCTGAGCGTCAGTATTTCAGACATGAAAGGCGATTTGGCATCGTGCGGAGCTAAGTCAAGATATGCGGGCGGATCAAGGGTGTGCTTTTGAACCCGCGACTTGCGGAAGTTGCGGCGCGAGAGTAGTGAAGCCCCGTCAAAGTGCCGTTTCGGCTGAAATTTGAGGATCAATCATGGCCGGAACCCGTCAATCCGCATCGCTTGCGTCAGAACCGCTTGAGGATGCCCGCGTTCTTGTGGTCGAGGCACGTTATTATGATGATCTCGCCGATGAGCTTTTGAAAGGCGCTTTGGGCGTTTTGAAAGACGCAGGCGTGACGGCGACAGTCGTCACGGTTCGCGGCTCGCTCGAGATTCCATCGACGGTTGCCATCATGCTTGAGGCGGCGTCTGCTCATGGCACACCCTTCGATGCGGTTGTTACACTCGGCACTGTCATCCGTGGTGAGACCTATCATTTTGAAATTGTTGCAGGCGAAAGCGCGCGCGCGCTCATGGATCTCTCGGTTGCTTATGGTATGCCGCTCGGCAACGGGATTTTGACCGTTGAAAATGATGAGCAAGCCTGGGCGCGGGCGCGCATCAGCGAAGGTAACAAAGGCGGAGGCGCGGCAGAAGCCGCTTTAAGCGTGCTGCGTATCAAGCGGCAAGCAATTGCCGGTGCGGTCTGATGGCACGCGGTGAACTGCGTTCATCCGCGCGGCTTGCCGCGGTTCAAGCGCTCTATCAAATGGATATTACCAGCAAGGGTATAGGCGATGTGATCGCCGAGTTTGAAGCCTATTGGCTTGGTCGCGAGATTGATGGTCTTGAAATGAAACCTGCAGAAGGTGCGTTTTTTCGAAGCCTTGTTGAAGGCGTTGTTTCAAAGCAGCGCGATATCGATCCGAAGATTGATGAAGCGCTGGCCAAAGGCTGGCCTTTGAAACGGATCGAAGCTGTTTTGCGCGCCGTATTACGCGCGGGATGTTTCGAATTATTGGCGCGCCCTGATGTTCCCGCCAAAGTTGTTATTCGAGAGTATGGCGATATTGCCGGGGCGTTTTATGATGGCGATGAGATCGGCATGGTGAGCGCCGTTCTCGACGGACTCGCGCATAAGTTGCGTAGCGGTGAGTTGGCATAGTGCGTTCCGCCCTATAGGAGTTGAGTCTTGCCCTTCCGTCAGGGCGGTGAGTGTGTCAGTGGAGTAGAGTATGGACGGGAGCATCGCGAGATCCTCTGAGGATAGGCTTATTGCGCGCTTTTTTGCGCCATTGGCCGGGCCTGCCGGTTTGGCATTGAAAGATGACGCCGCTTTGCTTACGCCCCCTCAGGGCTGTGATTTTGTGGTTACGGTGGATACCGTTGTCGCCAGCGTACATTTTTTTGCCGATGATCCGGCAGATGCGGTCGCCGAGAAGGCACTCGGCGTCAATCTCTCAGATATAGCCGCAAAAGGCGCGACGCCCCTCGGCTTCGTAATGGCTTTGTCATTGCCTGATGATTGGCGTGAAGAGTGGCTTGCTAAATTTGCCGAAGGATTAGGGAAGGCGTCTGAGAAAGGCTATTGTCCGCTTCTTGGTGGCGATACAACACGCGCCGCAGGTCCCTTATCGATTTCCATTACGGTTTTTGGTTCGGTGCCATCAGGAACCATGGTTCGCCGCACAACCGCAAAGCCTGGCGATCTGATTGCTGTCAGCGGCACGATTGGTGACGCGGCTTTGGGTTTGAAAATTCGCTCAGCCCCTGAAAGAGAATGGTCGGGCGGTCTTTCGGAAACGGATTATGCGCATTTGCTTGGGCGTTATCTCAGGCCTCAGCCCCGCCTCATTCTCGCGGATGCCTTACGAAAGCATGCTTCGGCCGCCATGGATGTATCCGACGGTCTCATCGGCGATTGCGCGAAATTGCTTCACGCTTCGAATGTCACGGGCCGATTGCAAATCGAACAAATTCCATTATCGCCCGCAGCTCATGTCGCCATTGGATTCAACCCTAGTCTGCTCGCAGACGCGGTGACAGGCGGGGATGATTATGAAATCCTCTTCACGCTTCCGCCCGAGCGCCTTGACGACATGGTCAAAGACGCGCGTGCTGCAGGATGTGCCATCACCGTGATTGGAGAGGTCATGGCGGGGGATCAGCCTTTGACCGTGACACTTCGCGGTGAAAGATTTCTCACCCGCGCAGGATCCTTTAGTCACTTTTGAGCGAAGTGAATTCGCTTTATCTGTTTGAAAGTGCTTCTTGTGTCTTCCACGGTTTCAAGTCCGGTTTTAGATCCTTCTTCTTTTGATGATCGTTTAGCGCGGCGCAATGCTGTGCTGCTCGCAACAGCGACCGCACTCGCGGGTGCTAATGCAACGGTTATCTTTGCGACCGCTGCGATTGTGGGCTCAGTTCTCGCGCCTGATAAAGGTCTCGCGACTCTTCCTATTTCAATTTTTGTTGTTGGCATGGCGGCAGGCACATTGCCAGTCGGATGGATTGCCAAAAAATTCGGACGACGCATCGCTTTTCTCACAGGCGCTTTAGCCGGAATCATTACCGGTCTTCTCGCTTGTTTTGCCGTTGTGCAGGGACAATTTCCTCTCCTCTGTCTTGCAACTTTTTTTGGTGGCTTCTATCAGGCCGCCGCGCAATCTTATCGCTTTGCCGCAGCGGATTCTGCGAGCGCGGCCTTTCGTCCGAAAGCGATTTCATGGGTGCTTGCGGGCGGAATTTTCGCAGGTGTGATCGGGCCGCAATTGGTTACACACACAATGGAATTATGGCAGCCTTATTTGTTTGCTGCGACTTATCTCTTTCAAGCCGCCATCGCGGCTTTATCGATCTTTGTTCTTGTGCTCGTGAAAGCGCCGCCGCCTCTCGCCGCTGATGCGCTTGAAACAAGACCCTTAGGTGAAATTGCACGACAACCCAAATTCATTGCTGCGGTGATCTGCGGCATTGTGAGTTATGGCTTGATGAATTTCATCATGACGTCGGCACCGCTCGCGATGAAGCTATGTGGTCATGCGGTTACGGATTCAAATCTCGCTGTCGAATTTCATGTGATCGCGATGTATGCGCCAAGCTTTTTCACTGGCGCTTTGATCGCGCGGTTTGGCGCCGTAAAAATCATTCTTGCGGGTATGGCTTTGATTGTTGCGGCGGCGATTGCCGGGCATCTTGGGACGACTGTTCCCCATTTTTGGGCTGATATGATCCTTGTGGGACTTGGCTGGAATTTCGGTTTTATCGGCGCGTCAGCTTTGGTCACCGAGACCCATCGCCCCTCCGAGCGGACTAAAGTTCAGTCTTTCAACGATTTTCTGGTGTTCGGTACCATGATGGTCGGCTCCTTCTCATCGGGTCGGATTCTGGTCGATTTTGGTTGGGATATGGTCAATATGATCGTGTTTCCGCTTGTTTTCATCGGAATCGTCGCGTTGTTTTCGGTGAAACGCTTCAAAACGCGCCGCATGGCGTGAGGGTTCAACGCAAAGTCGCATTTGCCATTCGAGCGTAATTTTGGCAGAGACGGGGCCGGAATCGGGCGGCTGAGGCCGGTCCATGCCGGATTCGGTCAGGTGGGACCAAGTTCCAACGCTCGGGACGAAACGAAATAAAAAAGGACGGAACAGCATCATGACAATGGGCCTGATCATTTTGGGTGGCCTTCTCGCCATCGCCTACGGTATCTGGGCGATTGCGGATGTGAATGGCCGCGACGCGGGTAATGCCCGCATGCAAGAAATTGCTGCTGCGATCGCTGAAGGCGCGCAGGCTTATCTCAAGCGTCAATATACGACGATCGCAATCGTCGGCGTTGTTTTGTTCGTTGTGATTGCGGCATTGCTTAAATTGCCGGTCGCGATTGGTTTTGCCATCGGCGCCGTGCTCTCAGGGGCAGCTGGCTTCATTGGTATGAATGTGTCGGTGCGTGCGAATGTGCGCACAGCGCAAGCGTCTTCTAAGTCGCTTGCCGCTGGTCTTGATGTCGCCTTCAAAGCAGGGGCCGTAACAGGCATGCTCGTTGCGGGCCTCGCACTTCTCGGCGTTGCCGTTTATTACTGGCTCCTGACAGGTCCGATGGGTTACACCGTATCAGATCGTATCGTTGTTGATGCACTCGTTGCTCTCGGCTTTGGTGCTTCGCTCATCTCGATCTTCGCGCGTCTTGGTGGTGGTATCTTCACCAAAGGTGCGGACGTCGGCGCCGACCTCGTCGGTAAAGTTGAAGCCGGTATTCCGGAAGACGATCCGCGCAATCCGGCAACCATTGCCGACAATGTTGGCGACAATGTCGGTGACTGCGCCGGTATGGCCGCTGACCTGTTCGAAACCTATGCGGTGACGGTTGTTGCGACCATGGTGCTTGCATCGATCTTCTTCGCAGGTCAGAGCATTCTCGCTTCAGCGATGCTTTATCCGCTAATGATCTGCGCGACCTGCATCGTGACCTCGATCATCGGCACATTCTTCGTGAAGCTTGGTTCCGACAATTCGATCATGGGTGCGCTTTACAAAGGCCTCATCGCAACGGGCGTGTTGTCGATTGCTGGTCTTTGGTATTCAACCAACCAGATCGGTTGGGGCGTGATCGGTCAGGCCAATGGCGTTGACATCACGGGTAAGGCGCTTTTCATCTGCGGCTTGATCGGTTTGGCAGTGACAGGCCTCATCGTCTGGATCACGGAATACTACACAGGCACAGGCAAGCGTCCCGTTGTGTCGATAGTTCAAGCGTCTGTAACGGGCCATGGCACGAACGTTATTCAGGGTCTTGCCGTATCGCTTGAATCAACCGCGCTTCCAGCACTCGTGATCGTTGCAGGCATCATCGCAACCTTCCAGCTTGCAGGCCTCTTCGGCACGGCGATCGCGGTGACCACCATGCTCGGCCTTGCCGGCATGATTGTCGCGCTCGATGCTTTCGGTCCAGTCACCGACAACGCCGGTGGTATTGCCGAAATGTCGGGTCTTCCGAAGGAAGTGCGTCACGTTACCGACGCGCTTGATGCCGTCGGCAACACAACGAAAGCTGTGACAAAGGGCTATGCTATCGGTTCAGCTGGTCTTGGCGCGCTTGTTCTCTTCGCCGCCTACACAAGCGATCTTGAACATTTCGCTGCCTCGGGCGTCGCTTACTTCAAGGATGTCGGCAAGGTCTCGTTTGACCTTTCCAATCCTTATGTCGTTGCAGGCCTCATCTTCGGCGGTCTCATCCCGTATCTCTTCGGCGGTATCGCCATGACGGCGGTGGGTCGTGCAGCGGGTTCGGTCGTTGAAGAAGTGCGTCGTCAGTTCAAGGCGAAGCCGGGCATCATGCAAGGCACCGACAAGCCTGATTATGCACGTGCGGTCGACATGCTCACAAAGGCCGCTATTCGCGAGATGATTGTCCCGTCACTCTTGCCTGTACTTGCACCGCTCGTTGCTTATTTCGGCGTCTTGCTTGTTTCCGGCTCGAAGGCCAATGCGTTCGCAGCACTTGGTGCATCGCTATTGGGCGTGATCGTCAATGGTCTCTTCGTTGCAATCTCGATGACCTCGGGCGGCGGCGCATGGGACAATGCGAAAAAGAGCTTCGAAGATGGTTTCGTTGATAAGGACGGCGTGAAGCATCTTAAAGGTTCAGATGCGCACAAGGCGTCTGTCACCGGTGACACTGTCGGCGACCCCTACAAGGACACCGCAGGTCCTGCGGTCAATCCGGCGATCAAGATCACCAACATTGTTGCACTGCTCTTGATTGCGATCCTTGCCCATATGGGCTGAGGGTTGAAAGCACCTAAATAAAGAAAAACCCCCGGATCATGTCCGGGGGTTTTTTATCGTTCTAATTTTTTTGAAAGCACGGATTACGTTGAACCAACCATCCGCAACATTTGGCGAACAATTGAAAGATCGGTGCCGCCGGTTGGAGTGGTGTTTTTGTTGAAATCAAACACTTCGCCATCTTTCATGCCATAATTGGCGATGCTTTCAACTTTCAAAGCCTTCGTGAAAATCACCGCAAGAACGCGTTGATCGGTAATTTCAGGTTTCAGGAACATGTATTTCCGATTGGTGTTCTGGCTAATGTAATACCAGCTCTGATTACCAACCGTTGAAACTGTCGAGGGCGTTCCCAAAATAGAAAGTACTTTTTTTGCATCCATGCCCGGTTTGATTTCCGCAACGGCTTGTTCATCGATGACATAGCCTTGTGTTTGCGGTCCCGCAGTGGTGCAGGCGGCGAGCGGGCTCAAAAGGAGAGCCGAAAGCGCTGCTGTCCGCAGAAGGGATGGGACATTTTTACGCATTAAAACATTCATAGGGCAAAAGACTCCGGTATGGCCTAGGATCAGGCACGGGATTTTTCTTGCGCGACCCTTTCCTTATGCCTTACCTCGCAGCCACGGCAAGGGGCGCAACGGATGCGCCTTTCGGGGTTCGGTGGACGGATTATGGGCATTTTCTCTTACTTTCGACAAAAACGCACAAACCATGAGATTCTTGATCGGCTTTATGGCGCCGTGATGGCGGCGGCGCGGGCTGAACCTCTCTATCGCGTCTATCAGGTGCCAGACACGTTTGAGGGACGTTTTGAGTCCTTCACGCTTCATGCGTCACTCATTGCACGGCGGCTCAACAGTCTTCCGTCGCCCGCACCGGATCTCGCGCGCGATTTTGTTGATCGGATTTTTTCCGAATTCGACGGTATGTTGCGTGAAATGGGCGTTGGCGATTTGGGCGTTCCCAAACGCATCAAACAGATGGCAGCGGCTTTTCTTGGACGCGCGGGTGCTTATGTCGATGCGTTGCAGTCCGAGGATCATGCGGTTTTGAAAGCGGTGCTCATCCGCAATATCTATGCGTCAAAGCCACCGTCTGATGAGAATGTTGAGAAATTGATCTCCTATGTAAATCTGTTTTCAAAGACGCTTGATCAGACAGACTTTGACATTTTCACATCAGATTCGATTATCAAGACTCTCATGATTCATGCGGAGGAGGATTGATTCAATGTCATCATCTCAGGCTCATGATCAGAAGGTTCTGCCTCTCACTCATCCGATCGATGTTGCCACAATTAAACCCGACGGTTTGGTTGTGAATTTCGAAGCGACCGAGACGGAACGCGCAGGACTTGCAAAACTTTTTGATATTCCGGCGGTCGTGAAGCTTAATGCTTCGTTCAAGCTCATCCGCAAAGGCTCGCAGGTGAAAGTGCGCGGCGATGTGTCAGGGATCGTCACGCGGCTTTGTGTTTTGTCGGTCGAGCCGTTTGATATGGATTTTCATGAAGCGGTTTCGGTTGATTATGATGAACTGCGTGAAGGGGCCGCAGCCGAAGAGAGAAATGAAGAGGGACCCGATCCGATTATCGATGGTGAAATTGATCTTGGTACGCTCGCTGCGGAATTTGCGGCGTTGTCACTCGATCCCTATCCCAAGAAGCCGGGCGTTGTTTTCAATTATCAAGAAGATGATGATGACAAGCCACCATCGCCCTTTGCCAAGCTTGCGGCCATCAAATCAAAATCATGATGTGGTTTTGGGTTTTTGGGAAGGACGGGCGAGGGGGTTGGCCCGAGCGCTCCGGACCGCTAATGTCTAATTCTAATGTGAACGGGCCGACGGGATTCGGTGCAAGAGATCCAGGATTGCTCACGATCCAGAGTTGCGATCCAGAATTGATTGAGGCGCGATGACCGCGGCACGGGTTAGACTGGCGCTTGATGCAATGGGAGGCGATCACGGGCCTGAAACCGTGATTCCCGGCGCCGCCTTGGCGCTCGAGCGTCATCCAGAAATCAGTTTTTTGTTGTTTGGTGATCCTGAGCGCATTCTTGCTTTGCTTGTAAACCATCCGCGCCTTGCAACTGTAAGTGAAGTTAGGGCGTCAGAAATTTTCATCGGTATGGATGAGAAACCGGGGCAAGCTCTACGTCGCGGTCGCGGAAAATCATCCATGTGGCAAGCGATCCAAGCGGTCAAAGATGGTGAAGCGGATGCCGCCGTCTCCGCAGGCAATACCGGCGCCTTGATGGCGATGGCAACCTTCTGTCTGCGCACAATGAATGGTGTCAATCGCCCCGCAATCGCGGCGATTTGGCCGACCATTCGCGGCGAGTCGATTGTGCTTGATGTGGGTGCAACGATTGGTGCGGATTCACGTCATCTTGTGACCATGTCATTGATGGGTGCCGCGATGGCGAGCATTCTCTTTGATCTTGATACGCCAACTGTCGGTCTTTTGAATGTTGGTACGGAAGATGTGAAAGGCCTTGATGAAATTCGTGAAGCGGGTCGCGTGATGCGTGAACTTCCGTTCCCGTCTTTGCGCTATGAAGGTTTCGTAGAAGGCGACGACATTGGTCAGGGCACCGTTGACGTTGTTGTTTCGGAAGGCTTCTCGGGCAATATCGCATTAAAGACCGCGGAAGGTACTGCGAAACAAATCGCGACTTATTTGCGACAGGCCATGAGTTCGAGTCTTATGAGCCGCATCGGCTATCTCTTTGCTTATTCAGCTTTTGCAGCGCTTAAAGATCGTCTTGATCCGCGCAAAGTGAATGGCGGCGTCTTTTTGGGTCTTGATGGTGTTGTGATCAAAAGTCACGGTGGTACAGATGGTGTAGGCTTCGCCGCCGCCATCGATGTTGGATATGATATGGTCAAGTATGAATTGCAGGATCGAATTCAGACGGCGTTGCAATCGTCTCTTGCAAGTCTTGAAGCCGAGGATCACGGGGAACAAACGCCACCGTCCTCTGATCAAGGAGTGACCTCGTGACTCTTCGTTCGGTTATTCTTGGCACGGGTCATTATCTTCCTAAAAAGCGAATGACCAATGCGGATCTGATGTCGTTAGTGGGTACGAATGACGAGTGGATTGTCGAGCGAACGGGTATTCGTGCGCGCCACATTGCAAGTGAAGGTGAAACGACATCCATGCTTGCGATTGAAGCCGCGAAAGTGGCCATCGTCGATGCAAAGATTGACGCAAACTCCATTGATTTAATTGTGCTTGCCACGGCAACACCTGATTATACATTTCCGTCAACGGCCACGCAGGTCCAAGCCGCACTTGGAATAACAGGTGGCGCGGCCTTTGACGTTCAAGCGGTGTGCTCTGGTTTTGTTTATGCGCTCACCACAGCTGATAATTTTTTGAAAACAGGATCAGCGAAACGCGCACTTGTGATTGGTGCGGAAACTTTTTCACGCATTCTTGATTGGACCGATCGCACCACTTGCGTTTTGTTTGGCGACGGGGCAGGGGCTGTCATTCTTGAAGCACAAGCGGGCACGGGCACGAATGCAGATCGCGGCATTCTTTGTACGCATTTGCGTTCCGATGGTCGCCATCTCGAAAAGCTCTATGTCGATGGCGGGCCTTCGACCACAATGACCACCGGCCATTTGCGCATGGAGGGCAAGGAAGTTTTTCGCCATGCGGTAGTAAATTTGGCCGAGACCGTGGACGAAGCGCTTCGCCGCTCGGGGCTTGCAGCGTCCGATATCAGTTGGTTTGTGCCCCATCAGGCCAATCGCCGGATCATTGATGCTACGGCCAAGAAACTCGGCATCGATTCCTCGAAAGTCGTGATCACGGTTGATCAGCATGGTAATACATCGGCGGCCTCGATCCCGCTTGCCCTGTCCGTGGCCCGCCATGATGGTCGCATCAAACGGGGTGAACTCGTCCTGATTGAAGCCATGGGGGGTGGGTTTACCTGGGGGTCTTCGCTGATCCGATGGTAAGGAAGCGTTTGAAAAATCTTAGTAAATAGAGCATTGACGCGCTGTTTCGCCCGCAATAGGGTTTTAGGGCATGAGGAGTTTTTATGGCGCAACGAACTGTAACACGCGCGGAATTGAGCGAAGCCGTTTATCAACGGATCGGTCTGTCGCGGAGCGAGTCGGCTGCGCTCGTGGAATTGGTGCTTGAGGAAATCTCGGCCTCGCTTGCGCGCGGTGACAGCGTGAAGCTTTCTTCTTTCGGTTCCTTCCTTGTTCGCGACAAAGGCCAACGCGTGGGCCGCAACCCGAAAACCGGTGTCGAAGTGCCGATTGAGCCGCGCCGGGTCATGGTTTTCAAGCCTTCGAACATTATTAAAGCCCGCGTGAATGGCGAGGCGGTTCCCGACTCGGATTGATCCCGCTAGGCTCTGAACTCAGTTGAAGAGGGAGGGCGCGGTTTTGGATAAAGCTCCGGACGCCTACAGAACGATCAGCGAAGTCGCGAGTGATCTCGATTTGCCGCAGCATGTGTTGCGCTTTTGGGAACAGCGCTTCTCTCAAATCAAACCTTTGAAACGTGGCGGTGGTCGTCGGTTCTATCGTCCTGATGATGTTGATCTCGTGCGCGGCATCAAACATCTGCTGCATGGGACCGGCTATACGATCCGCGGTGTGCAGCGCATTTTTAAAGAAGAGGGCCCGAAATATATTCAGGCCATCGGGCGCACCGGGAAACTCCCTGCTAAGGCCGCCATGCAAGAAGCTGCCGCTGAGCGCGTGGTTCTTGCTTCACCACTGAAAGCCAAATCCGAGGCAGAACTTCTCGGCGCGCCGAAACCCGGCTCCGCTGAGGATATTGCGGCATTGATCGCGCCGCGTCCGCGCGCGCCTCAACGCACCGCCAAGCGCAACAAAGTACAGCTCGGGCTTTTCGGAGAGGTGGTTGAAGACGAGGGCGACAGCTCATCGCCGCAAGCGGTTGCGCGCATGTTGCCATCGGCATGGCGCGGCGTATCGGTTTCAAGCCAAGTCTCGCAGAAATTGCAGGCGGTACTCGCCGAACTTGAAGAATGTGGCCAGCTGATTTCAACCGCACGGATCGTTGCGAGCGAGAGCCGTGTCTCGCGCGGTGAGTGAGGCTGGGCGCGAAATTTCGTTTGGAAAGAATGGTTGGATAACAAAGAAATTAACAGATCAGCAATTAATTGAAATGATCTCTGCGTGGTATAATCAAATGCTACCTGAATACACTGTTGTGACCAAAATTGAATTTTCCCGCACTAACGTTCAAGTCAATTTTTTTATATTCGAGGTTGAAACATACCCTCCAATAGATTTGGCAGCAAAAAAGGCGCAGGGCTGTTGGTAAAATTGTATTTTACGAAACTGAAATTGGAGGCAATATACCTGCGTAACATTGAACAAATTGGTCTAAATTATTGTCCTAAGATTTTGATATTTAAACATCATGCTTAATAGGCTAATTATGTTTAAAGTGTTCTATAAAAGTGCAATTTTCTATGCTGTAAAAAGCATTTCATTTGGGCTCAACGCAGCTGAATTGCCCCGGCACGAGGCTCCATTTGGCTTGCGGTTCGGAATGAGCAGGGAAGAAGTGCAGCCTCCGCTATCACCAACCCCTCCTATTGCCGCCGTAACAAAGGCTCAACTTTAGGGGGCTATGAAAATATCACGCAGCATTTCACGAATGAGGCAGAGCCAACTTTGTTGCCGCCGCCGCCCTTGTCGACCATTGGTGCTAACGTCTATCTTCGGTGGAAGTAATATAGGGCAGGGCAAGAATAAGCGCCCGCCTTCGGGAGAGACACATGGCGGCGCGTTCGGTAAAACTTAATATCAAAGAAGCGCGCCAGCTTATCTCTCATGCTTTGATTGGTGCCGGCACCGCGCCGGTTAATGCAGCCTATTTCACCGACGCTATCCTCGATACGGAATTGTCGGGGCTTCAAGGTCACGGCTTTTACTGGCTGCAATATTATTGCGCGCATGTAAAAAGCGGGAAAGTGGATGGCAAAGTAAGTCCGAAAGTTAAAAAGCTTTCGGCAGTAAGTTTTAGCGTCGACGCTCGACGTGGCTTTGCTCATCCGGCCATTGAAGCCGGTTTTCAAAAGCTCATTCCAGCCGCGCATAAATCCGGCATCGCGGCGATGTCGGTTTATAACTCGTATAACGCAGCGACGATGGGCTTTCATACTGGAACGCTCGCCAAAGCCGGTCTTGTTGCGTTCGGCTTTACAAATGCCATGCCGGCGCTTGCGCCGCCGGGTGGCTCGGTACCCGTCATCGGCACCAATCCGCTATCTTTTGCGGTTCCGGGTCGCAAAGGTAAGGTTGCCTTTTTAATTGATCAATCGTCATCGAATGTTGCATGGACGGCGGTGAAACGTGCGGCAGAAGCCGAGATGGAAATTCCACTCGGCTGGGCACTCGATCAGTCGGGCAACCCTACGACGAATGCGCTTGAGGGGTTGAACGGTTCGATGGTGCCTCTTGGCGGCTATAAAGGCTTTGGTTTGGCGTTAATGGTGGAAGTCATGTCGGCGGCGATGGCGGGTGCGTTGCGGGGACCTGAGATGGGTTCCTTCATTGAGAATGACGGTAAGATGATTGGGTGCGGTCAGTTTTTTATTGCCCTCGAACCGACAATGTTTGCTGGTGGTTTGTTTGATAAGCAGGTGACGGCGCTCATCCGTTCGATCATCAAACAAGACGGCGCGCGCATGCCCAATGCGCGGCGCGAAGAAAACATCAAACGATTTTCCAAAGAAGGATTACGCATTGAAGCGGAGCTTTATGCAACGATCAAATCCTATTGCCAATAAAGCGGCGACACCCTGCGTCTGATTAAGAAAGATATGCCATGAGCGATGTTCGATGGGCTAGAAATAATTTGGGACGATGTTTTGCGTGCTAATTGCCGGGCGAACATAATCAGAGGGAACTTTTTTCCGTTTGCCGAATTTGATCTCTGGAAGTTCGACCGCTTGATACGGAATTTTATTGAGCAAATGGTTGATACAGTTCAACCTCGCCACCTCCTTTATATCAGCATTGACGACATACCAAGGTGCATGGGGCGTATCAGTATGAACGAACATCGCGTCTTTAGCTTTTGAGTACTCAACCCATTTCTCGCGCGATTGCAAATCCATAGGACTCAGCTTCCAGCGCTTCAAAGGATTTTCGGCGCGGTCGCGAAAGCGCATTTCTTGAATGTCGTCGCTTACTGAAAACCAATACTTGAGTAAAATAATACCCGAACGCACAAGTAATTTCTCAAATTCCGGACAAGCTTTCAAAAAATCTTTATACTCGTCATCCGTGCAAAAACCCATAACGTGCTCGACGCCAGCTCGGTTATACCATGATCGATCAAATAAGACGATCTCACCTCCCGCGGGCAGATGCGCGACGTAGCGTTGAAAATACCACTGAGTTTTTTCTTTGGGTGACGGCGTACCGAGTGCAGCGATCCGACAAACCCGAGGATTCAGCTGCTCGGTTATGCGTTTGATAACACCACCTTTTCCTGCCGCATCACGACCTTCGAAAATAATCACCACGCGTGCTTTCGTGGTTGTAACCCACTCCTGAAGTTGTACGAGCTTTAAAAAAAGCTTTTTTAATTCTTTATTATAACGTTTTTTAGATAATTTTTCCAGTGGCTCGTTGTGCATATCGTTCTGGGTGAGAGCCTCTGTCGCGGAAGAATGCTTAGACGATGCAGCTGAACTTAAAGCAAAATTCAATTCTTTACGATACGAGTTTTTTTTTGCTTTTTTACTCATAATTCCTCCCGTTTTTTAATCCGACAACGCTTTGTATAACAGAAATACAGGAAATTGTAATCTTATTTTTTATCAACAAAACATCGAAAGTGTTATAATGTAGGCTATATCATAGGGGATAAGCCAAAATTTAGTTACACGAAGTTAAGGCGTTGCTCGTTTTTGATCTGCTAAAAGTAATGGATTTTAAAGGATTGTAACCGCTGTGACTTGAGCCCCAAAAGACTATTGACATAAGGCGTGTGACGGGCTAGCGGAACCGCAGATCCCCGTCACAAAAACAAAAAATTGCTCAATTTAGTGGTTTAAGTGAAATAGAAATTATGTTATGTTTCTCTTAAGTAATAAAACTAGGAGCTTTGTCAGTTCATGACATCTTTTGATGATCGCAAGCGCGCCGCTGAGGCGAAGTTCGCTCTCGACAGCGAGACCCAGTTTCGTATAACCGCACGGCGCAATAAACTGGCCGGCAAGTGGGTTGCCGAGCTATTGGGTAAGTCAGGGGACGCTGCAGAGGCTTACGCCAATGAGGTGATACGTTCCGATTTCAAAGAGGCCGGCGACGAGGACGTCATCCACAAGCTTGCATCGGACCTGCAGGGGCGAGCGAGCGAGGCTGATATTCGCGCTCGGCTTTTAGAATTTGAGGCCGAGGCACGAAAGCAAATCCTTGCCAAGTAAGCATTAAGCCGCCCCCACCATCAAAATCCGATTGATTTAAAATAAGCACGATTTTCGCGGGAATCATCAACAGGTGAGGTGGGGCCTGCGGAACGCCTTCACCTCGTCTATACATGACTCCAAGATTGAATTGAGCATCTGTATCTCCCTGTTCAGCCAGAGGGTGCCAAAATTTCAGCGCTGTCTTGAAGTCTCCTTTTTCATAAGCTTCAACCCCTTTCGTCAAATCATTTGCTAGTGACGGCGATTGACCTCCAATGATCACGGAGACGATGAACACTAATGAGATGATGGATTTATAAAATTTGTGCATAGTCCCACCTCACTCAATGACAATGATGCGTTCCATTCGTACTATTCAGAAATCACAATTCTTGTAATTCTGCTTAACGCATTTCGTTGAATATCCTTGCGCCTTCTCAATTTGATTAATTGTCATTTGTCCTTTTACAATATCACGTGCTTTTGTCCCAGGTTTGTCTCCATTTGCAGCAGCGATATTGAACCACATATATGCCTTAATATCATCCTGCGGGACGCCTTCACCTTTGGCATACATAAATCCAAGATTGGATTGAGCCAGTGCTTCTCCCTGTTCAGCCGCAAGCGTATACCATTTAACCGCTGTCTTATCATCCTGCGGGACGCCTTTACCTTTGTCATACATAAATCCAAGATTGGATTGAGCCTGTGCATTTCCCTGTTCAGCCGCAAGCGTATACCATTTTACCGCTGTCTTATGATCCTGCGGGACGCCTTTACCTTCGGCATACATATTTCCAAGATTGTATTGAGCATATGCATCTCCCTGTTCAGCCGCGAGCGTATACCAATTTACCGCTGTCTTATCATCCTGTGGGACGCCTAGACCTTCGTCATACATAGCTTCAAGATTGAATTGAGCATCTGTATCTCCCTGTTCAGCCAGAGGTTGCCAAAATTTCAGCGCTGTTGTGAAATCTCCTTTTTCATAAGCTTCAACCGCTTTCGTGAAATCATCTGCGAGTAACGGCGATTGACCTCCAATGATCACGGTGGCGATGAAGAACAATGATCTGACTAATTTATAAAATTTGTTCATAGTCTCACCTCACTCAATGACAATGATGCGTTCCATTCTTGCGATCATGATGGCAACGGTTCTTATCCAGCCTGCCACCATGTGCGAATGCTTCACCCGCAAAAACGATCAACAAAATCACAACCAACACTTTTCGAAGACTGCTCATCTCGTCCCGAGGCTC
>Ga0194130_10000924_pt1 | contig 51068 bp, 63 predicted proteins | sample TA2KigsurfametaG_FD_160084 | JGI IMG/M metagenome (GOLD analysis project Ga0194130, IMG submission 160084) | Freshwater microbial communities from Lake Tanganyika, Tanzania - TA2015050 Kigoma 12 surface | ecosystem: Environmental > Aquatic > Freshwater > Lake | place: Tanzania: Lake Tanganyika...
GCATAAAATATGACTATTAAAAAACAGGATATTGCTATAATCGGCTCCGGTATATCAGGTTTATCTATTGGCCATATGCTTAATCACATAGCTAATGTAAAAATTTTTGAAAAATCAAGAGGGGTAGGAGGTAGAATAGCTACGCGTTATACTAGAAATTTCGAATTTGATCATGGAGCGCAATTTTTTACTATCAAAACTGATGGTTTTAAAAAGTTTATACAACCTCTAATTAATGAAGGTATAGTTGGTATTTGGAATGCAAGGTTTGTTGAAATTAATCGAAATAAAATAACCAAACAAAACCAATGGAATGCAGAATATCCCCACTATGTTGGCTCCCCTAGAATGAATATAATCTGTAAATATTTTGCGCAGAAGCTAAGTATTGAACTTAATGTGGATGTACAAAAGATAGCAAAAACTAATCAGAATAAGTGGCAATTATTTGATAAAAACGATATCATCCTAGGTGAATTTGACTGGGTGATCAGCAGCGTTCCTGCTCATCAAGCTACAACCTTTTTCCCTAAAAAATTTTATTATTATAGAGACTTAGAACGGGTAAAAATGTCGGGCTGCTACTCTCTGATGCTTGGTTTTCACAATAAATTAAACATGAGCTGGGATGCAGCTTTGGTTAAACACTCCAATATTAGTTGGATTTCAAATAATTCTAGCAAACCAGGAAGAGAACCTTCTAATACATTAGTAGTTCTTGCAAGTAATAAATGGGCTGATAAGCATATAGAATATGACCTTGAGTATATAAAATCAGAAATGATCAAATCTATATCAGAGATTATAGATTGTAGTAGTAATGATTTAGTAGAATCAGTTATCCATAGGTGGAGATATGCTAATATTGGTAAAAATCATCGGTATCAATATTTACTAGATCAGCAGAATAAACTAGCTGCTATTGGTGATTGGTGTATACAAGGAAAAATTGAAAAGGCTTTTATGAGTGCAGAATTATTGTACAAACAAATTATAGGTCTAGTTGAGTAAGAGGGAATAGCTAACATAAATTAAACTGTTGCACTTAGTAAAAATACTCTATTTTAAATACACCCAAAATAGACATTTTATGACCAAAGTCGGCTACGCTTGTACATCAACCGTAGAACAAAACTTGGATTCAAAAATTATCGCACTTAAAACAACAAATTGTAAAATTATTAGGACAGAGCAAAAAAGCGAAAATAGTCTAGCAGACCGCATAGAACTAAATAATATTTTAGATTTTATTCACAAGGATGAGTATTTAGTAGTAACACGTATAGACCATCTTGCACGCTCGTTAAAAGATTTGCAAATTATTAGTGGATCGACTCAAAACAAAAGGCCCTCATCTCTATGCTATAGAACAACCGGTTGATACCTCTACTGCAACCGGTAAAGCTTTCTTTGATATGCTAGGTGTCTTTGCCGAATTTGAAAATAACTTATGCTGCGAGCGTCAGGTTGACTGCATTGCTGCCGCTAAAAACAAGGGTATTTACAAAGATAGGCCTCCTTCTATTAACCAAGATAAGGTAAAACAATTAATAGCTTTAGAATCTTCTATAATCCCTTCTAGTTTAGGTTATTCAACAACTCCTATAGAAAATAAATTATGATTAAACTCGCAAATTGATTAACGAACATTAGAAATACCTACAAAAAAAGCTAAGGGATCAGAAAAGAATAATTTACAATATCCATATCTATTACTAATTTTTATACATCATACATTATACTTGTCTTATTTAAGTGCAGAATATTTTTGCACAATAAATCATTTATCTTGATATATGTACATTATTCATATAATCTACATATACACTTCATTATAAACTTATTTACAACGATTTTATGGTTAATAAAATTAATAAAGCTCACAAGCTTAAATATTCATATTTATTTAAATTATTAAAAAGATTCTTCTCCTTTAAGAAAGAAATATTTTATATGATTGCTTTGGTAACAGGTGGTCTATTTTTCTCAGTATTTACTTTTTATATATTATTATATTTTCCACCTGAATGGATAAACGCTCTAGAGCAGATAAACCAGCGGTATTTATATTTTGTTCATTAAAATTATAACTTGCTAGGATTAAAGAGCAACGCTGATGCTAAAACAAATGCAAGGCCTAAATTGGCTGTACTTCGATCTTAATAGCTATTTTGCTACTATTGAACAACAAGTAAATCCATCACTTAGAGGGAAACCGGTGGTAGTTGTTCCCCTGCTCTCTGACTCTACCTGCGCTATTGCCGCTAGCTATGAAGCTAAACTAAAAGGCATTAAAACAGGTACTAAGATTTATGAAGCAAAGAAACTATGCCCTAACCTTATATGCATCAAAGGTAGGCATAAGCTATACGTAGAGTACCACAAACGTATTTTTGCTGAGATCAATAAGCTATTATTTGTAGACGTAGTATGCTCTATAGACGAGGGAGCTGGTAAGTTAACTGGTAAATATCAACAGGAGCAAGAAGCTATCCGGCTTTCCCAGAATATTAAGCTAGCTATTAAACAAAATGTAGGTGATTACATAACGTGCTCTATCGGCATTGCTCCAACTAAGTACCTAGCCAAAATAGCAGCTGAGATGAAGAAGCCTGATGGACTAACTATTATTAGACCTGAGGATATCCCGGCAAAACTTTACACTCTTGCTTTAAGGGATATAACAGGGATAGGTTATAGGATACTTAAGCGGCTTCACTCAGCCGGCATAACTACGGTAGAGAAGTTATACGAGTGTAGCAGCGGTCATCTCCAAACTATCTGGGGTAGTCTGTAATACACTTTGTGTAAGTTAAAAGAAAGAAATGGTAAAATAACCATAAAATCAAAATAACTTATATAAAGGCGATCGAGAAGGAGAATTTATCCCACAATTATTACCTAAAGGTGTTAGAAGGTTCAACGGTTTCGATGATAAAGTAATCTCCCTTTATGCTAGAGGTATGAGCATAAGCGAGATTCAAGGACATTTAGAAGAGATATACCAGACAGAAATTTCTAAAGATTTAATTTCAACGATAACTGACGGAGTTATTGACGAAGTAACGAGATGGCAGAATCGGCCACTTGACAGCATTTACCCAATATGATCCTGTATTAGATTTCTGGACACAAAATGTGATAAAATAAAAAGAGAATTAATACAGAATATCTATTCAAAAAGCTTCTTTTGAACCTGGCTATGTATTCTCTTATTCAATGTACTTGGTAAGCCAGTCTTTCGACTACCGTGTTTGTGAATAATTTTTTGTGATAATTTTGTGTATATTTCCTTATCCTTTCTTACAGAATATATTTTGTCAGCTGCAGTTTTTCGTGCTGCTTTTTCATCAACTATAGGCATAGGATAGTCGCTTATCTTTGACGGAGCCATCCATGGTGTGTGGATAAAAGCTTGATCTATATGACGTAGCTCTGGAATCCATTGACGGATAAATACTCCGTTCGGATCTTGGTCAATACTTTGTTTGATGGGATTATAAATACGGATAGCGTTAATACCCGTTGTTCCTGATTGCATTTGAACTTGACTATAATGGATACCGGGTTCGTAATCAGTAAAAAGTTTTGCCAAGTGTAAAGCTGGTTTGCGCCAATGCAACCACAAATGATAACTTGCAAAACTCATTAACATAGCGCGCATGCGAAAATTTATCCATCCTGTGGCTATCAAGGCACGAATACAGGCATCAACCATTGGGTAGCCTGTTTTCCCTACTTTCCATGCCCTAAAATAATCTTGATTGAAATTATTTTCCCGCAAACCATCATACATGGCGTGCATATTTTTAAATTCAATACGCGGTTCATCCTCTAATTTTTGGATAAAATGACAGTGCCAGTGTAACCTTCCTGAAAAAGACCTAAGAGCTCTTGCCCATTGTCCTTGATGACTTTTGGGCATCAAGTTAATTTCTTTATGACGCCGCTCACACGCTTGGAATACTTCACGAAGGGATAGTGTACCAAAAGTCAGATGTGCTGAAATTCTTGAGCAACTCTCAAAAGCTGACACGGGCGATGACATTTCCTTTGTATAATTTTCCCCTCGCTCATAGAGAAAACTGTTAAGTAATTTTATCCCCTGGGAACGACCGCCAATTTGCTGTTGAGAGATATCACTAGTTTTTAAATTAATTTCTGCAGGCGAAGGGAAACGATCTGATTCTTCGTCGACCAAGTTTAGAAAAAACGGTGGTTCAAACGGCTTTTTTGTCATTTGGCGATCCCAAAGCTTAGCCCACCCATTTCTATTTTTTAAACCCCTGATTACCCCATTTTGACGAGGCTCATGCCATAGAATGTTGTTGGAAAAACACCACTTTTTAACAGCTTGATCTCTTTTATATGTCCAATAATTTCCTGTTTCCTGGTGTGACCAAAGAGCTCTAACACAATGTTTTTGGTGAATATCATTTAAAATATCAACTGCATTTCCTACCTTGATAATCAGTCGTTGCCCCAGCATAGAGAGAGATTGATTAAGTTCCACAATACAGTCTTGCAAGAATATGTAATGACGATGACTCATATCTGGTTGATGCCACAACTCTGGCTCAAGGATATAAAGTGGCATAATACTAATCCCTTGTCTTGATGCTTGAACAAGAGCTTCGTTATCCTCTATGCGTAAATCTTTTTTAAACCATACGATATTCATTTGAAAGTGGTAGATTAAAGGGGCAAATACGACATATCAGGATCTTCTCAATACTTTTGTAACTGTCAGTATATTTGATTAGAGAAAAAAGCCCATTATTTGTTTTAGTCTATTATTAATCTTATCAGCTATTATATCAAGTTCATTTTGTTTAATATTATTAAGGCTATGTTTCCCGTAGGCTACTATAATCCAGTGTATTTTAATGTATGGAATGATTTATAATAGACTACCCTACTTATAATCTCAAGTATCAGGAAGAATTGACCGTAAATACAAGGTAGGAGCCAATTAATTAATCAAAGTCCAATATACCGATAAAAACTGGCGCGTGATATTTTCAAAGTCCTGCAAATATCGTCTATGCTCATACCATGATCTTTATGCATTTTCTTAGCCATTAATACTTTTGGATTTGTACTCTCTATCTTTTTTCGGCCTCCATGTCTTCCTCTAGAGCGTGCAGCTTCAAGCCCTGCCCTAGTTCTTTCCTGAATAAGACGACGTTCAAATTGTGCTAACGATGAGAATATGTTAAAAATCAACTCTCCAGAGGCTGTAGTAGTATCAATAGATCCATCACAAATAGATTTAAAACCTATTCCTTTCTGCCTTAAATCCTCGATAAGTAAAACTAAGTGGTGCATAGAGCGCCCTAACCTATCAAGACGCCAAACTATTAGAGTATCACCAGTTTTAAGTTCTGCTAAACAAGAAGCTAAACCTTGTCGTTCCTCTTTACTGCCAGAAACTTTATCAACAAAAATATTATTTTTTGTGCACCCTGCCTTTTCCAAAGCGTCAAGCTGTAGATTTAATTCTTGTTCTTTTGTACTAACTCTCGCGTAACCAATTAATTGTGACATCATTTTCTCATTTATTATCTAAATGTTAGGAATATAAAACTTTGTTTTATGAGATGGCTATATTATACAGAATTATGGGGGAATTTTGTATTAAAAAATCTTTCTTATTAAACGACCCTTTGTTAAGAATAAAAATTTGGTGGTTGTGTACTATGTGTAGTAATATATAAAGTTATCCATACAAAAATAAAGTTATTACTTAATAAGTATGTAAGTTTTTCTAAAATAACCTCCTATATATGCAATATCTGATATTTTAAAATAGCTATTACTTTTTAGGCTTTATATACTTTACATAATATTAGTTGGAATAAATAATGGTTTGCAATATAATAATATTATTATATTAATTTATTGTTAAAAGATTATGATATATGTTAGTACTATCGCTATTTCACCTAAAGGTCAAATAGTCTTACCAAAGAAAATACGCAAGCTCTTAGATACAAATATTGTCACCTTAGAAATTGATAATAATAAAAATATTATTATCTCTCCTATTCACGATGTTGGGGGTGCTCTTGCTTCTTACCAAGTAGATAACACCCTCCCCTTTGAACAAATCAGGGAACAAGCTTGGAATAATTCTGTATCAGTTCTAAAAGACAATGAGGCTAGTAAATGAAATATATTTGTGATACCAATTTTATAATTCGCTATTTACTAGCAGATAATCAGGAACTGTTTCTAAAAACAAAAGAACTATTTGATAAGGCTAAGACAGGGCAAGCTACTCTGATAATTGAGCAAGCAGTATTTACTGAGGTAGTTTTTGTCTTATCATCCTTCTACAAAGTTCCAAAGAATAAAATTAGTCAAACCTTAAGTGAGCTATTAGCTTATAAAGGGATAGATAGCGAAAAAGAAGTCTTACTGCCAGCGTTAGAGTATTATCAAAAGCAAAACATGCATATTGTAGACTGCTTACTTTTAGCAAAATCTAAGTTTTCTAGTTGCCCTATTTTAACTTTCGATCAAGCATTAAATAAGCACTTAGAAAAGGAAACGCATACTTAAATTGCCTACTAAATCTAAAAGTATACTAAGTTGTCTGCAATAACTCCTCCCGCGATTTTGTTGACACCTGATTCGTTAGGCTTGTTGGTGTATATTAAGTTATAAATTCGTAGACTATTATAAATTTCTTTTTTCTACCTTTCATCAGTTCTAAATTCTTTTAAAGATCCAGTAACTGATTCCAATTATCTATACTAGTTTTATCCCACTGTTTTATCTTTTCTTGCATAAGTTGTCACTTAATATGACTACTATAATAAATAATCATATTTTTTATATATAATCTGACCATATTATAGTATAATACATAGATATATTATGACTATATAAATTATCAATATGCAAAAACAAATATCTGCCACTGATTTTAAAAAACACTTTTTACAATTAGTAGATGAAGTGAAAAATAAAAAAACCGGTTTTACCATTACTAAAAGAAAAATGCCGGTAGCACAAATCGTCCCTCTGGATAATAACATCAAAACTGAAAAATCTTATTTCGGGTTTATGAAAGGTACTACTAAAATAAAAGGCGATATTGTAAATTATTCTTTTGAGTCAGAGTGGGAGATAAATAATGAATAATACATCAACTTCCACTTTGCAGAAAATAGAAAAGCTGGTTATGGATACTCATATTCTGATTTGGTATTTAGAAGGAATAGAATTATCCCAGCAACAAGTTCAGATAATAGAAAGGCAACGAAACCTAAACCAGCTTTATATTTCTGCTATATCTATTTGGGAAGTATCAATGCTGATTAATAAAAAGAAAGCTGCTATTTCAATTCCAATTAATGAATGGCTTAATAAGGTTTTATCCATTCCCGGATTAAATATAATTGACTTGTCGCTAACCGTTTTAGTAGAAAGCTGTAATTTACCGGATTTTGATCATAAAGATCCTGCTGATAGAATGATCATTGCCTCTACCAGAGAAATAGACGGACATTTACTGACTTTTGATAAAAGAATCCTAGAATATGCTAATAATGGTTATTTAAAATTATGTTAATAGGATATATGCGAGTATCTAAAGCTGATGGGAGTCAGGTACTGGATTTGCAAAAAGACGCCCTACTTGCTGCTGGTGTTAATGAAGATAGGATTTATTCTAATAACCAGTCAGGTTCAAGGCATGATAATAGACCGGGGTTAATTAATTGCCTTAAAGCTCTTCAACCGGGTAATACTCTGGTAATATGGAAACTTGATAGATTAGGCAGAAGCTTAAAGGATCTAGTCAATATTACTCTTGAGTTAAATAAAAAAATATTGGACTTAAGGTACTTACCGGTCATGGAGCGCAAATAGCATTTAGCATCTATCTCGCAAGGCTTTCAACAAAATTAACAATTTTGTTGATAACAGTATAATCAGATAATAGGTATTTTTGCCAATAAAGCAGAATGTATTAGAGATATATGAGGATGTGTAGACAAAAATAATACTAAATTATTAACGTTAGTACTATACACAGTATATAGTATACTTTATATAACTTTTATATACCTATTATATAATAATAAGTTCATTGAATATATAGTATAAAGTATACTATATACTGTATTACTGCTAAGATAAAAAATACCGTGTTCAGGTGTCATTGACACCTATTTGTAACTTATTTTAAAAACCTAAAATTAGCGACTAATTACTTTTGATTATCTATAGTCTAACTTTAACCTTTCTTTTTTAGTTTTAATTTAATTTTAGCTTTGAATATATAACGAGGTAATTACTAGAAAATGTAAATAATGAAAAAAACTTGCATCCTGCAAATTTAAATTAGAAGTAACTAGTGTCTAGTTTAAATTAAATTAGTATAGTGTACTTTATACAGTATAATTTATACTAATTTAAGTCAATTTGACTAATTTGTAACATACACCTTATATTATATACAAGGTGACTATTAAAGATTTTACAAATATATAAAATATATTATAGTGTATAAAGTATATCATACAAATTATATTATTTAAGTATAGGCTTTATAACTTGTTTTAACAAAAATAAATCTTTTTGTACATTATACTATATAATTTATACTTTATTAACTATAAAACTTAAATTAATATGGAATCAAAAATTTTAACGTTAGCAACTAGCAAAGGCGGAGTAGGCAAATCAACACTTGCTCGCAACTTAGCAGCACATTGGTTAAACCTTGGACATAAAGTAGCTGTGATCGATGCTGACCCTCAAGGTAGTATAATAGGAAGGCATGATCCAAATGGTCCCCTTCAAGAATTAGAAGTTATAGCTGAACCCGAAGAAAATGTAGCAAATGTTATAGATGAACTTAGCGGTAGTTATTCGCACATAATAGTAGATACAGGTGGTTTCCGAAATAGAACAACTATCAGGGCTCTTGTCAAATCTGATTTAGCTTTAATTCCATTAAAAGCTTCTTCTGATGATGTTGCTGGCGCACTTGAAACTCATACATTAATTCAAGAACTAAATAAGACATCAGAAAGGCTTTCACGTCCCATAAAATATAGAATGCTGTTAACAATGACCACTCAAGGAATAATTTTAGCAAGGCAATTAAGATCAGAATTAGAAGCTTTAGGTTATTTGCTTCTAAAATCTGAAATGTATCATAGAATTATATACCCTGAAACTGCTATAAAAGGTTTATCACCGTGTATTACTGACCCAGAAGGACCGGCAGCAAGGGATATAAGCCTTATAGTCTCAGAAATAGATAAAGCACTATAATATAAAGTATATAGTATAAAATATACATTATATATTATAAATTTGTTAAACATTTAATAAAGATAAATTATGAGTAGCAAACGTTTAGAAGCAATTTTAGGTAGCGTTCCATCAGCCACAGCGAAAGGAGAATTTTTAAATGCCGAATTGATAAGCAAAAAACAGACAGCCAAGCCACCAGCACCGATCGAATACACACGTATAGTAGCTACTATACCTCAACAGCTTAAAGATGAGATAAGGCAATATATTAAAGCAAATAAAGGTGATACTGAAACTACATTAATATTAAAAAGCCTAAAAAAAATGGGTTTTAACGTGGATCCAAGCTGGATTGTAGATAAAAGGAGTATAAGATAAAGTTATAAAGACATAATATATTATTATAAACTTATTGTATCTTAATAACAACATATTATCACTATTTGTAACTTTTAAAAACTTTCTCTTGCATTTCTTTCTATCGTTAAATATATAATGTAATTGTGTACGGTTAATCTAAACCTAAAAATTAGGTGGCAGTAACACAACTTTAATTTATTTAGTAATATGGCAGTACAAAAAGAAGAGACAAAGGCTTTTACAGTAAAATTTCCTGTCAGCCTTGTAGAAGAAATTGATAGGATATGTGCAAGTAACTATGTTACGCGGACTTCATGGTTGATAAAAGCAGCAAAATCTTTAATTGAAAAGGAAAGGATGAAAAATACGGAAGAATTATTAGCAAAACTAGCAGATAAAGAAAAATAAGAATTTCGGAGTTAAACCCTGACAGTATTAACCCCGAAAACACTTTTTACTTTTTTAAGAATGATTTTAATCTAAAATTTGCCTGGCAGCATTTTTATTTAAATTATCACTCAGCCGTATAATGCTATATTTAAATGTTTTTGGCGAAAAAGTCAAGGTTTTACTCCTAATAAATAGGAGTAATTATGAATCAAATAAGAATTTTAGATAGTAAAGTTGCATACACGCAACTTACTATTCCAGATTATTATACTTTAACCGGCAATATTATATCCAATGACTGGTACGAGAAATTTACCAACAGTCGTGGAAGACCTGATCTTTCCTTAATTTCTGTTCTTTCAGAAATCGTTTATTGGTATCGTCCTAAAAGGATAAAAGATAGTCAAACAGGCAATACTACTTATGTAAATAAGTTTCTTGGGAACGCCTGGCAGACTTCTTATGAACATTTTGAAAAAAAATTCGGCTTTCATCGGGAAAAACTCCGAAGAATTTTTATAAAACTAGAACAAATGGGTGTTTGCTATAGAGAATTCCGTAATGTTAAATTAAGAGGGCAAACCTATAATAATAGGTTATTCATTCACTTAAGTTCTCAGTTTTTAATTTCTTGTACCGGTAATAAAAAATTTACTGAACCGCAAACTCATAAAAATCACGTTAATATTGATTTTTCTACGCCTAAAAAAGAGGGGGGCTCTCCTCATTTTAGAGGAGACTATTTAATAGATAATCAGAATAAGAATTCTATATTTAAAAATAGATCTATGGAATCTAATTTTTGTCACAATTCTTTTAAAAAAGAAAAATTGTTAAAAAAGTCTATCCGATTAGATTTTAATGAAGCTAAACCATTGAAAGACTTCTATCCATTAAATAAAGACGATGCTAGTCGGTTACAAATCTTATCTGGTCGGGACTTTAGTTTAAATGCGATGAATGAAATATTGCTTGATATGTCAAAACGCTTAACTGATCGCTATTTTAAAAGTAAAAAATCATTCTTAAGTTATATGGGAAAGGTTTTTTGCTATGAAAAGAGGGATGCAGTAAAAATTAATAATGATAGTTTTAAGATCAGAAATAACCTAAACCTAGAGGAAATAGGAACTAAAGAGATAGAAGAATACTTAAGTAGGATAGAAGAAGGTAGAGAGATATCGCAACAAGGAATACTCAAAAAGAAGTTAGCAGCAGGTCTTGCCCCTAAAACAGCTTATGATTTGCTCCGGGCATATAAAACAGAAGATATTAGAGATGGTACCTTTTACCTACATTTATCAACTCATGTAGAAATAACTACTTCGGAAAAAGGACAAATTCTTCAAGAAATACGATCTATTTATAGGCAGGATCATATTACAGATAAAGAGTTAGTTTATATCCATGAACTTCAAATAGTTATGCCTTCAAAAACTAATATTACGTCAATTTATCAGAATAAAATGGAAAACTCATCATTACCGGTAGGAATATGGGGAAGGGTTAGGCAAGGTTTAGTAGAGGCTTATGGTGAGGCAACTGACCGTAATTGGTTTTCAAAGCTTACAGCAAATGTTGATGAAGAAAAAAGAGAGATTAAACTCAAAGCTGCAAATGATTTTATCAAAGACTGGATAGAAACTAATTATTTACAAACTATAGAAAGGATAGTTAATCTCGAACAGTTTAAGGTATGTTTTTGTTATGTTGAGCGCCAGCTATACTGATCTACTAGGAGAGTTTTCTGCTAGTTATACTGATCCACCCTTTCGCCAAGTAAGTGGTCCACTTAAAAATAACCAAGAACCAGTGTTTAACATAGGAAGGAATACAGCGATGCTTACTAATATGAAAGTGCTGAGCGATAAGGATTTAGTAGATCTGGGATACATAAGGCTCTTAAGAAATTAAGATTAATTATAAAAAAAGCTTTACGACACCCGAAGGCAAAAAAAGAAAAGAGATTGGATTTTTTGGACAAAATAAAGAAGTATAAGAAAGAAGGAAAAGATATTGTTTTTACCGATGAAAGCGGTTTTGTAGAAAGCGCACCTAGGACTCATGGGTATTCAATAAAAGGAGAGAGATGCTATGTAATACATGATTGGCATCCATCCAAGAGGACAAATGTTATATGGGTATTAATGGAAAAATCTCTACTAACGGTATCAATTTTTAATTGTAATATTAACGGTGGTGTTTTTAATTGTTGGGTACAACAGGATTTAATACCTAAATTACCGGCTAATTCAGTGATTGTCATGGATCACGCAGCTTTCTATAAAAATGAAGATTTAAGAAGCATAATAGCGAACTCAGGACATACAATAGAGTATTTGCTACCTTATTTTCCTGACCTAAAACCTATTGAGCCTAAATGTTTTCAAGCTAAATCTAGAAGAAGGAAATATTAGATACGTTATTTTGAAAAGTATATGGTATAATTGATTTATAGTGGTTTAGCTATATTGTAGGTCTTGTGTACTCCCAAGCTGAGACAGGACCAAATATCTTGGCTGCTCCAGGTCTTTAATTTTTACTATGCAAAAAATTTAGAGCAAAAAGGATATTTTATTATAAATAAGGATTATTGATAATAAAGATCTCAATAAAAGGAATCTTATTACTCCTACTCTTCCGCCTCCGGTTTTTAATAACCTAAACGAAAAGTTTCCTGATAGGGTAGGGGATCATCATCCTTATGATCCTTTAAGTGAATGTAAAAGGTCTTATCTGGATAGAACCAAATTATTTATAAAACTGAATTATAACCTTTTAAAAATCATTACCACAAACAGGTATCTAAATCCTATGCAGAAAATCCTATGGCTTAGTTTTTACAGTAGATGTTGTAAAAACCATATGCTTCAGGTAAAAGAAGATTTTAATGTTGATAAATATAATTACGATTACTCTAGTTTTTCTTTTATCTCTTCTTACAAGGAAATAGCAGAACAACATTCCTGTAATACCAAACATTTATCAAAATCTCTAAAAAGCCTGGAAGAGCTTGGTTTTATAAAAACACAAAACATTTACGTTAGAAAGAAAAGCAGCGATAATACCTATAAAAAAATACAGTAAAGACAAGACGAATCTTTGTGGAAAATTACCGTTTTGCTACCTGAAGATTGTATTTCAGAATTAGAGGAAGTAAAAGATCGCTCTAATCTTATATTAAGTGATATAAAAGTTACAGCAGATACAGAAACCTTTAGTCCAAACCTAATTGAAAATTGTTTGATATTAGGAGGCGTAAAATTTAATTTAAACCCAGAACAATCCGATTTTTTGAAATCTTTAGTCACCTGTGATAGCAATGATAACGGTAGTGATATTAATTATAAAAGTATTGTAGTTCCTATTGCACCGATACTGCATACTCTATCCGATGAATCATATACCGATTCTATAACAGAAAAATTGAGTATAAACGATGGGGGAGGTGGAGAAAATAAATTAGAAGAGTTTTCTAAGATCAATGATAGTAAAATTTTACCGGAAGTTCTGCAAACCTTAACGACTTCATCTTCTTTGGAGACCATTTGTAAAAAGGAAGATAAGAATGATGAAATCGAATTTGACCCTACTTTCGCAAAATCCAGACTACTATTAAATAAAGATTCTTTATTAAAAATAAAAGATATAAAAAGTAACTTAAGAGCAAAGCCAAAAGTTATTTTTAATAATTTTTTAAAGAAATTGAAAATAGAAGATAATATTGATGATATATCTTCTAATAAACAAAAAGGTAATAATTATAAAAACCATAAGTTTAATATTTGTTCTGAGCTAATTCGAAATAAATTAAAAGAATTATCTAAAGACAAAGCTGATAAAGCTAGAAAGTTTGCTTACTCATTGTTGTCCAAAAAACTAGCTAAAGGTTATGCTGCTTCCTTTGAACTAGCTAAGCAACTAATTCACCATGCAGCTACGTGGAAACCTACAAAGCTTGGTTCTATTTCAAGAGAACAAGAAATCGATACCGCCCTAAGCGTTGCATGGAAATCTATAATAGCTGGTACTTGGCAACCTCCTCTGGAGTGGGCTAAGGCTGAAGTATTAAATTATGAATATTTGTTATACCTTAAAAAATATCAGGAATCGGGTATTATATCCTATGAAGTAAGGACATTAGAGATAGAGGTAGATAAATTGCTTGGCGGGTACTGTGATTTAGTAGGTAAAATAAAATCAAGCGTTATTTCCGAATTTAATTATAATAAAAAATCCGATGAAGAACTTTATAAACCTCAGGATCAATTACTTTATTCTTCTAAAGGTATTGTATACAAAGATATGCTCTTGAAATCTGATTATTGTAACAATGCTTTTGAAACTGAATTAGCAGAAGATGTCACGGGGAAAAGTAATATTATCTATAGTGTTGATTTGTCAAATTTATCAGATAGCCAAAAACATATAGCTCTGTGTGGCAGCGATACGGAAATAATGGAAATTACTACGACAGACAACAAGCAGTATTTCGGAAAACTAAAAGCCATGGAAGTAGATGAACACGGTGAGTTAATTATGACTTTTTTACCAAGTAGCCAAAGAGAATTTATTAAAAACAAGGATATTTTTAGTTTAAATGCCGGCAATACAACCTCTTATTTGAACGTTAAACAAGATCAACTAACTTGCTATCAATATAATACTATTGAAAGTTGTAGAAATGATATAGAATTTACTCAAGGAAAGACACAAGGTTTTAAGAGCTTGGATGAAGCCGTATCGAGTATTTTTAATAAATTATTACCTATTATTAATAATGATCTTGATAAGTAGGGTTTTATAGATAAATTGCTTTAAACGGAGAATATAGCATAAATATTAACTAAAAGTTAAAAAGAAAGCAGTATACTTTATGCCGGTATTAACACAAAAAAAACAAATAATGATTTTATAAAATGCTACAAAGTATCTGTGCATATAATCGTTAGTTAAAATTATTAATGGTGATAATCCGATGCTTTACAAAAAAATTTATCGGTTTTTAGCTAAATTTAAGAAGATAAAATATACTTTATTAATATCTTACATTTTAAGTTTTATAATTTTAGCTGTTTTTTCAAGTATTAAATTTAAATTAAGTTTAATAGAAAAAGATAAAGAATATTACCGAATCTTGCATACAACGAGACAAATTCACTTAGAAGTTATCGAAAATGAATTAATAAAAATTTTAAACATATTGGAGATAGTACACGACAAACCTAATAATGTGGATTTTTTTAAAAGGAATTTATTACTTAATTTTATAAGAATTTCAAATATTACCGAGCATACAGAGAAGCCTTTTAAAATAGATAATTCCTTTAATTCGACCGAGATTACTGCCGGATTTTATAGCGTTCGAGTAGACACACAGTTGCTAAAAAGATTTATATCTAAAAATATTCCCCAAAACATTAACTTTAAAATTGATATTAATAATCAAGTAATTGTGGGTAACGGAAATAAAGGAGATATTTTTATTAAAAATACGTTAACCTCGCCTTTTTCATCAGTTATTACCTTAATCTTATCAATTAAAGAAGATTATATATCTGAAGATAAGAATAAAATTATCAGAGCGCAAATATTAGAGTTTATTGTTATAATAACTCCGATCATAATAATAAACATCATGTTCGGAAAAATATACCTGTTCTCAATTACTAGAAGATTTAAAACTATGAAATTATCTTATGTAAATCTGCGGGAGGAACAAAGTTTACTTTCGCGACATATGAAAACAAAAAATAAGTATAATGAATTACTTATAACTAAAATAAAACAAAAAGTAAAAAATAAAGCTTTAGAAGTAGAGGATAGTTTAGATGATTTATTATACTTTCCTTTGTTAATAGAAGAAGATCAGTGCAGCTCTATTGAAAGTGCTATATTTTTTGAAGACTTAACTTCATTTTTTCAGTATTCAATAAATAAGAAAAAAATAGATTTTCGATACTCAGTTACTTGTAACGTTTTTACCGTTTATTTATCCAAAGAAAATTTTTATCAATTAACTTTTAGTTTGTTTCATAATGTCTTGCATTTATTAAATAACAAATCCTTTTTATTTATCAAATTTGAGATAAACAATAACTTGTTGAGTAAGATAATTATCAAATATACCGGGTTTCAGTTAAGTAAAGAGCAAATGAAAAGCTATACTGAAGAACAAGGTAAGGGAGAAATATTTCTACTAAATATGCATAATACCCTAAAAGGACTAGAAAAGCTTTGTGTTAATTGTGAAACTAAAAGCAGTGATGATCAAAACATTATACAACTGAATTTTCAAGTTATAACTCAGAGTAGTAAGGTAAGAAAAAATGACGATAATAATATTATTAATTTACGTGATTACCTCAACAAATGAAGAATAAATAATAAAATTGTTAAAGAATAGGGCTATGAAAAAATTTCTGTTAATAGTTATGGTGTTAGTTATTTATAATCCAGCTTTTACTAGAGCAGAACAAATATCTAATTTGATTATGCCAGTTAGTTATTTTGTAGATCATGTTAAGCAATTAAATCTATTAAAAGAAAATTTGACTAAGTATAGGCAAGCAAGTGTTATAGGGGTTAGTGGGCTAGGTAAAACTCAAGTGACCAGAATGTATGTTCATGAAAATAAAGATTATTATGAGATAATTTGGTTCATTGATTGCAATTTAGATATTAATGAAGAACTTTTAAAATTAGCCAAGGCTATTAATGCTGTTGCCAAAACCAAGTTGATTTCAGAGGAGGATATATTCTCAGTAAAAAAAGAATTATTAGCATATTTATCAAATAAAGATCATTGGTTATTGGTGTTTGATAACTTAAAAATAAACGAAAATCAAAAGATAAAGGAATTTATTGATTGGGAACATAACGGACATGTTATTTTTGTTTCCCAAGATCGAGATTTACTAACTAATATAGTTAAAATGAGCCGTCTTGAGAGAAGTGATGCTATTATTTTAGCTAAGAATCTTTTATATAATAAAGATCCTCAATCTGTAGAGTTTTTAGCTAAAGCATTTGACGGTTATCCAATATTAATAGTACAGGGAGCACAATTATTAAATGTAATAGCAGGTTTAAATATGGAAGAGTATAAAAAACAAGTTAATCAATCAGAAGATAAAATAAAGTTAAACGTTACTTTAGCATTAAATGAGCTAAAGCCTTCAGCTAAGCAATTATTAAATAAGATAGCTTTAATTAACAATCAAGCTTTTTCTAAACAATTACTTGGTATTATTACCGATAGCAAGGATACGCTTGATAGCGACATTTTGGAGTTATCGAAATTTTCCCTGATTAGTAATACTGATGATAATAAAGAAAATCCTATATTTGAAATGTACGATATAATTGCAGAAAAAATAGCAGAGATTAACGGAGCAAAAAATAATCAGATTTATTTAGAAGATATTATAGCTAAATTTAAGTATTCTATACCAAGCGGTGTAGTTGAGGAAAGAATTTTTATCGATAAAAAAACTATCCGTGAAAATTTAAGCATCATTTTTAAAAGCTCAGAAAAATATAATGTAACTATATATAAAATGATGGATCTGGGGTTTTATAGCCTTAGCAGTTATTTAAATATTTTTGATTATTATAATGCTAAAAAAATGGTTGATTGGCTTAATAAAAATGAGCAGGCAGGAAAATTTACATTATTATTAATGGATAATGATGCAAAACAAACATATGCAAGATATTTAGGTTTAATAGGAGCATATTATATACATAAAGATGCAAACCGAAATAAGTCTTTAGAGTATTATTTAAAAGCTAATCAAGTACTAGAAGGTGTTAAAAATGCCGAAACTATAAAAAACAATATATTTTATAATTTAGCGATAGGTAACATTCATTTAGGAAATCTTGAAGAAGCAGAAAAATATATTCATTTTATGGAAGAGCTGTTTGAGCATAAACTTGTTAATGAATCTGATATTAGTTTTTTATATTTTATTAAGGCAAGATTAGCATGTTTCAAAGGACAATATATTGAAGCTTTAACACAAATTAATAACTGTATAGACGTACATATAAAGCTAGGGGTGCCTATTGATGATTTGTTTTATACACAGTTATATTTACTTAAGGCAGGCATTTTAAACTTTATGGGTAAATATCAGGAAGCATATGAACAAGCCCAGCAATTATATAAAATGTATAAGCCTGTCAAGCAAGAAGATCACGAAATATTTGGACGTATTTATGTTCAAATGTCAAGAGCAGAGTTTGGTTTAGGTAATAGTAATAAGGCTCTAGATTATGCTCAAAAAGCCAAGAATATTTTTATTCACGACAGGTCAAGAAACAATGAGAATCTAAAAGCGTCAAAAGATACAAATTTAGTCACAGTTTTCATTACTGAAGGAGATATATTAAGTTCTTTAGGTAAGCTAGAAGAAGCGATCAGTGCTTATCAACAGGCTGAAACTATTTATAATAACTGTTTAGGACAAAATCTAAAAATTGAACCAGTAAGTTTATTATACTTTAAAGCGGCATCAACTGCCTTAAAATCAAATGATGATTTTTTCTATAAGCATTATTTATTTAAGCATGAACAAATTTTTGGTTACAACCATCCAAGAACAAAAGAATTATACAAATTAGCTCTCACAAAAAATAATAAAGACTAATTAACTTTTTGTTAATTCCTGTTCTATGTAAAAATTCAAGAACATTGGTAACACATCCCTTTATTAATCAGTTTCTACAAAAATTAACCCAGTAAAGTATAAGTGTCGGGTATTTAATTGGTGAGTTAATAGTTGCTAAGAAATATTTATTTAATTAGTTTTTGTTCTAGAAACCACTGAGCAAAATTTTGATCAAAGATTTTGGATTTTGTATTCAGACAATATTTATAAATTTCTTCAACGCAATATATAACATCGGACAGTGATAGTTGTCCTAGGTTATTTATTTCTATAAATTGCATAATATAATTACAGATGCTTTGAAATAAAGAGAGGTCAAAATTAGTATCAAATTTTCCTGCGGTATTAGGCATTTGTATAAATCCTTCTCGTCCTAATAACTCGTCTACCGAGCATTCAAGAATATTTGCTATTTTTAACACGGTATCGATAGTAGGGTTTTTAGATCTATCACTTAATATATTGCGAATAGCGTTAGATTGTAAACCTGCTTGGTGTTCTAAATCTCTTATGCTATGCCTGTGTTTGTGAGCATGTTCTAGTATTTTCTTTTTTAAAATTATTGTCATTAAAAATAAAAAATGTAGTTGACATTAAATTAGACATTTGATTATTATACATATATAAACTATTTTTATATATGTATAAGTAATATATATACACAGATAATAAATATATATTTTATGTATACCTAGTTATATATGTTTTATGTATAAAAGCAAATTAAACACTTATAAAGTAGTATAAAAAATAAGATTAGAATAAAAACGCTGACAAAAACAAAAGCCAATAAGTACAGTTCTCTCGTCAAATTGAATAAATACTTACCGGCTTTAATAGAACAGGTAAACCCTTTTTGGGTAACCGAATTACACAATGTTTTAAACAACATAGGTAGAAGGATGATAGTATCAAACATTAATAAAAGCAATGAGAAAGTTAATATCTCGGCTTATTCTTTAGAACCGGGCAATATAGTCCCGCATAACTGGTATCATACTTTACTACGTCCTTGCGGCAAATCAGATACTACCGCTATTACTATTTTATCCGAGCTGTTATTTCTACATCGTTATAACGGAGCTACGGAGTTTCAATTAAATTTTGCTTATTTTGCCCGTAAGTTCAACTTCGGCCTCTCTCAGGTTAAAGATGCAGTAATAAGACTGGAAAAATTATCTTTACTTAAAAGAGATCTTAGAACCATTATAGTACAGGGGCGGCGTTTTACGAATGAAATGTTCCTTCTCTTAAATATATCAAATGTTCTTAAACTAAATCCTAACAATAAAACTTCCGATCAAAATAATTCTAACGGTAGCTTAGAGCTTGAGTTAAAAAAATTTCCCTTAGGCGGTAGAAACGAACGTACTAGCTCTCTTGAATTTTCTTCGGATAATATAGATAAGAGAGAAAATAATAAGAAATCTAGATCTACGGGATCTAATTTTAATTCAAATTCTTTTTTAGAAAAAGAAAACTCATCTGTTACCGTTACCCATAAACAAAGACTTAGTTTTGCTTCATTTTATCCGCTGGCTCAATCAGAAATTGATAAAATGCAAATGCTTTGCAGTCGTGAGTTTTCTGGTAATGCCATTAATGAAATACTGCTTAACATGTCGAAAAAATTAACCGATCGCTTATTCAAAAGCAAAAAGGCTTTCATGAACTATATGGCTAAGGCCTTAACTTACGAAAAGAGGGATGCGGTAAAAATCAGTAACGAAACTTTTAGGATCAGAGCCAATATAAGCAAGGATGAAATCATCAAACTCCGGCAGGAAACTTTTTTAAATAAGATAGAAGAAAGCACGGATACTAGCCTTGGAGTACAGTTAAGCCGGAAACTAGCCTCTATCTTATCACCTGATCTAGCGTATGATTTTTTGCTGGCGGCAAAATTTCCTGTATACGTAACAGGAAAAAGTTTTGAAATCAATCTACAGAAGAGTATTGACTTAAGTGAAGTGCAATACGGCCTGATACTGGAGCAGGTACAGTCAGTATACGGCTCATTCATCAGTAGTCTTGAATTTATAGTAAAAAATCCGGCTCCTCCAACTTTAAGCGTATCTTCCACTACTTCTTCAGTGAGTAATAATGCACCGGAAATGTTTCCAAGGGTCTGGGGTAGAATCCGTACGGGGTTGATTAAAACCTGCGGTAAGGGGATAGATCGTAATTGGTTTTCAAAACTTAAAGTAAATGTTAATGAACAACAGAAAGAAATCAAATTAACTGCCCCGAATTTGTTTATTAGGGACTGGATACAGCAGAACTATCAGAACTTGCTTGAGAAATTTTGTAATAGAGAAAATTACCGCTTAACTGAGGTTGCTGTATGAGTTCATTGTTTAGGCAAGTCCTTATAGTACTTGTAATATCCACTCTGCTTATTGTGGGAGTTAACGGTATGGTATTTGCTGCAGGTAGTATTAATCCGCAAATTGCTAATATCAGTTACTGGTACGGCGATGATGATATTAGAGCAGTCATTAAAAGCCGTCTCGGTGATAATGTATATATTGCCCCTGCAATACCAAACAATTCTGAATTAATACAAGCCGCAACTACTGCAGCTTTAGTTGAGGCACAATCAGGAAAACCTGCCCTGATACCGGTAAATCTGAATAATAATCACTGGACAGGGATTGCAATCAGAACAAAGGCTGACGGTAATATTATCGTATTTTATAACGATTCTTTCGGTACTCCTGTTGGCGGGAAAGGGAGTGAGAGTGGTCAGTATATTGATGCCATAAAAAAGATACTACCTATGGCCGAAATCGTTGATCTTCGAGTCCATCAGCAGAATGACGGATCGAGTTGTGGAGCATTTACCGCGGAGAACCTGATAGCTTTAGCTGGCCTAAATCAGGTAAACCTGACTCCTGAAGCAGCACGAGAGTTACTTGCAAAAATTAACGACGCTAGAACCATCCGTATTCTGCAGCTTGGAAGCCTCGAGGCAAAAATAATCACAGCTGCTGAAATAATAGCAGGAAGTATGGCCGGCAAGTATGCGGAAGCAGTAAGCGGAGTTACCTTTTCTGATATGGCAAATTTTGCCGGCGCTACAATGGACAGGCTTACACATCTGTATTTGATTGATACAGGCAATATTGGTGTATCTAGCGGAGAGGGAGAATCAGATTATGGCTTATGGATCAAGGGAAGTTATGGGAGCGGCATATTCAAACCTCAGAATTCGCTTTCGATAAAGCAAAAGTCTACGGGTGGCTCTATCGGTTTTGACGGCAAGATGGATGACGATACCATCATTGGTATTGCTTTAAATCATAACCAGACAAAACTTAAGCCAAAATCCGCTCCTGAAACTGTAGTAAGTAATATCAGCAACAATACCGGTAGCAAGTTTAGCGGTGATATCAGATCATTCATTGGTAGCCTTTATGGAAGTATTAACATGAGTGAAAGGTTGGTACTCAGCGCTGAGGCAAGGCTTGGTCAGGTTGACGCTAAAATGAATTATCAGTCTCTACTTAATGGAAATAGCAGGTTCAGGTTAAAAGGTGAATTACTTGGGGGATCGCTAGCAGCTGATTATTATTACCCTATAGGTAAACTCTTTCTAGTACCAAACTTTGGCGTTTCCTATGAGACCGTAAGGTTCAAGGGCAAGAATCAGGGAAATTTAAAAATCGGCAAGATGGTTATCCGCAGACCTGCAATTATGGGAGGAATTGCTCTAACAGGCGTTTTTGAAATTGGAGAATGTCAATTAATTCCTGAAATCAGAGCAGGTTATGAAGCAGGATTTTCCGTTAAATCAAACAGACTAAAAATTAGTAATAGCGGAGGCATACCTCTCTCTGATTACAGGATACCTGTGCCAAAGGATACATATAGACTTGGAGCAAGTATGGGCATTACTTTTTCAAGATTTGAGGCGAGTGCCGGGTATGAGAAGACAGGCTACAAGTGTTACTCAGGGAACAGTTTTTATGGAAAGCTGCGAATAAATATCTAATCACAGGGGTAAAAAACTATGGAAAACAGAGGGGAAGAAATCAAAGAACTACTTAATCATATTCTCAATAAACTGGAGAAGATAGAGCAGAAAATAGAAAAACAGAATGAGGATTTAAGAATCTTTCTTGCAGGTAAGGATTCAAGCTATGAACCTAGTAACCTGTTAATTGCGCAGCAGAAGGCAACTAGAACCTCATTAGAGTTACTAAGGGAAGAGGTAGATGAGCTCCATCAGATAATTAGGGTAATTTTAAAGTAAAATATTAAACAAAGAGAGGATACATGGAAAAGGATAATAAGAAGTTAAATTTTGAAGCACGGCAATTTGATCAACAATTTCATAAAGATAATACAAGAAGTTAATAATTAAAGGAGGAAAGATGGCGCGAAAAACCAGTCAGTTAAATGCAATAGATAAATTCAACGGTCATAAAATCTATTCTTTAAGGTTAGCAAAACGATTATCTCGCCAGCAATTATCAAAAGTAATCGGGGTAACTCACCAGCAGCTACAGAAATATGAAACCAGAGCTCATCGGGTGACTGCTTCAAGACTACTGCTAATTGCTAAAGCTTTGGAGCAGGGGATACCATATTTTTACGAAGGTTTTGAAGCAGCTGACAATATCCCGCTGGAAACTGAAAGCCAATGCCTTTGCATTGAGGTAGCAAGGAATTTCAGACGTATTGCTAATACGGAACATCAGGACGCAATCAATACTCTGGTTAAATCATTGTTAAAGGCACGAGTAGCATAAATAAATCAAATTAATCAAAAGAGAAAAATAAAAATGAATTACAAACAATCGATTTTAAAAATAGCACAAAGCAGGAAGTTTCTAAAAATAATAAAAAAAATAAATACAGGAAGATTAATCATAACCGGTGCTACGTTAATTCCTATTTTTATTCCGGAGGCCCTGGCAATTGATCTGGATGCGGGAGGCAAGGCTTTTTTTTAGCCTGTCGTTGCCTTCAGCAAGGTGTATACACCGGTAGCAATATTCATAGGCGGAGTTGCCGGCCTTGCTTTTACTCCGGGAGAGCCAAAAACAAAAATAGCCGGTGCTGCCGGCGGTATGGCTCTTGGCGGACTCCTGATTAAAGCGGCGGAAAAAGCATTCGGTATTGTCTAAATTAGCAGGGGAGTTACATATCATGGAACGAATATATTTAAGTAAATGCCTGAACAGACCCGTAAGGATAATGGGTTCCTCCTTTTTTGGCGTTATCGGGGGAGGAGTAGCAATGCTTTTAATATGGATATTATTCAGTATGCCGATAGGGATAATATCGTTTGTCGGAGGTTATGCTTTAGGGAGGGCATTTGGGATTATCTGGCATAAGGGGAAGTTACAGAGATGGATTTACTGGTATTTACCGTTTGCCGGGATAATAGGAGGTAAAAACCTACCGCAATCGCATATAAGGAGGTTTTTCTAAATGGAAGATAGAAGGCTTATAACGGTTCTTGAAAAAGTAACCGGGCAACGGAACATGATTTTAATTGCCGGCGGGATTCTGCTTTTTAGCAACCTGTGTCTTTGCTTTAGCATAATGAGCATGAATCGTGAGGTGATACTGGTTCCCGGTATTGATCGGGAATACATGATAAAGGGCACTGACGTATCCTTAAGTTATCTGGAAGAGTGGAGCCGGACTACACTGGTTGGGTTACTTGATTTAACACCGAATAATGTACTGCATAAAAAGCATATGATCCTGCGTCATACTCTAACAGGCAGTATTCAGGATATCAGTCAGTACTTTGCTGAAAAATCGGAGCAGCATAAGGAGTTTGATCTGATTACCTATTTTACGGAGACAAAGCCGCTGGAAATCGATCCTGAAACTTTATCGGTAAAGGCAACCGGGATTTTAACAGTCGGTTACGGGAAGAGGTATTTTGAGGATAGAGAGGCGGAATACTTACTTGAATTTCAGATGCAGGGAGGAAAGCTCAAACTTAAGAAGTTTACTGAAATTATCAAACCGGATTTAAAGAGTCCCGTAAAAAAACAGGATGAAGAGGAGCAGGTATGAAAACGGGTCGGAAGAGAATAATCAGCAGCGCTATATTTGCATGTATTTTGATATCACAGAATGTAGCCTTTGCTACTTCCCAAGGTGCGGTTGAAAATAGTAGCCCTGCAAATGATTTAAAGGATTCAAAACCCCTTCCTTCCGCTGATGTTACTACTAAAGGTAGTGAGGCTTTGCTTGCACCCTTGAGCAAACCAGCTTTAGGGTTACAGCAATATGAAACGGAAAGACCCGCAAGAATCAGAGCGGTTGTTAGCTACGGTTTGCAGAACCGTTTTCAAGTGCAGGGAAGAAAAATCAGGGAAGTAATAGGTCAGGGATTTTTATACAGTATCAATAGTGATGAATCGGGTAACCATGTTTTTATTACGCCTGTTGCTGCGCTAGGCGAGATGATTGATCTGACTTTTATCTGTGATAACGATAAGGCTATTGATTTAAGTTTGCAAGTTCTGGAAGGGAGAAGTCAGTCAATACTGATTAAGGAAAAGGAATTACCCGTTACTGAAAATTCTGGCCAAGTACTTGACGGTAATCATGAGCAGGAAATAGCTGCCGTCCATCTACTTAAAATGATGATCAAGGATAGAAAAAGCAGGTATGACGTAGAAATCTTAAATAAGAGCGTGCCCGGTACCTTGACCGGAGAAGATACCTCCGGTCTTTCGTTTATTATCGACCGTAGGTACGGCTGGGCAAAAAACAATCTTAAAGGGCTTAGAGTTGTTATTAAAAATCACGGCTTAGGGTCGATCCGGTTAAGCCGGGAAATCATGAATGATTTATTTGAGGATGTAAAATCGGTACATATTGCTCCTGCTGAGCTTAGCGGGGGAGAAAGTGCTTTTGCATATATTATCAGAGAGGACGGTAGATTCGGTCAGAACGGAGAGAAGGAATAATCATGGGAAGTAGCGAAGAAGATCTGCAGGATAGCAAAAAGATCAGGAACCGGCAATTCATCAGAGTTGCGTACGGCATAATGGCACTGGCAATAGTTGCGTACGGTTATGATTTTGTAGCAGATGCGCTAAATCCGCCGCCGGCTCCCTCAAAACCGTCACAGAATCAGAAAATTTCGGTTGAGCTTCCGACAGATAGGTTAGACGGCGGTAAGATATGGTTTAATAATCTGGATCAAAGACTGAAAAAAGAAGAGACGGCAAGAAAAACTTACGAAGAAGAGCACAAGGAGCTGCTAAGTAATCTGGAGAAAAAAATCATCAATCAAAACAATAACAGTGAAATTGAATTATTAAAGGAGCAGCTCAGCTGGTTAAAAAAGGAATTAGCGGAAACTGACCGGAAGGTAAATGCCAGAAAAGAGGAAGCCGCATTGCCGGCCAATAACCGCGGGGGTACGACGGCGCACAAAATCGGCAGCGTAGAATCTGCTCCTGTTTTAAAAGAACAATATAAAGACGGAGATAGTTACATCCCGGCGGGAAGTTTTGTATCGGGGGTACTCCGGGGCGGTATTTCTGCTTCTACCGGAGTTGGAACACCTGCAGAACCGCCGCCTATTTTTATTAGGGTAACGGGACAGGGAGATTTGCCCAAGAATTTCAAGATAGATTTAAAGCGGTGCCGTATTGTTGCGAGCGGTTACGGCCAGATGGCCAATGAGCGGGTAATAGCAAGGGCCGAGACTCTTTCCTGCACCGATAATAAAACCGGTAAAGTTATAGAGACGCAAATAGCCGGAGTAGTGCACGGAACGGACAGTAAGAACGGAATAAAGGGGACGGTAGTATCAATGGCCGGTAAGCATTTAAAGAATGCAGCGCTGGGTGGAATGATAAGCGGTTTTGCGGGCAGCAGTAAAAGCGATAAGGGATTCATGTTTAATCCCGGTCTTGGCACAATTTCAAAGGATAAGACCGGTATAAAAGAGAAGATTACCGATTCGGTGAGCGGCGGCGCAAGTAATGCAGCAGAAAAAATGGCCGACTATCATATGAAGATGGCGGAAGCGGCGGCACCGGTAATTGAAGTTCCCGGAGCCGTGCCGGTAACGGTATTTTTTGCCAAAGGGGTATATCTCGGTAGTGTTTCAGTAAAAGAGGAGATCAAGCATGAGAGGAAATAGCGGCTATGGATTTTTAGTAAATAAAACTATTAAGGTAAGCGGTAATTTTCTTCTATTTACTGCTTTAGCGTTGGGATTAAGTGCCTGCGCCGTATACGAGAATAAATTTGACTGTCCTCCGGGGAAAGGAGCTCATTGTAGTTCGGTAGAGGAAATAGAGCAGATGGTAAATAACGGCGTGGTCTGGAAAGTAAACGGGAAGGTTAAAGTAGCAAAGCAGAAAAAGCGTCTTAGGGAAAACTGCTCAGGCGGGAGCTGCGATGACTTTTACGAGTTTGATGACGGCATAAGAATCGAAAGTAACCCGCAAGGCAAGACCGGCAATATTAACTATATAGTCAGGAAATCGTCATGATAGAGCAATTGTCCGGAGTAAAAGAGAAATTTCTCCGGTTTGCCGGTTTGGAAACTAATAAGGAGCTTGGCATTTCTACGCCCGACATGAGCCGGCTTACGCTAGCGAGGCTCGGTAACCCGGGCGACTGGGGTGATCTGTTCTGTTATCGCAGTTTTGATCCTATAAGCGGGATTTTCCGGAACAAGGATGACGGTCTTGGTTTTGTTTTGGAAGCGCTGCCGCTAGTGGGCATTGATGAGAAGGTAATTAAGAATCTGCAGCACTTTTTTGATAAGGAAATGCCGGAGAAAAGCTTCCTGCAGTTTACTTTAATAGCAAGTCACAAGGTCGGTCATATTTTAAATCTGTGGAAGAAGATGAGAATAGTAGATGATCCGTTTTTAAACAGGATCACGCAGGATAGATTAAAATATATGAAAACTCTTGCTGAAGATTATGGAAATTCCGGTTTAAAAACCGTCCGTAATTACAGGATTATCATCAGTTTCAATTCAATGCAAATAAGTGCAGAGCAGATTGTCAATTTCAAAAGGCAATTATGCAAGAAACTTGAATTGCTCAGTCTTGAACCCTTAACAGTGCCTGCACAAGGGTTAATGGATTTAGCCGATGAAATCATGACGCAGGAAAATGACATAAACCAGAAGAGTAATAAATTAAATCCGTTAATGCCGTTAAATGAGCAGATTTTAAAGCCCGGCAAAGACCTTGAGGTCAGGGAGCAGGAAATCAGAGCCGGAAAAGCAATAACGAGAACTTACGGCGTAGCGGAATACCCCGAGTATTGGTCACTGGTTGATATGATCAGGTTACTGGGTGATAAGGGTGATAAAGGTTCTCCCTCAAGCATACCGGCACGTTTTATTATTAATTTTACGGTAGCAAGCGATATGCCAAAGGGTAGTAGTGAGCGGTTAATAGCACGAGGTGAACAGGTAAGGAAATCAGCAGAGCAGTTTCTGGCAAGATTTGACGGGAATCTAAAACGGGAAGCAGCGGAGTGGGCAGAGGTAATTGACGATTTAAAAGAAGGAAGAAGGGTTTTAAGTTTCAATTTTACGGTCAGTATTACGGCGCCTGCTTCTGTTATGGAAGATGCGGAAGCAGCTTTGATATCGCTTTATAACATGAACGGCTTTGAACTCATGCGAATGGATAAGTTTCACCTCCCCCTCCAGCTAGCGCTTATGCCGATGCAGGCAAGTTATTACTGGCAGGCTCTCCGGTTCATAAAGCAGCGAATGATATCATTAAGCAAAAAGCTGACAGCGAAGTTGCCATTCCACGGGGAATGGCAGGGTAATCCGGTATCCGGAGTTTTGTTGCAGGCCCCGCAAGGACAGTTATTTAACTGGAATCCTTTCTACAAGATTGCAGGCGGCAATTATAACGTACAGATCTATGGGCCTTCAGGAGTTGGTAAGTCGGTACTGATTCAGGAAATGGCCACAACGATGCTCTCGCATAATGTGCGGATGTTCATTCTGGATATCGGAAAAAGCTATGAGAATATCTGCAAACTGCTTGGGGGCGAATTTATCCGGTTCGGTAGCGGTAGCGAGATTTCATTAAACCCTTTAAGCGGCCTCGTAGATGAAAGCGGCAAGTTAAAGTCGGCAGTGCTTGAGGATGGAAGTCCCGTGCCGATAAAAACCATCAAGGCGGGAGAGAAGGAGTATCATGTCTCACTGGATGGGGTCATGTATGCAAAGAACATCATAACAAGTATGTGCGGTGCCGGTAATAACCCCCACAAGGAAGCATTAATAGAGGATGCTATTTACCGCGCGATAGAACAGTACGGCTCTGATCTTACTATCAGTAAAATCGCCGAGGTTCTTAAAAACGGTAACGGAATAGAAAGGGAACTCGGTGAGACATTGTTACCTTTTACCGACCGCGGTATGCACGGCAAATATTTTGAAAATGCCGCCAATATAACTTTTAAGGAAAGGATAACTGTTTTTGAACTAGAAGAAGTAGCAAAGGACGAGACGTTATTATCGGTGCTAATGCAGGTAGTAGCCATACAGATATTCATGCAGGTTTTATGTGGAGATAGGTCACAGAAATTCATGCTGGTAGTTGATGAGGCATGGCGAGCACTTGATCATAGTGAGAAGTTTCTAGCCGAGATGTCAAGGACCATCAGAAAATACGGCGGTTCTCTGGTTACCTGCGTGCAGAACGTAAGTGATTTATCGACAAGCGACCACAGGCGTACGATAGCACAGAACAGCGAGTGGACGGTGATGCTGGAGCAAAACAGCAAGGGTTTAAAGGCACTTGAGGGTTCTGCTTATGAGTCCCTGATACCTCTTATTGAAACGATACAGTTCGTTAAAGGAAGCCATTCTGAAATGATGCTTTATTCAAGCCGGGTACTGGTAATCGGCAAGTTATTGCTTGATCCGTATGCTCAGGCACTTTACTCAACCGATGATAATGATTTCAGGTATTTAAGGGAATTGGAATCAAGAGGCATCGGGCTTGATCAAGCTCTGGAGGAGCTGGTCCGGTATAAGAGCCAAAGTTAATAAGGGAATGAATATTTATAAGTGAAATTAAAGACGGATATCAAGAGGAATAATGGTGGATTTTAGAAGAAAAAACATATTACATTTTATCGTTTTTTTAATTAGTGGCTTAGTTCTTGGTAGCATGCTTACTTTAAAATACGCCGATCATGCAGGCCGTAGCCATGTAGTATATATTGCCCGGGAAGAGTTATTGAATCTGGAGAAGGAGCGTATAAGGGAAAGCGGGGAGAAAGATCTGTTTTTCGGGATGATAGGTAACGAGTTACAGAAACTTATTGAAGAGACGGTTATGGCTTATAAGAGCAGGCAAGTAAAAATCATCTACTCAAGTTATGGCGGGATAACCGGTTCGGATGTGCGCTCAATCTCAGGAGAGGTGCACGCAAAAATCATTCAAACTCTACAATCAAAAAGTAATAAGGAAGATAATCGGGCGCCTGATGCAACAACAAAATAAATACAAAAAATACAGGAATGATATGAGGAACAAACTAGAGAAAAAGCAACCGGGATTTGAGTTTAACTGGAAAAACAAATTGGCTATCTGGCTTGTTATAGTTTTTATTGCCATGTCTATAGGCTATAGGTCAAAAACAGCGGAAAAGCTTTACCATGCTGATATTGAGGAGCTATTGCTTAAGAGGAAAGAAGCAGAAATGCCTCCTTTAAGGGAAGAAGAATATCAAAATGAAAAATAAGGGATAGCGATAATAAACAACACGGAAACATACAGAAAAGGAGATGATGTAATGAGAAGAGAATATAACTCTAAAATAAAGCAGGATTCGGTTAAAAATAAGAACTTAACATTTTTTCATAGAACTGTTCTTTTAGAAGAAGGGTTAATTGTTAGCACGGTTATTAGTACGGGAATATTTTTACTGGACTCCCGGGAGCATTTTAAATTATTGGAGTTTGTCTGGTTATTCATATTCACTTTTGTAGGTACCGGAATTATTCAGAGAATTCATGGAGGAGTAGGTAAATAAACATTATGAAAAAAGCGGGGATAGCGATTGTATTATATGTTTTTATTCTAAGCAACTCGGTATCTGCTAAAGATTTTGGTAACCGGGGGGCAAATTATCCCGTAGCGGAAGAAAGCATTTTACTTATGTTTCAAAAAAAACTCGGCGCTCTTGATTTAAAAAAGGAAGAAGAAAGAATGCGCAAGGTAGCAGAAGAAAGGGTTAAGAACCCTGCTCCCGTTTCAGGCATAGTGCCTGCCAAAGAAACAAGGGAGTTTTGGCACGATCCGACTTATATCCTTACCGAGGATGCGGTATTACCTTGCGGCCGAGTCCTATACAAAGCAGGTACTAGAGTAAATCACTTGGATTACATGGACTTAGATCGCAGATTGTTCTTCGTCGACGGAAGGGAAAAGAAACAGGTGGAGTGGTTAAAAAGCCGATTGCTAACGGATAGTAGCAGTGGAGAGAACAAAATAGAGGATAGGATTATTTTAGTAGGCGGAAGTCCGATGGAGCTAAAGGATAAGTTAGGATTCGAAGTATATTTTGATCAGGCTGGGGAACTTACGACCAGATTCGGTATTAAGGGGAGCCCTGCGTTAGCTGAGCAGGACGGAAAAAGCCTAAAAATAGTTGAGGTAGCCGTTGACCCGGAAAAATAGAGCCGTTACCCAGCATGCAATCAAATAAAAAGAAAGTTATAAATCATGAGCGTAAGGAAAATAATAAATTTGCTAAATAACAGCAAAAAAAAAGCGGTATACGGACCGAGGAGGAGCCAGGTCTATAAGGGATGGGATTTTCAAGGTTATAAACGGCTTATAGACCTTGCAGAGCGTAAGAAGAAACAAATAGCAATTTTAATAATAGCTATATTTATTCCAGTTTCAGCAAATGCCAGTCTGACATGTAAGGGTCATTTTGTCAATCCGATAACCGATATTTGCTGGAGCTGTTTATTACCGATTTCGATCGGGACTCCACCGACCGGTATAGAGATCGGCAAGGGATCGGCACCGAAGAAACGGGATACTAAGAACCCTAAAAGCCCTATCTGTATCTGCAGTAAAGGAACTCCCCCGATACCAATACCGGGTATTTCCATAGGCTTCTGGGAGCCGGTACGTCTTGTTGATATTACAAGAACACCGTATTGCATGGTAAATCTGGGAGGAGTTTCGCTTGGCTCCGATATGCGCAAGGTTAGTAGTTACAATAGAAGCTATGGGAACAGAACTGCACATAATAGTTTCTATCATGTTCATTATTACATATATCCGCTTATTTATTGGCTTGAACTGATCACCGATTTTGCTTGCCTTGAGGAATCTACCTTTGATGTAGCTTACATGAGTGAATATGACGTTACCTGGAATGATGAAAAACTACAGAGTCTGCTTAACCCGGAAAGTATACTGTTTGGCAATATGCTAGCTCAGGCGGCATGCGGTCTAGACTGCGGAGCAGCTACGTTTAACTTACCTGACGATAGCATGTTCTGGTGCACGGGGTGCTGGGGTAACATGTATCCGTTTTCAGGTGCCAACGCAGATCATATCGGCGGAGCAGGGAATAGCTCATTACTTACTACCAGGATACTGGCCAAGATGCACCGGATAGGTTTGGCTCAGGAAACTTCAACGTCAGACGGTTCAATGAATGGAGCGATTTGTCGCAAGTCCAAGGCTCCAAAGATTAAAAAGAGCCAATACAAATTACAGATGGTAAATCCGGCAACGACTTCTTCAGGTATAGGATGTTGGCCGATTGGATTATCCGACATGCTATATAGTTCATTTAAAGAATATCCGTATGACGGGCAAGATTGGGGGTACTTGATATGGCGCAAAAAAAATTGCTGTTTATGGTAGCGGTAGTAATTTTTATCTTGTTCTTGGTAAATACTAATGCAGAAGCCAAAGCGGAGCTATTAGTAGAATATGTAGCGGAAAAAGATAAAAACTACTTTAAAGATATTGCGCACGAATCGCAGGCAATTGTAATGAGTACTATCGCTGAAAAATACAGAGAGTTACTTATGCTAAGGCAGCAGCAGGATGGATTGGCAGAGCATAATAGTTTAACCGATCTTGATGAGCACGGGCGTAATTATAGAGACTCGTCTACCCTAAAAGTTTTTGTCAGCAGTAGTATGAGTACGGAGCTACTTAAAACTTATGTCAAGGAAGCAAAGCGCTATGGAGCGGTTCTTGTATTTAACGGCTTACCGGGTAACTCCTGGGTAAAGCTGAATAAGACGGTAATGGAAATAGTAGAAGATCAGGAAGGAGTAGGAATACAGATTGATCCTGAGGAATTTGATAGATTTAACATCAAAACGGTACCTGCCTTTGTACTTATTAAAGAAGCCGACCGGATAACAGGTACATCTGAAGAAATGGTGGAAGATAGTGTTATCTATGACAAGGTAACGGGAAATATCGGCACCGAAGCTGCACTACGTTTATTTGCCGAGCAAGGGGAATTAGATGCTATGGCGCAAGCAAAAGCGGAGAATGCAGGGAATGATTAGGATTGGAGTTAAATTAACAATGATTTTGTGTATTTGGTTATTGGAAGTAACTGTTTATGGAAGTTATGAAGATCCGATTGCAAAAACCAATGTTAATCCAAAAACGGATTTATTTGAAAAGGAGATAGAGGATTACGGTACTTTCCGGGATCATATGGGCTCTTTAAAGGAGCAGGCAGTTAACGGTATTACTTCTTCTGGAAACCTTGAATTGATAACGGATAAAACGGACGACGAAATTAAAGCCGTAGCAGGTGATTTAAGTATCATCAAGGCAACGGATTTAGAGGCAAGGGGAAGGGAAGAGGTACTAAGAACGGGTATGACGGAGTTACATGTTGATTATACAAATCCGTTAAATACAGAACATCAAAAAGATGCGATTCATATTGCAGAAGCTTCCGGAGTGCTGCTTGGAAAACTAATGAAGCTATTTAAAGAGTTTGGAATAGACTGCCAGACCGTCAAAGGTAACACGGTAATAGAACCCGAATATCATATTGAAATTAAAAAGGAGCAAGTAAAGGATACCGTTTATACCAAGACAATGTGTGAAGAGCCACGAAACAAATATAACTGCCAGGATATTCTATCGATGCGTTGTAGTAAACGTGGGATTAGGTGGGGATTGTGGCAAAGCCGTCAGATAGTTATCTCAGGTAGCGAGTTATTTCGCTCAGGAAAAACCGTATTTTGGGTAGATCATACCGGAAGGAGCTGTTTTGAATACAAACTCTCGGTGGGGCCACGAACTATTGGCGGTTTCTTCAGCGCTCCTCGTACTATCCCGCCTAATTCCTATCATGTTGCACTGATGAGAGAGTTTCTAGTTACTAAACACCCCGGGAGCACTCTTGATAATATCAGTACCGAGATGAGTTCATGGTGGAGTGGCGGTCTGTTTTCGGTAGACGGTTGGTATTACGGCGGTAGGAGGCTCGGTCATAAAGATTATGGATGGAGAAGTTATACGGTAAATTACCAATATAGGGACGGTTATCCTGTATGTGAGCAGTGGTCAGAAGATTGGAGCGAGACATGTATACTCCAATGAAAAAGATAAGCTCCTTTCTAATAATTTTTACATGTTGGATAATCTTAATGCTTTCCGGCTTCGAGGTAGCAGTAGCAGGCAAAAGATTCATCTCAAGTCATCCTTGTAGTGATACCGGTAAGATTTGCGTCAGCGGTCCGGCTACGCGCAATATAGACGGCTTTGAGGTATACCGTGATTGCTGGGAATGGAAATACACTAAAACCTGTAATTATCCAAGTAAAAATAACTGCCGGGGTTATAGCGAGTGCTATTTTGTAGCAAACGGTAACTGCCTGCTTTTTGATAGTCAGGGTAATTGTGTTAATCAGGAGCAGGAATTTTCCTGTAAAGCCTGGGAGCCCGGAGTAATTGAAAACAAAACCGTCAGGTATGATTTAACGCAAAAAGAGGGCCCGGAAGGTCTGATCTGCAAAGGTATTCCCTGTATGGACGGGAATTGTATAGATAAAAGTTATTTAACAAACGGTGAGATGATGGATTCAATATCGAAGCTTTATGCTTTTAGCAGGATGAAGCCTGATAGGGATGGAAATTTCAGTTTATTTCAGGGATCCGGCTTACACTGCTCTAAAAAAATGGCCGAATATACGAATTGCTGCCAAGTAGACATGAAGGGCTGGGGAAAAGAATTTGGAGCAAGGTGTAATAAGGATGAGCAACTGCTTGCAAGAAATAGGTCAAAGAATTTATGTGTTTATGTAGGTAAGGAAAAAATAAAGTCGCTAGGAGTAACTACCGTTGTTAAACATCATTTCTGCTGCTGGGGCAATATGCTCGATAAAGTGGTGCAGGTACAGGGGAGAAAACAGCTTAGATTAAACTTCGGTAGCGGAGGCTCACCGAACTGTCGTGGACTGACTCTTGAAGAAATGCAAAGGATAGATTGGGAGCTGGTGGATTTTACGGAGTTCATTGAGGATTTCAAAGGAAAGTTTTTTGGTAAATATCAGTCACCTAATCCTGATGAGATTGCAGGAAGAGTGAATAGCTCAATGCCCGGCATTAGAAAAGGCAATGATGATCCATTAGATCCGCCGAGTAATATGACCGGCTGGAGTAGCAATATACCTGATGAGCTGGAGGAGTAAGGGGGACGTGATGAGAAAAAGAACCTGCAATATTCCGATGTTTTTACTGATTGGCTTAATGGTATTGCCCTCTAGGGCTATAGCTGAGCCAGGGTTTTTTGAGCAACGTTACCGTGGCTGGTTATGGTTTGAAGAAAAGGAAGCGCTATCCGGTTTAAAGGAAAGAACAAGTACCCAGAACAACGAAGAAGCTTCTGAAGAAATTACGGTAGAAGAGGCAAAGGGCGAAGTTGAAGCGATAATAAAAGAGCTGGAAGATTTGCGTTATGTCTATTTGGCCAGGCCAAATTACAAGACGCAAAAAGCCTACCGGGACAAATTAGGTGAGATCATGGATAGGGGGATAAAGATGCAGGAATTATGGGACGAGCAGAACTTTATCGAACCGGAATATCGTGATCTGGTTAACTCCCCGGAAAATGTATTTGCCGTAAAACTGAATAGAAAAATCAAGGCTCAAGGCCAGAAGGAAATAATCAAGCAATTTGCAAGAGATTATGAATTGGTATTTTTCTTTCGGAAGTCCTGCCCACGGTCGAGTGAATTTGAACCGGTACTGAAATCCTTTGGAGATACGCACGCGATTAAAATAGAAGCCGTTAGTGTAGACGGCTCAGAATCAGAATATTTTAGGGGGAGTAGCACAGTTAGTGGGGACCTGATTGAGAAACTCGGTATATCGGCAACACCGACGGTAATAGCAATAAGAAAGGATGCAAGGAAAGCGTTTGAGCTGATTCGGGGATTCGTCACTTTATCGGAGCTGGAGGAAAATACTATCAAGGCCTGGCATATTATAGAAGAGAAAGGCATTAATGTCGGGGTAGGTAGATGATGAAGATTTTAAAAATATTAATTGCTAGCGGGTTATTAATTGTAATTAGCACAGAATCATATGCTAGCGGGCTAAACAAGCTGCTTAAATTCATCGATCAAAGCGGCGGCATGTCCAATTATAATGCCCCTGCTATTATCCAGGATCAGCAGGGAGGGTTTATGACCGGCGGTTCATTGCAGATCCGGGGCGCAAGACCCAAAACATTACAACCGGCACATGTTCAGTTACCGAGTTTTAACTTTGACGCCTGTAGGGGATCGGGTGATTTCAGGTTTGGAGGATTAAGTTTCATCAATTCAGCTGAGTTCTCAGCTTTTATGAAAAAACTGACGGCCAGTACCGGTGCTTATGCGTTTAAAATAGCGGCAAAGAGTTTCTGCCCACAATGTGAGAACATCATTGCCGAGTTTGAAGCAATAGCAAGAGACATAAACAATTTTAATCTGGAGCAATGCGGGCTTGCCAAACAGCTAGCCGGTGGATTGGTCGGCCAGCTTGAGGCCGGGCAGGGACAGAGCTGTCTTATGCATAATGCGGTGAAGAAAAACGGTAAGGATTTATCGGAAGCACATAAGCTTTGCGCTGGCGGTGCCTCTCCTTACGGCGATCCCGGCGATACGGAAGAACTTGCATCATTACTTGGGGATAATTTCAATCTGGTCTGGAAAGCACTTAGTAAGGGTAGTTCCGATTCGGTAGAATTCAAGGAGTTAATGATGAGTGTTGCCGGAAGTCTGATTGCAACAAAAATAGAGGGTGGGCTCAGTCTTAAGCCTCTACCTTCGCTGATTGTTGATTCATCTTTTCTTGAAAAATATATCGGTACTAAAGGAGAATTCAGCAGGGTAGAGATGTATGTTTGTGATGAGAAGAAAAAATGCCTTGATCCTAAGGTAGTGGTAACGACATTAACGGCGGGTGATACATTATACGGTAAAATCGGTACTATACTAGATAGCCTTGTTGATAAGGTAGAGGAAGATGCCAAAGATCCCATTTTAAGTGATGAGGAAATGGCTTTAATTGAATATTCCTCAATTCCGATCATTCCTCTTATCCAGCAGGAACTTAGTAGGCACGGTGATAAGACAAACATTTTCTTAAGAAACGCGGAATTCATCGATGTAATCTGTTATGAGGTGATGAGCGGATTCTTCGAAGGGATCCTGCATAAAACACTGAAAGAAGTAAGAGCTCTGGAATTTGCCCAGGTTGATAGCGGGAAAATAGAGAGGTATCTCGATACGGCGCAGGAAGTACTATCGATGCTGCGTCATACTAAAGAACATGCTTACAGCAGGTTGGTAGTGATCATGCAGGCCAAAGAGAGACTTCGCCAGCAGGAAGCTGAATTTGATCTTATTTTTGAAAAACTGGGGGCTTGAATATGACACTTGATCTATCGATTTTTACATACGGCTACGGAGATGCCATGTACTATATTTTAAACGGCATTGCGATGATCATGAACAAGAAAGGCTTTATGGTGATGATCAGGAGTGTTGCCGTTGTAAGTATCATGATATCGGCGGTCGTATGGTCGACTAATCGTAGTATGGGAATCAGTGAGAGACCGGTGATTATCAGAATCATGGCGTTATATTTTGTCATTAACGGTCTCCTGACTCCCAAGATGAGTATAAAGATGGAGGACAGGGTTTCAAAGAATATTGAGGTAGTAGATAATTTACCGTTTCTGTTTATTCCTGTAGGCTGGCTTGAAGGTGTTGGGGATATGCTAGCGGGTGCTTTAGAGCAGGCAATAAGGCCGGTGAAGTCCGATACCTTTGAGTATCGCAATTATGGACTGGCATTTGGGGCTCAGATGCAGAGGGAAGCAAAACACTGGCGCATCAGATCGCCGGAGTTCAATCGAAACATGCATAATTTCCTGGATAAATGCGTAAAATGTACTGCCGGGATTGGTCACAAATACACGGTAAATGATTTACATAACGCCCCAGATGTATGGAAACTGGTTAGTGAAAATGCCGGCGGTATGTCAAGGGTAGGTTTTGTTGTCGGCGGTAAATATCAGAGCATGAAGTGTCATGAAGCAGCAAAATTAATAGAAGAAAGATATTTTCCGGAGGAATATGAATCAATAATCGGTAGGTATGCAAATTCATTATTTGCCAGAGCAAGTGACCTTGAACCAAGCAGAAGACCTTATGATAGGGAACTTGCCAAAAAGACCTTTGCCTCGAATCTGGAAGCGGTATTTTCAGGATTTGCCGAAACCGGAAATGCCAAGGATATTATTATCCAGCAAATGATGCTCACTGCCATGGCTAACAAAAACAGTGTCAGTAAATACGGAGTAGCAACGGCAAGAGCAAGTCAGGATACGATCTGGGCAATTACGGCTGAACTGGTGCAGGATACGCTACCGATACTGTTTACCCTGGTAAAATGCATGCTTTATGCATCGGTAGTACTTTTGGCACCGATGATGTTATTACCCGGAGGACTTCGTTATTACCGGACATTTTTGCTTGGGGTATGCTCGGTGCAGTTATGGCCGTTTTTCTACGGGATACTGAATATGTTTGTAGAGATGTATACTAGTATCAGTATTTTCGGTCTTGATAACGGGATAATAAATTATACGACTTACAGTCAGGTAGGTCATAGTGCCGATAGGATAGCAGCAATAGCCGGTAGCATGCAGATAATGATACCCTATATTGCATATCAGGCGGTGGCAGGGTCTGCAGGCGGTCTTATGCATTTAAGCGGTCAGGTAATGGGGCAAAGCGCTGCTTCAACTGCGGCAGAGGAACATGTTAAGGGGCGCAGAAGTATTAACGTCGTAGCGGTTGATACGATGCAAAGGGCTACTCAAACGGCCTTCAAAACTGATTTTAACAGGCAATTATCCATGGGTAGTTCGGCAATCAGTCAGCTAGACGGTTCGCAGGAACGTATTACGCCGGACGGTCATATCCATCATTTAACCGGTGCAGGTCTTAACCTTGGTAGTTATACAAACAAAATAGACTTCCGCGGTGAAAAACTTAGTTCCGATCAACGAGCATTAAATGAAGAGCAGCGGTATATCAGCAGTAAAGGCATGCAGTTAAATGACGTACAGGCTCTTGCCGAAAGCTCAATAGAGAGTTATATTACCCAGCTGGCAAAACGTGTTGATAGCGGCGAGAAAATAAATTTCAGTACTCTCGGTAAAGACGGTCTGGCCCTTGAAAAAGCTGTCAATTATGAATTAGCACACGGGGATCAGTATACATACGCAAAAAATCAATCTAATGCGTTAAGAGGGGATATTACCGGTAAATTGGATGCAGGTACGGCTATCGGTAGTATGGTTAAGAAATTACCGATTCCAGATAAAGTAGGCGAATATGCCGGTAAACTTCTGTCTAAAACCTTGCCTTTTGATCTTAGTGCGTCCGTAACAGGCAGTGCTGACCTTGGTAGTACAAATACTCAGGTAATGCAAAAGCACTATAATATCAATGAAGGCGATCACTGGCGTAGCAATAAGGATGCCATAACGGAAGTTGCCAAAAATACCGACTTTAATAAAAGTATCGGTATAAACCACGAGTTGACCGACACTATTACTTCTACTTCCGAGAAAGTCAAAAACCTGACGTTGGAGATCGGGGTACATCATGAAAGAGCAGAGAACATATCAAATCAGATCCAGCAAGTGGAATCATTCGGTGAAACCTTTAACATCGACGGTACTCATAAGGTAGAAGAACGCTTAAAAGCAATGGGCTTAAAAAGCAGGGAGGCACATGATTTAATAGAGAATCCGACCTCGGCAACTCTGCAGCAACGCCGGCAATTAAATGAGGCCAAGAGGGAGGTAGCAGGTCAGCTATTTAGTAGCTTATACGGAGTACCAAATAGGATACCGGAGGCAATTAGCGCAAAAGAACAGACTCTTGAAACAAAATATGATAGCGAATCTGCTGCTTTAAAGAAAAAAGGGGAACGAGAAATTGCCGCAAGAAAAACCGCAGAGCAGGCCGCATTAAATAATAGGGCTCAAGCAGAAGGTCTGGATAAAAGCAGAATACAGAATCAACTTGATACAAATGAAAGAGATTTAAACAGGAAGCACAAGAAAATGACGCAAGAGGTACAAAGCCAGGCAGGTAAGAAATTGACTCAGCTCAAAGACAGGCAAACTAAACAAGCCAAAGCAGTACAGGAAGCTGATGAGGCTAGATGGCTAAAAAATTATGCTGGCAGAAAGTTGCCGAAAGAGTAAGTTTTTGTTAGTGCCTACGGTGATAAATATTGCTTATCAAATAACTATGTGACGGAGAATAATGCAGCTCCTTATTTATATCACTGCTAGTTGGGGTATGAGAAATTTTTTTATCGTTTGGAGTAAACAGAACCTCATAATAATCCCAGGCTTTGGCATTAAAAAAAGCGGAGACAGGAATGTTGTTTTTTATGAAGTATGACATTGGTAACCCAAGGAGAGCAAATATGATTAGAGAAGTATTAAGTTCACTAGGAGCAAATACGTTACCTATAATTACCGTGAGGATAACAGATACAATAAAACAACTTTTAACATAATCAAATTCAAAAGGTAAGTGCATGGACAGCGATTCTCCCCGTTTATTAAAAACCTTTACTTCCGTTAAAGGAGTATCTTCCTTGCTAGAAGGGTCAAAATATATGTTATTAAATTTAGCTAGTATGTACGGGACTAAGGTAAAAGAGCTAATGAGGCCACAAAAACTACCGTATTCAGAAGATATTTCCACAGATAAAGGAATAGCAACCCAAGTCAGGATATTCCAGAAATTATCGATTGATATTATTGATCTTTTTGGAGAATCACTCATAAGCGCCTTCCGTTACTTTAGGTTTGAATTGCATCATTGTATTATTTCAAAATTTCTAATGTTTTGCAAAGGGATTAAGTTTACCTGCATGGGTTTTCTAGTTCTGTTGTGTACTCATTACGCTAATGCGGATGAGACTGAGCTTATGCCCCTAAAAAATGAGCTTAAAGCGTTAATTACCGAGCAGGAAGAACTACACAAGATCCCCTCAGGATTATTACTTGCAATTGCTACGGTAGAATCGGGTAGCGAGCCTTATGCTTTGAACATTCAAGGTAAGTCTGTAATTGGGAGGAATAAAACGGAAGCAGTAAATTTAACCCACGAGGCCCTTGCTAAAGGAATAACAAATATTGACGTGGGAGTAATGCAGTTAAATATCAGATGGCACCGGGAGAATTTTGGGTCAATAGAAGAAATGCTGGAGCCGAAAAAAAATATAGAATATGCGGCTAGCTTTCTTTTAACACTCTATAAGAAATACGGCAATTGGCACAGGGCAGTAAGATTCTATCACTCAAGCAGAGCGGAGTATTACAGGAAATATTCAAGGAAAATAACTCTGGCATGGCTAGGAGTATGAGAAACTTGAGAGATAAAAATCATATAATCATATAAGGAGTAATTATTGTGAGTCAAGCAGTAGGAAATCTAATCAGCGGCGGTCAAATATTCATTCACCGGATTGCCATGTTCAAACAGATAGCGGGCAAAGCGGTAAGCGTATCGTTTATATTATCCCTCGCCTTAAGTAGCCTGTTTATTCAGGATAAGTTCAATAGTATCTCATGGCATCCGGCCCTAACTTACTGGCGAGGCGCGCTCATGTATGAAACGGACAAGGCGGTTGATCTGTTATTTCCCGGCGGCGGGATCGGTAAAATTGATATTAGTACCGACCGGCGTCAGATAAGAGAGGTAAGACTTGATCACTTTGTAAAGGACAGTTATTACATTGCTTGCGGAGAGGAATTAAAATCCCTGATCATAACCTTCGGTATTTATAACCTTATTGGAATTATCGGTTTTCTGATAATAATTTTCATCGGTTGGGGAAGAATAGGAAAATCAACTAAGGAAACACGGCAGCTAAGCGGTAGCACAATTAAAACGGCGCAGGAAATAGCAAGCATATTAAGAAGCAAGAAAAAGGCAAGTGACATAATAATTGCCGGTATGCCGCTTGTTAAAGATTCTGAAACTAAAGGAACGTTGATTACCGGTGCAAACGGCTCAGGTAAGACCAACTATTTACATGAGATATTGCCGCAAATTAGAAAAAGGAAACAACCGGCTATGGTAATTGATCTAGAAGGAGGGATGGTTGCCAGGTATTATCGTCCCGGCTACGATATCATTATCAATCCCTTTGATGAAAGGACGCATTGCTGGGATTTTAGGAAAGAGGTGATAGAGAAGGAAGACCTTGAAGCTATTGCTCATTCATTATTCGGCGGTAAAAGTAAAGACTCTTCAGAGGTCAGTAAATTATTTGCCGATTGGTCCGCGGATCTATTTATTTGTAGCATCAGATATTTAAAAAACTATTCCAAGCTGACTACTAGAAATCTTTATGAAATGATTCACCTTGATACATCTTCGGCGCTCATGAAAAAGCTTAAAGGTACGTCTGCAGCTATCATAATGGATTTAAATAATGAAAAGAACGTCACCGCTCATAATATCAGAAGTACCGCTATGGCATATACCAAGTGGCTTGAACTTATTGATGAGAATGTAGCGCCCGATAAAAAGATCTGTTTTAAGGATTATTTCAGGAACCTTGATAAGGAAAGTGACCGCTGGATATTCTTAACTGCTAATACAAAGCATGCAAAGGTATTACTTCCGCTGATTTCGTTATTACTTGATGTAGCCGTAATGTCCCTTATGGAACAAGGTGAGGGTTTAAAACGCAGATATTGGTTTGTTATGGATGAACTGGCCGCATTAAACAGATTACCCGCTCTGGAACTTTACATTACCCGTCTTAGAAAATACGGTGGCTGCTTACTTGCAGCTACCCAGAGTTTTAAGCAGTTTTATACAAAATATGGAAGAGATGCTGGTAACATAATGCTCTCGCAATTTAATACCAATATCGTCTGCAGGATTAATGACCCGGAAGAAGCGGCAATGATCATGAAACAGGTCGGTAACATTGAATATAGTAAAAAACAGAAGAATATATCATTCGGTGCGCATGAACATAGAGACGGGGAAAGCTATACGGAGCAAGAACGTAGTAAGCCGTTGATTGATATTAACGATTTCAAGCTACTAAATCCTTTGGAAGCATATGTGCTGCTTCCGGAAGCAGAAGTTGCAATCGGTAGAATCAAGTCTGAAATACAGGCTCCACCTAAAAATACGCAACCTTTTTTCATTCCAAAACCAAACCAGGAGGAAATATTATCCATTCCAAAAACTACAAACAAACCTGCCGGAAAGAAAAAAAATCAAAAGCAATTAAATACAAATTAGTGTAATAAGATGAGCAAAATTTTGAATCAACACATAAGCAATAAGTTTTTGTAAACAGCTAGATTAAGTAAAAAAATCGATGTTTCTGTGGTTAGTTACAATCACTGCAATATTTGGATTGTTTTTAGTTTCATGGTTGTTTAATTCTCATTCTTTGCCTTTAGAAATAGGAAATATACCAATCAAACAAATGGTATCAGATTATGAATTTAAGAGGAGATTTGCTTTTGTAGATAAGAATATGGAAGCGCAAATAGAGACACTTAAACAAAAAAGAGAATATTTCATTGAACATTGTGTAAAATTTAATTCAGATACAACAGATTGTAAAGATACTTGGATAATGATATATGTGTACTGTGACCGTAATATGAAAGAAATTTTTTGTTTAAAGCAAAGTGGTGGCCAGTCCTTCATTCCGTGACACCGGTGCAAAATACATAACCAAAATCGATTGAAATTACTTTTTTGTTTTTTATCATTAGTATGAATGCAGTATAGATGATATAATACTGCTATATGTTAATTAAATTGTTTTTGAATTTTTGATTATGGTATCACAGAAGTTTCTTGACCCTAAGAGCGATATAGTCTTCAAAAAAGTTTTCGGTTCAAATCCAGAACTGATTAAAAGCTTTCTTAATTCGGTAATGCCTCTGCCGGAAGACAGACTGATTGAAACCATAGAATATTTAACTCCAGAGCAATCACCTCGCATACCTTCAATGAAGAATACCATTGTAGATGTAAAATGTACTGACCATAAGGGAAGAATATTTATCGTTGAAATGCAGATGCAATGGACTGAAAGCTTTAGTAAAAGGTTATTATTCGGAGCATCAAAGGCTTATGTGCAGCAGATACAGAAAGCGGAAGATTATCATAGTCTTTGTCCGGTATACGGTCTTGGTATAATTAATGATACATTTGACAGGAATTCAGAGGATTGGTTTCACCATTATAGACAGGTCAACGTTCAGAAACCAGAGAGAGTACTGGAAGGACTAGAATTAATATTCATAGAATTACCTAAATTTAAGCCTCAAAGCTGGGAACAGAAACGTATAGGAGTATTATGGCTCAGATTCCTGAAAGAGTTCAAAGGCGAGCAGCTGGAAGTACCTGCTGAATTCAGAAGTGTTCCGGAAATATCAAAGGCGGTTGAACTAACACAGGAATCAAGTTATACCCCTCTTGAACTTGAAGCTTACGACCAATACCTTGATGCTCTCCGTACCGTAAAAACAATTGAGGTCGACTCCTTTATTGCTGGAAAAGCTGAGGGTATCCAAGAAATTGCTCTGAATTTACTGCGTCAGAACCTACCCCTTGACGTAATTTCTTCTGCTACCGGCCTTTCTCATAGTGAACTGAGCGCGCTTAAAGCTAAGCTATAAACCTCCTTTGCTGTAGGTCTGCTTTGTACTAAGCAGATAAAAGAATGTTAATTGTGCTCACCAAATTAGTAACGATAACTTAAATCAAAAAAAATATGTTGCCATTTTTTCATACACAACATTTGACAATAACTCGTTACCAGGTTGCAATGCTTTAAGACATGCAGTTAAACCTTCTTGCTCGGTATCAAAAACACCAACAAGTGTACGCTTTTCTCCTAAACGAGTATAAACTGTATATTTTTCCTTAGAAATTGTTTCATTTTTTGAAATTGTTAAAAATGAAGTTTGATTTAACGCATTACTTCTCCACCCGCTAATGCTTTATGCCATATTTTTTTATCTTTCTTCTCAGATCGGCGGCAACAATGCGATAAAAAATACTTATTTTTAATGCTACGACTCATAATTAACTCCCTTTAATAAAAACATTTAAAGCTTTTCTAACTACTCCATTCAAAGTATCTCCATGCTGCAAAGCATATAAACTTACTTCTTTGTGCAATTCAGGGTCGACTCTAACATTAAAACTACCCTTAAATGGTTTGTCAGGGGTTTTGGCAAGGTTATCACAATCTTCTAAATAACTATCTACTGCTTCATGAAAAGCTTTTACCAAAGATTTAGCTTCTGATGCTTCATAGTTTACTAAATCTCTTATAAATTCTATTTTTCCAAAAAATAGCTCTTCCTGAGGATCAAAATGTACTGATCCATAATAATTTTTGTAGCAAATTAAATCACTTTTGGTCATATTAAATTCTCTTCTTCTAGTTTTTTAATTATTTGTTCAATTAAATAAGACTTTATAATTGAATTGGGATGAGGTTTATGTAAGTTAATTATTAATCCAGTTTTTAAATGATAAAATTTCCTTCTAGAACCACCAGTTTTGCCTTTTGAAGTTTCTTGAAAATTCAACGTCCCAAATAATCTAGTTAATTCATCCCACGTAAAATCTTTTGGCCTAGATTTTAATTTCTTTATAAGTTTATCTTTTGAACTCATTTATAACTTTTTTATAATCTTATTTAAGAATAACAAATTAATAAATTTAATGCAACTAAAAACAGTTACTAATAAATAAAACAAGGTATAAATTTTATTAACTACAAGAAAAGATAAAACAGTGGGATAAAACTTATATAGATAATTGGAATAAGTTATTGGATATTTGAGGTTTTAAAAACTGCTAATTTTTTGAGTGTATGAAAAACGGTCGTTTTTCTTAGAGTTTAAAATGAACTACTTACCTATATCTTTATAAATATTAGATTTAATAAACCTATAACCTATTTATTAGATTAATATATTATAAATAAACTTGTTGCTTATTATATAAGTTGCTTTATTATAAAATAACATTATTTAAATTAAAATACTTATATGGAACCTATTATACCTATTGGAGAGTTTAAAACGCATTGTTACCAAATCCTAGATCAAGCTCAAAAAGAAGGACATCCAATCGTTATTACACGTAAAGGTAAACCAATCGCGAAAATTCTTCCTCTAGACTCACAATTAGAAGACGATGACAGCTTTTTTGATAGTCTTAAAGATTCTGTTTCTATTAAAGGTGATATTGTTTCTTCTATCGATGTTAAATGGAATGCAGCTGATGAATAATTTACTACTTGATACTCATATATTAATCTGGTCACTTACTAAATCGGATGAATTAACTGTTGAGGTAAAAGAAGCTATAAAATTAGCTAAAGCCGATAAAAGTCTTTATCTTTCTTCAATATCCTTATGGGAGATTGCAATGCTAGCTCAAAAACAACGAATCAGTGTTTATAGAAGAATTGCTGACTTTTTACAGACAATTGAAAAAATTAGAGGATTAAATATCTTACAAATTACTGCAAATATCGCTGCAGAAAGTGTCACATTACCAGGTGACATCCATGGTGATCCAGCAGATCGTATCATCATAGCCTCTTGCAGAGAAATATCCGCTACTTTAATTACTAGAGACCAGCAGATTCTCGATTGGGCTAACTTAGGGCATATGAAAACTCTTCGGGGATAAAATATTCTCACTAACTTATATTTCCTACAACGTAATTTATTGCTGTTAATTAGTGCAAAATAATTATTCCTAAATAACGCAATTTAATTGTGCACGTTACAGATCACATTCTGTTATATAATCAGTTTTTAATGACCTTTTGCATTACTTAGTATAAAATACAGGTTAGGTGACAGTTTAGGTTCTAGCCATAAAAACTATGTTTTCAGTTTAAAAGGCGCTAGTTATTTAGGATTGCAACCTGATGGTTAGGTATTAGCCTTTTCTAGTAATTAACTTAGTATCATAAACACTCGTTTGAATTACAATGATCTTTGAAGATTTTTTGCTTATTTGCTGAAAAATTGATAAATCCCCATTTCTCAATATTAGTAAGTGGGTTTTTGTAGTTACTTGCTAATTGTGAAAATCAAATAATTGCCATATACAAAAATTTTGTTATTATATCATTAAAAATATAAAATTTAATACAAGTAATATATAGCAGATGCAATCATTTTGCAACCTGATGCAAAGGGAAGAATAACACTTGGTGAAATTACTAATAATGTTAGTAGTTATAGAGTAACAGTAGAAGATAATGGTAAAATTACCTTAGAACCTTATGCAGAAATTCCATTAGCAGAAAAATGGATATTTGAAAACAAGGAACTTTTAGAAAAAGTGGTTCAGCAAATAAAAGCTGAACAAACAAAATAATTACAATTCTCTGATAAATTGATATTTTATGCTATTAGGATATGCCAGGGTTTCGAAATCTGATGCAAGCCAAAATTACTTAATCAATATAGTCCATGATATACAAAGCAGAGGCATAGGTTTTAAGGTACTAACTGGACAAGGAGCAGATATTGATACTAACACTGCTAATGGAAGGTTAATCTTTAGTATTTTTGCTTCATTAGCTGAATATGAAAGAGAGCTGATTTCTGAGAGGACTAAGGCAGGGTTAGCTTCAGCAAGAGCACGTGGAAGAAAAGGTGGCAGAAAATTTAAAATGATACCTATCTGCAGATTGCCCAAGTGGCTATGGAAAAGTCAGAAACTAAGATCTCAGATCTTTACAAGGAACTAGGTATTACTCGCCAGACCCTCTATCGGTATCTCGATCCTAAAGGTGAGTTAAGATCAGGTGCACATAAATTGATGGTACAAAAAAATAATTGAAATTTGGTATTATAATTAGTATTACAAAAGTTGCTATTGAGATTGACTTTTGATTTTTATTGAAATCCTCATTCTAACAATAACAGATAGAACGAAATAGACATTACTTATTATAAAATAATAGTTTGTGTCAGATTAGCTTTATGAGTCAACTATATTGTTTTTTAAGACTTTATTTGGTATTAATCAAATATTTTTTGATAAATTTAAAATTAGGGAAATCTTTATGAACAATTATTATGGGTATAAATACGGCGAGAGATATAGGTATACTTATATGGATTATGGTGGATATAGTTCGGGATCAAGTTATAGTGTTAATGTAGAATCACAAACAAAAAAACTACAAAAAAGAAAAGAAATGGAAGCTAATATTCCTAAAAGAGCCTTAATGTTAGAAAAATTTTTTGATGATAATTTACCATATTTACCGCACTTACCTTCTGGATTGTGGAATATAATTGCAGACTATGAAGGAGGAGTGGAATCTTCAGTATTAGGGGATAATGTTACAAGTACAGCTTCATGGTCTTGGTGTAGCATATTATAATTATGAGTCAAAGTTATATTTCTTTTAGATATGCTGGAATGTTAATAAGCTACTTTCTTAAAAAGATTAGTAATTATTCCCAACTAATTCCAAAAACAAGGGAATAACCTAATTAAATTAGAAAATGTATGTATGAAGAAGGAACGTACCTATCAGTATATAGGGGTAAATTAGTACTTTATCATTTATTCTTACATCAATTAAACAATTTAAATTTTATGTAATAGGGATCTTTGTTACATCAACGATATGGTCAATTGATGTAAGCCTTGGCCCTTATTTGCTTAAAATCATGGTAGATAGAGCAGAAAATATTGACCATAGCGGAGTATTACCGGCCTTAAGCGAGCCTGTGCTTCTCTATATTTTACTTTTAATTGTTGTCTTGGTTGCTTCGCGGCTTGACGATTTTATCTGGTTAAAGTTAAAGCCTAATTTGCAGAAATATACTGGAATTAAATTAATGAAGAGAATGATGAGCTATTCGGCTGACTTGTATCAGAATCATTTTCTGGTAGCCTGGTTAATAAAATTAACGATGTAATTAGTGGTATTCCCGATATTATCAGAATTTGTGTCCATCAAATTTTTTGTAATGTCCTTACCTTGGTAATTGCCAGCTATACCTTATATCAAACAAATGCCAAATTCGCTGCGGTTTTCATTTTTTGGGGAGGGACTTTTATTGTTATTTCCTTTAAGTTATCTGCTACTGCAAGCAATTTATCTAAAGACGTTGCTGATATAAGATCTCTCCTGGTCGGTTATAAGGCTGATACTTTAAGTAATATAACAACCATCAGGCTTTTTACTGGTAAAAAACAAGAGACCCAAGGATTAATAACAGCATTTGATAAACTAGTTCTTGCCATGCAGAAAAGAGACTGGTTCTTTCTTAAAATGAGTACTTTCCAAGGTGGGTCTTTTGTTCTTTATCAAATAATCTGTTTATGGTTATTAATTATAGGGCTAGAGGAGGGGGCAATTACCTCCGGAGATTTTATTCTAGTGTTGACTATAAATATTTCACTTATCCAGATTTTATGGAATTTTTCGCACTATATTCATGATTTAGCCGAAGTAATCGGTAGAGTAAATCAAGGATTAAGTATAGTGTTAATGCCAATTCAGATTAAAGACACAGAGTATGCAGAAGTTCTGAAAGTTACCGATGGAGAAATTATTTTTGATGCAGTTAAATTTGGATATAAAAATTCTGATCCTTTATTTGACAATTTATCAATCAAAATTGACCCTTATCAAAAAGTAGGATTAGTTGGGTATTCCGGTAGCGGTAAAACCACTTTTGTTAATTTAATTTTAAGGTTATATGATATTAATGAAGGCCGTATTCTAATTGACGGTCAGAATATTAGAGAAGTAACCCAAACCTCTTTAAGGAAAGCTATAGGAGTTATACCACAGGATCCAACATTATTTCACAGGTCTATAAAAGATAATATCGGTTATAGCCGGCCCGAAGCTAGTGAAGAAGAAATAATATCTGCCGCTAAAAAAGCACAAGCTCATCAGTTTATTGTTCAACTTCCAGAAGGTTATGATTCATTAGTAGGCGAGTGCGGTGTTAAACTCTCCGGTGGGCAACGTCAGCGTATAGCAATTGCTAGGGCTTTCCTGAAAAATCCGCCGATATTGGTCCTTGACGAAGCAACCAGCCAACTTGACTCAATTACTGAAGGGTTAATCCAAAATAGCTTACTAGAGCTTTTTGAAGGTAAAACCACTCTAACTGTTGCCCATAGTCTTTCCACTTTAATGTATGTGGATAGGATATTAGTTTTTGATCAAGGAAAAATTGTAGAAGATGAATCGCATGAGGAATTGCTGCACTTTAAGGGATTATATAAAGCTATGTGGGATGCGCAAGTAGGTGGATTTTTACCTGAACATAAGAAAAATCCATAAATATGTGGCCATTAGTATGAATGCAGACTTTTATCCTAGTTAAACGTAATATAGTATAAGCAACAAATTAAGCTATTTGCTGTATAATAGCCGATAATTGTTATTTTATCAATTTAAATGCTTAATAGTATGTATGTATTGCTTAATGATATTGACGATAATTATTGGTTTTATTATCCTGACCTATTAGGAAATTATACTACTTTTACAATCACAGTGAGAATTGATAAGGATAATACTAATATTATTATATGTGATAATAATATTAGTATGAATAAAGAAAGTTAATAGAAAGTCTTTATAAAGATAAGTGGGTAAAAGTTTTAGAGTGGAGTGATATTGAAATAGCAAAGAACCTAATCGAGGAAGGGGTTAAAAAAAATTTATCTAATTGAATAAAAGTAGCCCATTTTATTCTCTAAGATCAAGAAAAATCAAACAAAAAGTAATTAGGAGGTCG
>Ga0194130_10000925_pt1 | contig 51024 bp, 38 predicted proteins | sample TA2KigsurfametaG_FD_160084 | JGI IMG/M metagenome (GOLD analysis project Ga0194130, IMG submission 160084) | Freshwater microbial communities from Lake Tanganyika, Tanzania - TA2015050 Kigoma 12 surface | ecosystem: Environmental > Aquatic > Freshwater > Lake | place: Tanzania: Lake Tanganyika...
CCATCTCAGCTTCGATGTCTTGCTGCACGGTATCGGCCTTCAAGAACCGATCTTTCATGACAGCCGCCATATCCTCATTGGATCCTTCTTCGCTGGTGGGAGAAACCAAAACCGAAAACTGCTTAGTGACGGCAGGAGCGTCTCCGGGCTGTTGCATCGTCTTCCAAAAAGACAGCCTATAGCGTAAGCGACCTTCATCGACCTTGATCACTTTTACGCTATCCCAGTTAATGCGCATCGCATCAAGAACGGCGGGTGTTACGTTTTGCTTTGCGATCTTCCACTTTTGTCCTCGCCAGGGCTCCAACTCTGGAGCTATATCTCGATCACCGTATAATTCAAAAATAATATCTTGATAAGGAAGTTCTTTTTTATCCTTCTTTTTTGAGCGCAACAACTCGGCAATACGATGTTGCTTTCGTACGTTGGGCTGTGTAGTAAAAGTATCGATCGTCTCCCAACTCTCGTTATCTTTTAAGAAATAAAGCTGGTGCTTATCCGAAGACCGGTAGGCAGCAAGACCTGCCCCGATCGATTTTCCACCCCCGATCTCAAGCTCTTGGTCCCCTTGATAAGCCCGGATCTCTAGCATACCCGATGATTGCAGAAAACTATTTTTATCACTTCGTAAGCGCATCGGGATGCCCGAGCGAAGAATGGCAGCCGCATCGTGAAACTCCCTCACCTTTATCTCAACGGTGCCCTGAACAGGCTGACCCGACTTGGTAAAGAAGGTTCCTCGCTGTAACGACAAACTGGTTCCTGTTTCTGTATACAAGGTGGTATCGACACTAGCATCTACTTTGTACCGGGTAAAAGGTATATCCAGCGCTGTACTAAGAGGAGCCACTCCAGCTATCTCTGCCTCTTGATGCTGACCACGCTTTAGACCAATGACCAGACCGACTATTCCGATACCGAATAGAACGCTTACTAAGAGACGTAACTTACCGAGTTGCTTCATATAAACTAGTATTACTTAATTTGAAAACAATAAAGATTTCCATCATAACAGTTGATCAGCATCTCTTTTTTCCCATCGCCATTTATATCTTTTATCTGGGGGGGCATTTCACTGCCTGCTGGCAAAGAGTACTTTCCTACTATACGCCAAGACTTTAAAGAAATGATGGTTACAAAGGCATGCTCGAAATTGGCCATATCATGTTGACTCAGCAATGCGATACAACTATCATCACCCTGAAAGGTAAAAACATCGGTTCCAAAAAGTTGATCGTCCGAATTTCGGGTGATGGTCATATTTGTGACCGAATTATCCCAGGTACTGGTATATTGAAACTGCTCTCCTATGTAAAGCTTCTTGGCGACCTTATTATTTTCAATTTGAAACAAGGTATCCTCGGTTGCATAGAGATATTTCCCGGGGCCGGCAGTAAAGGAATTCAATGAAGCCGTAAAACCATTTTCCTCTTGCAAGGGGATCTTCCCGATCACTTTTCCAAACCGGTCAATGCGCGTTATGCTTAAAAGGTGCTTTCCATCCTCACTATTATAGACATAGCTCGTTAGCCAGAACTCCGTCTCTCCATTTACCTTTCGTTCATCTACCAAAATGGAGTAATCGGTAGTTTTATCGTCCAGCATCCATAGTAGCTTTCCATTCAATCCGCTAATACAATAAATAATATCGTCATACCCCGCATACACCAAGTCCTTGACCCCATCTTCATTTACATCCGTAACAGAGGGTCTGGTGAAAAATGACTGGGTGTTCGTAAAAAATGCCTTGACCTTGAAAATAGCGCGATTATCTCCTTCTTTCCAACCACTAAACCCGGGAATAAAATAAGACCACACGGCCCGTCCGGTTTGGGGATCAACGGCTCTCACCTCGCCCAACTCAGTAGCATAAACTACTACTTTAGTATTGTTGATATCCAGTACAACAGGAGGGCCCTCTACATCGCCGGAAGCAACATTCTTCCAAAGGGTCCGCCCATTAAAATCAACGCACATGAACTCCTCATTATCATTACCAAAATAGATACGATCATTTAAGACTACAACTCCATTTACGTCAAAATCGCCCCATTTCTGATTTGTCAATGACTTACGAACGCTGCCATTCTTAGAATTAATAATGTAAAGACCAGCGTCCTGATCCATAAGAGTATAATCCATAAAATAATTACCGTTCGACCCAATGACCAAATTATGTTCATCGGCATATAGATTCGTTCGAAAAGAGGCGGATCCCATAGCACTCTTCCATAGGAGTGGATTCGTTTTTTCGAAGCGCTCGTAGAGAGGCGGATTCGAGGTAGTGCTACTTATAAAAAAGGACGAAAAAAGGGCAATTAATGCAAAGAAGATGGTTTTCATGATCATGAAAACGCAATTAGAAAAAAAACCGTATAAAATAAATGTGAAAAAACTGTTAGAGTCCGTAAAACTACGCGGGTCTTTCGATCAGATATACAAAATTCCTGCGCGGCGCTTCTCCATAATAAGCCACTGTTATCTCCTCTACTTTGTGGGCTCCTAATTTAGCCATGGCTTTTTGTGAACGAATATTATGGACGCCTACATGAAAGGATACGCGCTCAACACCCTGAGAAAAAGCATGCTCAAGCATCAACGTCTTCGCACTTCGATTATACGGCTTACCCCAACAGGAACGGGCAAAAAAGGTATAGCCGATCTTGACCTCGCGCAGGGCAGGCTCCCAATCATAGAACCGGCTAGAGCCGATCACCTCTCCTTTTGCATTACTGAACAACAAGGCCCCACCCGATGCAAGAGCGCCTTCGAAATAAGTAGTAAAGACCTCTCGCATATAGCGATCCGGATTAGGGTGCTGCTCCCAAATGAGCGGATCGCTGGCCACTTGATAGAGCTCGTCAAAATCAGTAGCAAGCAGCGGACGCATTTGGATCCATGCATCTTGCAACAAAGCGGGCTGGCGATTCATAAAAACAATGATTAGCGATACACAAAATAATAAAATAGAGTCAACCATTCATGCCTCGTCTTTGTATGGAACGCTGAACGAAAGTCTCATCCCGCGAGTCTCTGCCTCGTCTCTGCACGGAAGTCTCAACCCGGGATTCTCAGCCAGGGACCTTCCCCAAAAGAAAAATGCCCGCCAGGTAAGGCGGGCATTTTAAAGACAAAAAGATCATATTAAAAATCAACTTGCAAACGGGCAAATACATAACGGCCATTCATACCGATCTGTGTTACCCGACGAGAAAAATTAAATTGATTATTAGAGGTAACAGCATTATTATTTACAATACCGCGTTCTTTTGCTGTACGCGTTTCAACAAACTGATCGTAGGTAGGACTGGTCACTACCACATCGAGGCGCTTATAACTACCCTGCGAAGCGATCAGCTTATCGGAATATACATCAAAGAGGTTATTGGCCCCAACGGTAACCCGCAACATCTTGCTTACCTTATATCCAATGGTCAGGTCAGTAACCACCTTTCCTTCGAGCTCCTGTACAAAGAACCAATTGGTAGCTCCACCGCCTTCAATATGAGTGACCTTTCCAAAATAGGTATTGCGAAGATTAGCATTGAATTTGCCTCCGCCCCCGCGATAATTGACCAAGAAAGAACTTTTTACCTTAGGGTTACCATCTACCAGGGTCGCCTTATTGATCGGGCTCATATACGTAGACTCCCGCCCAATTAACTTATCAGATACTTTGGTTTTTCCAAGGATCTTGCGCTCTGTAAAGGTGCTGGCCGACTCGATCTTTATTGAATTATTGCCCGCTACCTTAAAGCTATAAGAGAAGATCGCATCAACGCCCGAAGTACGTAAGTCGGTCGCATTAGCCATAAATACACCACGAGAGGCATTATTCAAAAGAAGAATATCGAAGATCTGCTGCTCTTGTGCCGTACCCCCATTTCTTCCCTGAAAGGCATCAGTTAAAATGATACGGTCGGTCACCTTCGTAGTAAATCCGTCGATGGTCATAGAGAAACCTTTCGATTTGAACGTGGTCCCTAAACTAAAGCTCTGCGAGATCTCAGGACGTAAACTAGGGATGCCTAACAGCTCGGCAGCCTTACTATTATTGGGCAAGGTCGCATCATCATAGGCTACGCCTCCCTGAAAAACGGTTGAGGTTTTGGTAAGAAAACGTTGTTGCAAAGCAGGAGCACGGAAGCCTGTACTGGCCGAACCGCGAATCGAGAACTGGTTGCTAGCCTTAAAGCGACCGGCGAGCTTCCAGCTGAGGTTATCTCCGAAATCACTGTAATTCTCATAGCGTAAAGCCGCATCAAAAAGCAGTTTATTAAGCGGTTCAAACTCGATATCAGAATAAAGGGCAATCGAATTTCTATTCTCACTAAGGGAATTGTCGGGTCTAAATCCGGGGAATACTTGTGATCCTCCGGCAGGAATACCCGTTGAGTTATCGGCTAGTCTTACCGTGGTAGGAGTACCGCTGATAAGATTTACTTGCCCATTGGTGCGACGCATGTAATTACCCCAAGAGGCCTCTTCTCCTTGTTCTTGTCTGTAGTTTTCGGTACGGTACTCAGCTCCAAAGGCCAGGTTTGTCTTCCACTTGTTGCTAAGGGCTTTAGAAATATCAAAGTTGGTCGTATTCTGTCTGAAGCCCAAGGTTCCGGCATTAAATTCCGTTTGTCTTGATCCGTTATTATACCAAGCAGAAACATTAAGCGTATTCTCTATGAAAAAAGAAAAGTTATTCTTTCCATAGACATTACTTAGATCATAATTCCAGGTACCTAACTTACCCTTGATACCCGTACCGGCAGATATATCCCCAATGGTTGAGCTGATCTCCGGCAAAAATCCTCTGGGATAGATATCAGGAATATTGGTTGCCTGGTAAGGCATACGATAGAATCCGGTAGAGTTACCCTCGCGCTGTCCGAGGATACTGAAAAAATAAAGTTCGCTATTGCCCTTTAACTTAAGTCCGCCATTAATTACTCCTTGAATATTGCTGGTACGCGACTGCCCTACCCGCATCTGAAAATAATTTCTGGTCACGCCCAGTTGTGTAAGTAACGCATCACTAGCGGCATTACCAGCGGTACGATTGTCTAGATCTCCCGTACGCTCGCCGGAGCGGATGGTGGGTTTGCGTTGGTCATAATTAACGGTTACGTTAAGGAAGCTTCCTTTTGTCTTTCCTAATTGAAACCCATAATTGAGCGAGGTATTGAATTTTTGACCGTCGGTTACTTTGTTTTGAACATAAACCGGATTGATATCTTGTACAAAATTACCTGCGTTAGCGTGCGTAAATGATTCATAAGTAGTCATATTGGCACCATAACTAACGATTGCCCTTCCCTTATTGATATCGCGGTTTAACTGGACGTTTAATACCCCTGCAATGGCATCGGAACCATACTGTGCAGCCGCACCATCGCGCAACAGCTCGATACGATCGATACCGGCCGCCGCAATCGCATTGAGGTCTGTACCCACAGAGCCTCTACCCATGGTACCATTCACATTGACCAGTGCAGATGTATAACGGCGTTTTCCATTGATCAAAACCAAGGTTTGATCAGGCCCTAATCCGCGCACTGTTGCCGGGTCTATATGGTCGGTTCCATCAGCAACTGTTTGGGTGGTAGAGTTAAAAGAGGGAGCGATATTATTTAAGATATCGGTGATATTGGTCTGAGGAAGTTCCGTAACTAAAGTTTTAAGATCGAGAATATCTACAGGAACCGTAGACTCGATCTTAGAACGGGGCACCCCACGCGTTCCTGTTACAACGACTTCTTCGATAGCGCTGGTGTTAATTTTCATTCGTACAGAGAGACTGGTCTCATCAGAGAGCGTAATACTCATTGTTTCGTATCCGCTAAAACTGATTTCGATGATGGCGCCCTTTTCTGCGCCAATGGAAAAAGTTCCATTGCTGACCGTTTGTGTCTTGGCCTTAGCATTCTTGACAGAGATGGTTGCCCCGGTCATAGGCTTTCCTGCTTCGTCCGAAACAGTCCCTGTGTATGTTTTTTGTTGCGCAAATGTAACGGAGGCAAGCAAAACGAATGCCCCCATTAAAAAGAGTTGTTTCATATAGCTGGTGTTGGTTGTTATTAAAATTATAGAAAATTATTTCGATTTCTAATTCATTTATTTACATACAATTATAGAATAAGTAAATGCACGTATCCCATTATGGATAAACTTTAGCATTTCGCCATTAAACCAATTGGAGAACCCCCTGTCGTAAGTATATTAGTATACAGATCATGAAAAACACCTACCCCCGCCTTCTACCCATTCTGACCTTGGCCTTGCTAAGCAGTCTTATGGCTTGTCAAAAAAAGGATACTACGACCGACTCGTACACGGCCATAAAAGCAACCTTCGGGACTAAAATAGACCCCAGCAACCTGGCCAACTATAACAACCAGACGAAGCCGGCCTATATTTTGAAAGATAATACCGCCGGCAATACGATCACTAATGCCAAAGCGACCCTGGGACGCGTCTTATTTTATGATAAACAACTTAGCATCAACAATACGATCTCTTGTGGCAGTTGTCATATTCAAAAGTTTGCCTTTAGTGATACCGCTATCGCCAGTTTGGGCGTACTGGATGGGAGAACGGGCCGCCATTCCATGCGGCTGATCAATGCCAGATTTAGCGATGAGCAAAAATTTTTCTGGGATGAGCGGGCCGCAACCCTCGAAAATCAAACGACCCGACCTATACAAGACCATGCCGAAATGGGATTCAGTGGGCAAAATGGACGGCCCGGATTAAATGACTTGCTTACAAAGCTGAAGGGAATCGGATACTATCAAGAATTATTCAAGTTTGTCTATGGCGATCAAAATGTAACGGAGCCCCGTTTGCAAGAATGTCTGGCCCAATTTGTTCGTAGTATTCAGTCTTTTGATTCTCGCTATGACGAGGGCAGAGCGGTTACGCCACAAGATCAGCTCCCCTTTGCTAACTTTAGTCAACAAGAAAATCTTGGAAAAAATCTTTTCCTGATACCTCCCCAGTTCAATCCTACTGGGCAACGCATTGCCGGAGGACTAGGATGTGCGGGCTGTCACGCTCCGCCTGATTCGCTATCGATCCCAATAGTGGCAACAATGGCATTATTGGTGTTTTAAATGGACCCGGAATCGATATCAATAATACCCGCTCCCCTTTGTTGCGCGATCTTGTTGGCACCGATGGTAATCCCAATGGACCCATGATGCATACCGGTAATTTGAGAGGACTACAAGCTGTTATTGGGCATTATGGACAGATCAATTTGGCGCCTGGTAATACCCGCCTCGATCCGCGACTGAGACCTAATGGAGTCGGTCAACAATTGAACCTGACACAACCCGAGGTAGATGCTGTCATTGCCTTTATGCGTACCCTTACCGGCCGTAATGTATATACCGATGCACGCTGGTCCGATCCTTTCTGACCGCCTTTAATTTAACTGGTCTTTTTAGGGGGCAACGCAAAGGCCTTAGCCTCATGCTCGAATTGACCGTTATGCGCCCCATCACAAAAAGGCTTATTCTTGCTGAGCCCGCAACGGCATAAGCCCACGATCTCTCGACCCCCCTGGTCGTAGGTATTTCCCTCGCGATCGACAATGGTAAAATCACCCTCGATCTTCATCGAGCCGTTGTTATTAATGGTAATCTTTGTGGGCATGGCTACTATTTTTGATGAATGGCAAATTACCAAGTGTAAGCGAAAACAACAAACACAATCGAATCGATATATTTGATTTCTTAAATCATCAAACTTTTTGCCATGAAATTATCCGTCAACAATCCGGCGATAGGTTGGTTAATGGTCTGTGGTCTTGGCCTATTGACCCCTGCCTGTAAAAACAATGCTGTGAAAAAAGAACCTGTACAATGGCCCAGCGGTATCGCGACCCCGGTAGCCATCCAAAAAGAAAAAGTGCTGACCGCCCATGGCGATACCCGCATCGACGAGTATTACTGGATGAACGATTTTTTTAAAAAAGGTCCGGACAGTACTCTAGTGGTTGACTACCTAAAGGCCGAGAATGCCTATCTGGATACCATGCTCTCTCCGGTAAAGAAATTCCGCGAATCACTCTTTGAAGAGATGAAGGCCCGTATACAAGAAAAGGATGAGTCAGTACCCGTTTTCAGCAATGGATACTATTACTACACCCGCACCGAAGAAGGAAAGCAGTATTATAAGTTCTGTCGTAAAAAAGGTGCCCTGGAAGCCCCCGAAGAAATTCTATTGGATGTCGACAAGATGGCGGAAGGACATGGCTATTTTGGTGTAACCGGATTTAGCGTAAGTCCCGATAATAAGCTCTTGGCCTATGGAGAGGACCTGCTATCTAGAAGACAATACACCATTCGCATCAAAAACCTGGAGACTGGGGAGTTGCTTCCCGAATCGATCTCCAATACCGAAGGAGATGCCGTATGGGCGGCCGATAGCAAGACCTTCTTTTATACCACTAAGAACCCCGTTACGCTGCTTTCCGAAAAGATCATGCGGCACCAACTAGGAGCTTCCGTTAATGGCGATGCCGTAGTTTATACCGAAAAGGACCCCTCTAATTACATTGGCGTATATAAGACCAAATCGCAGGAATATATCTGCATCGTCTCCAGTGCCACCCTGTCGAGTGAATACCGTATCCTCAAAGCGTCCGATCCACTGGGTAGTTTCAAAGTATTTCAACCCAGGATAAATAACGTACTCTATTCGGTCGACCACTGGAACGATCGCTTTTTGGTCCGCACCAATAAGGACGCCGAAAACTTCCGACTCCTCGAAGCTCCCCTCGATAAAACAGGGGTCGAGAACTGGAAAGAGGTTATTGCACACCGACCCGATGTTTTACTCGAAGAGGTAGAAGTCTTTAAAGGCCATTGGGTAATCGTTGAGCGTAAAGAGGGATTACTGCAATTGCGCGTTCGTGACCTTACGAATAACAGTGACCATTATCTGGAATTTGGCGAACCCTCCTATGCGGCCTATGTAAGCAATAATCCCGAGTATAATAGTTTGACGTTGCGTTATAACTATACATCGCTTACCACCCCGAATTCGGTCTTTGACTATAACCTCAATGACCGGTCTAAAAAACTAATGAAAGAACAGGTCGTGTTGGGCGGATTCAAAAAAGAAGATTATGTAACCGAACGGATCTATGCCACCGCTAAAGATGGCGTTAAAGTACCCATATCACTTGTCTATAAAAAAGACACCAAGCGAGATGGCTCTGCGCCCTTACTCCTCTATGGCTACGGATCGTACGGGGCCAGTATGGATGCCAGCTTTTCCAGCTCACGTTTGAGCCTATTGAACCGCGGTTTTATCTATGCTATTGCACATATACGTGGTGGGCAAGAAATGGGTAGAAAATGGTACGAAGACGGGAAACTTTTAAAGAAGAAAAACACCTTTACAGACTTTATCAGTTGCGGAGAAGAGCTGATCGCCAAAAAATATACCGCTGCCGGACACCTCTATGCCAATGGCGGCAGTGCCGGAGGCCTGCTAATGGGTGCGATCGTCAATATGGCCCCTGAGCTCTGGAATGGCGTGGTAGCCGATGTCCCCTTTGTAGATGTGATCACCACCATGAGCGACCCTACCATTCCACTGACGACCAACGAGTATGATGAGTGGGGTAATCCTGCTAACAAAGAGGCTTATGACTATATGAAATCTTATTCTCCCTATGACAATGTCGAGAAAAAAGCGTACCCCAACCTCTTGGTGACGACCGGGCTGCATGATAGCCAGGTGCAATACTTCGAGCCTGCTAAATGGGTGGCCCGTCTTAGAACACATAAGACCGATAGCAACCTGCTCTTGCTAAAGACCAATATGGAAGCCGGTCATGGCGGTGCTTCTGGTCGCTTTGACTACCTAAAGGAAACCGCGTTAAAATATGCCTTCTTTATGGCGCTGGAGGGAATTATCAAATAAGGGTTCGAGCCAGCCATTCGCACCCAGAATCTGGTATCGAATGGCTACATAGCACACAAAAAAGCCCCACGAACGTGGGGCTTTTTAATAACATATAGAATAGTATTACTGCTTACGAAGAGTAAGCTGATAATTACCATAAGAAAGATTAGGCGTGCCGGGCACGTGATGACGAAGCAACAAGGTGATAGTTCCCGTACAGGAATAGACAAAGTTACCTGCACCCTGTGTAGTAACTGCAAAAGCCGTACTTCCGTAGCGACCATATTGCTGATCGGTTACTGTAGCGACACCAGAGGCCACGGTAACATCAACCCGAATGGGTTGTGGACTGTTAGCACCCGGATAAGCGGGATTTGGATAAACCCCCAACAGAGAAAGTGAGCTAGCCGTGGTGGCAGAGATAGGATTAGGAATCACATCCCCGATCGACCAGTCTTCCCACTGATCGGCCACAACAACATAGTTGCCGGCCATTACAGCTGGGTTATAAGGGCATACCACACTACCCCGGAAAGAGAACACAGAGTAATAGAAGTTAGCTCCACTACCGGAGAAGTTAGAATTATTGAGGGTATACTTCTTGCCAGCTTGTGTAATAGCCTCTACGTAGCAGGTAAAGACACTACCGGGAGCAAAATTGCCAGTATTAGCATTCATCTGAATACCAAGGGCAGTAGCAATTTCTTGCGCACTGACCAGGATATCAAAATAGCTGGTATCGCCGGGGGCAATAGTATACTTCTTGATAAAGCGCCAAGTAGATTGGTTAGAACTGGCATTGCGTACCACATAGATGTTGGCGGTAACAACAGGGTCATTACCCCATGATCTTACTTTAACACCAATACGAGCAGTAGAAAGGTTGGCAGCATCAAGTGTGTTGCCGATCAAACTACGATCCGTCCACGAGTTGGTGGCTGGGTCAAAAGAGGCAAGTCCTTTCAGATACGAGCCGGTAGAAAGACCAGCCATAAACGGATCAAAGTCATTGACCGTTTTTTCGGTACATCCGGATAATCCAATCACCGCTACAAAAGCGAGCAACAAGATTGAGATGTTCTTATTCATATTCTTACGTTTTTAACTTTTAGAACAAATTAGCACTTCCATTATCCCAGAACACTTTTACCGTGTTGTCAGGCTTTTGTCTACCATTCAGGTTGAGCGTTACGTGATCGGTAGGATACCAGAAACTTCTGATAAACGGACCAGGCTGAGGATTCAGCATGGGCTGAAGATTGGTAGGCATACCGGTTCTACGATAGTTGTTATAAGGCTCAATACCATTTCCGAAACTGGCAATATGATATTCTTTCATGACGATATTCAACTTAGCTGAATTCGTAGCAGCTGCATCGAAAGATCTAAGTACAGTGTTAACATAAAAGTCAACCTCGGTAGAAGCAGGCACAAAAGCGGGATCAGGCGTTACGCTCATGGTAGCAGGGAAGTTCATCACCTTAGAGAAAGACTGGCGCATACCGGCATCAAATAAGGTGCGGGCATTTAGACCAGAAACATTCAGTACCAAGGCAGCTTCGGCCAACAAGAAATGAGTGTAAGAAGAAAGCCAGATAGGATGGATACCTGCACCGCGGGCGCCTGGCGTACCTGTTAAGGTTACCGCTATGTTTACAAGAGAGGATGATGCACCTGTATTAACACGAAGGTTGTCAAACTCACCACCGGCAGGATAGATTCCAAACGCTGTACGGAATGTAGCATCTGGGGGAATACCAGAAGGATCGCCATGATCTCTTCCAAAATAGCCATCACCGGACATACAGAAGGCCATACCCGGAGAATAGTGACCGGGACTTAACTGACCTTGACAAGCAAGGGCGGTAAGAGCGATGGCAGGTTGACCATTTGCGGCCAACTGATTATTACGAGCATTGATCTGGCGACGGAAATAATAACGAACGCGGGGATCAACAAATCCCTTTTCAGTGGTCATTTCCCAAGCCAGGTAGTTAGAGATATAGATACCTACTCCACCTGCCGCACGATAAGAGCTGTTATACTTGGGGTGGCGGGCATTGGGGTTCTCTAATTGTGTGCCAAAACGGAAAACAAAATCTTCGGCTTCAGTATCAATGATATTACCGGTACCAAGAACAGCAGCGATCTTAGTTGCGGCAGTAGCATCTACCAAGCGGGTAGTCATATAGGCCTTTAACTTAAGCGTATTAGCCAAGGTGATCCAGCGGGCTTTGTTACCACCGTAGTACAGGTCGTTGGTGGGGTTAGAAGCCTGTGTCTTGTTCAGATTCAAAATGGCTGAATCAAGCAAATCGATACAATTTTTGTAGATGTCAGCACCCTTATCAACTTTGGGATTGATCACGGATTGAGTAGGGCTGGCCGCCTCAAACCAAGGAACATCACCAAAGAAATCAACGAGCGCCATACCGGTGTAGGCCTTCAGTAATTGACCTGCTCCAACATGGTACCACCTGTTTTGAGAACGGGCAATAGGCTCCATGGAGTTGATCTGGGTTAGTACTGAGCGATAGCCCGTGCTCCATACACCATTGAATGTCTCAGGGCGATAAGCATTGAGGTAAGTACTACCACCTTGGTTCCATTGGCGGGTAACTTCCATACCACGATCGGAGAGCGAATTGTAGAAATCGGCAAAACTAAGCTGAACCGCATTAAAATACAGGTCAACATCTGCCTTATCGAGGGTGGGCGTGTTGGGATTCACCAACAGGTCATCCAGCCTTTTTTTACACGATGCAGTAACCAGTAAAACCGTAACTGCAGCAAATATGATTATTCTTTTCATAGCTATTGTTTTAGAAGGTTACGCGAAGGCTTACACCCAATCTTTTTGAAGAAGGAGCCGTCATCAGTTCAAACCCACGGGCAAAACTGTTTACACCCAGCGTAGACGTCTCAGGATCGAAGTTCGTATACTTGGGGAAGCTGGGAGCATTATACCACAGGTTCTGACCACTTACAGTGAGTGAAGCAGCGCCGAATGGTGTCTTGCTGAGCAAAGAAGCCGGTACAGAATAAGAAAGTGACACCTCGCGAAGACGAATAACAGTAGCATCCCATACACCGAACTCATCGGCAGATACCAGGCGGTTGTTAAAGAACACGTCCGATACAGCAATCTGTACGTTATTGGGTTCGCCTTGCTGGTTAACCCCGGGGATCACCCACATTTGCTGACGATCGATCTCTGTGTCTTTCGATACACCACGAGATAAGAGGATCAACGGCGTCATGGCAAAGATGTCACCACCACGAGAGTAATCAACTTGGGCGCGAAGGCTAAATCCTTTGTAAGAAAGATTGGTGATACCACTCATTTGGAAGTCGGGATTCACATCTCCAATTACACCAAGAGTAGGATCAACAATATAGTTACCATCAGGCCCTACGATAGGCTGGTTTCCTTTGTTGGGGTCACGAGCCACCTTAGATCCATATAACAAACCAAGCGGTCTGTTGGGGAAGGCAAATACACCCAGATCGCTATATCCGGCCAAACCGATCTGCTGGATCTCAGCAGGAAAATCGTAAGCGCGGTTGCGGTTCAGGGTAAAGTTGGTGTTTACATCCCACACCAGATCTTTTTTACGCACCAGGGTTACACCCAATCCCAGCTCAATACCCTTATTTTCTACGGTAGCGGCATTGATACTTTGAACAGTGTATCCAGAGGCAGGATCGAGGTCCTTATCGAGGATCTGATTAGGGTTAACACGGCGATATAGGGTAAGATCTACGTTAACACGGTTGTTGATCATACGACCTTCAATACCCACCTCGAGTTCTTTAGACAACTCGGGAAGAAGTGTTGGATTGGGACGACGACCACCGAGCGTGTTAGAGTTAACCACGGTTCCTTGCTGGGTAACAAAGCGGTTAGCTTGAATACCCAACACTGCGCGTGTCTGGTAAGCATCTCCGAAAGAGGCACTGGTAGAATAACCGGCACGCACTTTCAGATAATTGAGCACTTTGCTATTGCGTAAGGCATCAATGGCCTGAGTAGGAATAAATGAAGCCGTTACGTTAGGGTACAGCTTGCTTCTGTTCTCTGACTCGAACTTAGAAGACCAGTCATTTCTGGCTCCTACGTTCAGGTACAGATAATCCTTATATCCCACAGAAGCAAATCCGAAGGCACCCAGTAGCATTTGTTCTACAATATAGTCGAGGTCTGCACCAGAGTCACCCACTTTGTTCTGTACAATAAAGTTCGAGTGGTCAAAGAGGTTAAATACCAGCTGTTGAGAGCTGAACTGACCAAATTGCTTGTAATTATTAATGTATGCATTGGCACCTGCCTCGAGGTTCAAGGTCCAATCATCATTCAAACGACGATTGTAGCTGGCCAACATAGAGTGGTCCCAAATGGCACGATTCACAGAAGTAGTGCGGTAGAATCCAAGAGGAAACTCAGCAGCGCCCTTGTTGTGCTCGTGAATATGTTGCTCGGCGTAGTTATCGAAACCTACTTTATAAGTCAGGTTAAAATTATTAGCCAAGTCGTAACGCAACTGAATGTTACCGTAAGCACGATTGGTCATTTGCTTTACGCGAGAGTTGGCTATGGTCCAACGGGGGTTGGTAATATCATTACCAGCACGATAGTATACAGAAGACCCATCGGCAGGATTCTGATAAGGCCAGTTCATCAGGTCTACTGAAGTAGGCGTGTAGATCAGGTCTCCGAATACGGATACACCATTATCGGATCCACTACCGGTACTACTGGCAGTTGGAGGCGTTTTAAAATCGGTCGTTACAAAGTTGATAGAAGAAGTCAGCGTAAATTTGTTAGTCAATTTAGCTGTACCACCCACACCGAATGTGTTTCTTACTACATCATTACCAGGAGTAAATCCTTTATCGTTAAGGGTAGAGAAGTTGGCATTGAAAGCAGCACCTGGACCACCACCATTGATGTTGATACCCGTGTTGCTAATGATACCTGTTCTAAAGAAATTCTTTACAGACGGATAGAATTTGAAATCGTATTTGGCACCAACCAGCTGAGGGAAGGCTCCACGCAAAGCAGGTCTGTCATAAGGATGAGGCAGCTGCATGGGAGGATTGGTGAAAGCGATAGAAGCCCAGTTACTAAAGAAGTTTCCGATCGCGTTATTAAATCCGTTACCATACTGAGTAGTGTACTCTGGTAAGTTGGCTACTTCGTTAGTAAATACAGACTGGTTTACCGTGATCTCGGTTTTCTTACGACCAGTTTTTTGAACCCCACCGTTCTTGGTAGTGATCAATACCACCCCGTTACGACCTAATGAACCGTACTGAGTGGTAGCGCTCAATCCTTTCAGAACGTTGATGCTCTCGATATTGTTAGGATCGATGTCAAAGAAGCGGCTTCCGGTTTGGTTACCGTATAAAAAGCTTCCTTGAGAATTTGTAGATCCATCGAAAGGAACTCCGTCTACAACGAACAGCGGCTGTGAATTACCACTGATGGTAGACACACCACGAATGGTGATGTTGGTTCCCGATCCGGAAATACCACTACTATTAAGAATGTTAACGCCGGGAGCCTTACCCTGTAACAAACGCATGGGGTCGCCTTCGGGGCGAAGCTCCAACTGCTTTTTGTCGACAGTGGCCACCGAATAACCAAGCGCTTTTTTCTCACGCTTGATACCCAGCGAGGTTACTACTACTTCAGAGATGGTCTCGGCAGAAGCGGCCAAGGTTACTTTAGCGGCGTTACCAGCGGTCAATTCCTGCGCGGCATATCCCACACTAGAAAAGACCAGCACAGTACCCGCATTAGGTACGGACAGCGAGTAATTACCCTGCGCATCCGTTGAGGTACCATTCTTCCGATTGTTTTTCTGCACAATGGAGACACCAGAAACAGGTGCTCCCTTTTCATCAATGACCTTTCCGGTAATTACTTGTTGTGCAGACAACAAGCCTCCCATAAAAAGGCAGATGAAAAGCAATGATAGATTCTTGCTCATTGTAAAAGGGTTAAAGTTGGTATGTTTTCAGATTTTAAATGTATGCCAAAATTTTGATATTTCCTTAACATTTATGTTGAGAAAATTTTAACTTATTGATTATCAAATATTTAAAAGATAGTAATTGTTTTTTCATACACTACCCTACGGTAAACTGCTTAGCCCTTTGAGTTACGCGATATATACCTTCACCGAAATGTTAAGACAATGTCAATTCCAACTCCGCTGCACTGGACTTTAAAAGAAGGTAGGTTCTACAGGGTCTTCCCGTTCGAAAGCTATACCAAGACCATTGCGTTTGTCAATAAAGTAGCGGCCCTGGCCGAAAAACTAGATCATCACCCTGATATGTTGGTCGGTTATAATAAAGTGGAGTGCAGCATCTCAAGTCATAGTGCCGGCGGGGTCACCATGCTATGCGTAGAGTTCTGTGAAGGGGTCAACGCAATACGGTAAGGACTTCTTCTAAACGGTCCAGGTCTTGCTGGGTATTGAAGGCTTGAATGGAATAACGAACAAAGACCTTATCACCTTGACGCATCACCGGAATCTCTATCTTGAATTCATTGTATAAGCGAGATTTCAATAGTTCGGGCTCCTGGGTTCGAAACGGGATACTGAATAACTGCCTCACAAAAAAATCATTTAGGGGTAAGAGCGGTTCAGCATCAACCAAATTACAGAAGCGCAACGCGTTTTTTAAAACTAGTTGCCGGCACTGCGCAGCAACATCATCCCAGTTATGCTCTTTCATAAAATCGATGGCGGCGGGAATACAACAAAAGGCCGAGAGGTCGCGTGTACCTTGCTGCTGGTGATAATCTAAGAACAACGAGTGAGATGGTTTATCCGCTTTATAGCCCCAACTAATGATCAAGGGATCGAATAGATGTTGGTGCTCTCTTCGCACATAGAGAAAACTGCTTCCTTTGGGCGTCATCATCCACTTGTGACAAGCCCCTGTATAGATATCCGCATCGAGGGTGCGTAAACTAAGCGGCACGTGCGCGGGACCGTGAGCCCCGTCTACAAAGGTCATGATGCCAAATTGCTTGGCGGCAGCCACTACTTTTTCTACCGGAAATCGAATGCCGGTAGAACTGGTAATATGACTAAGAAAAATTAGCTTGGTTTTTTTGGTAACCCCGGCCATCAATTGCTCAACAAAATCTTCTTGGCTTTGCAAGGGTAAGCGTATGGGCTGCCGTACATAATGTGCTCCCACTTTATCGCAATAATATTGCCAGGTACGATCGCAGGCGCCATATTCCAAATCTGTAGTTAACACTTCGTCTCCGGCCCGTAGTGCAAAACTCTTGGCAATGATATTAACGGCATACGAAGGATTGGTAACAAACACCAGATCGTCCGCATCGGCATCCAAGTATTCGCCCAAGGCTTTACGGGCATTGGCCACATACTGCCATCCGGTATTGGTCATAAACTGCACCGGCCCTTGCTCCAACTCCAATTGAAATTGTTGATAGCGCTCAAAGACAGGACGCGGACAAGCGCCAAACGAACCGAAATTCAGAAAGGTAATGTCGGGGCGGAGTAAGAACTGGTCTTTCAATAAAGGGAGAGGCATACGATTCTGTTAACTTTAATGACGGCTGTCTGCGGCAGAGACAGTAGTAGCTTTTTCAAAAGCATCGTCGTACTCTGCTCGCAGCGTTTTCATCCAGCGATCCCAAAATAAAAAATAAAGTCCGTAGTTCCCCTTGAAATATTTGTGATGTTGGTTATGACTGACCGAGGTATTGATCCAGCGTCCGACAAAACTGGTATTAAAACCCTTGGGATACAATTCCCAGCCCAAGTGGCCATAGACATTGTACAATATCGACAAGAGAAAGAAGAGGATGATATGGGTAGTGTGTACCGGGATCGTAAAGATAAAAACAGCAAATATCCCTACCTCTATAATAGCCTCCAGCGGATGAAAGGCATATGCCGCCCAGGGAGAGGGATTGGTAGACTGATGATGCACCAAATGAAAATAACGGAACAAACGAGGATGATGCATAAGCCGATGCGTCCAATAAAAATAAGTATCATGCATCAGGAACATGAGCGGAAAAATCCCAACGTAATACCTCCAGCCTCGCTCAGCAATGGTATTATATAAGGTCGTATACGGACGGACGGAGGGGTTAAATATCAACAGCAAGGGGATCAACCCAAAGATCATGATGGTAAGGACCGAGTAAAAGATCTCGCGATGATAATCGCTTAATGAAGGAAAAGTTCGCTGTATTTTCTTTTGTGCGATACGGGAACGCAGCAGCACGTAAAAAAGTAAGAAAGCGACGCCGGCAACCATAAAATATCGGCTGCCCACTCGTTCCAGTATGTACCAATATCGTTCGATCCAGGTGTTCATAGTGCTAAGATGCTTTGATAAAGGTAGCACACAACACTTTGCAGTGACAATGGATCGGGGATTTTGAACACAAAGTGGATTGGCGGTGGTAGCATCAAAAGGTTTTCCGAACAGTTACACCAAATAAAAAAACACATAAATTTTTAGCATATGAATTCATTAAGAGGGGCCAGATTTCAAAACCTGCACTGTAAAAAAACGGTCATAAATATGAACAGGTGTTTGTGTATTACAACTAATAAATTGATTTACATTACTTTACAAAAACGTTTTATGGATTTTGCGCCGTATGCCGAAAAGCAGCATTTTTTCACCCAAATTCATCTTTAGTTGTTAATAATTGCTGAATTTTGCACGGCGGTAGGGTAACAGATGATGCCTTGCAACATATAGCAGAATCAGCCCTGCTTTAATTAGCTCGTTTTCAATAATTAGTGTTTTATAAATTTTAAACTTCAATCAGCATGAGAAAACTGTTGTTACTCCTGATGTGTGTTTCCATCAGTGCTTCACAGCTTTTCGCACAAGGAAAAGCCGTGAATGGAAAAGTGACCGATGAAAAAGATGGATCTCCCCTTAGCGGAGTTTCCGTTGTGGTCAAGGGAACCAGTGTAGGTGCTGCTACCGGCAAAGACGGTTCATTTAGTTTGAACCTGCCCGCCGGAGCCAAAACCCTGGTATTCTCTTTTATTGATTACACCACCCTCGAAGTGGCTGTAGGCAATCAAACTAATTTTAATGTATCGCTTACCAGCGAAGAGAGAACCATCTCAGAGGTGGTAGTAGTAGGGTATGGCACGCAAAAGAAAAAGGCCGTAACCTCTGCGATCGGTAAAATTGACCCCACCCCCATTGCTGACCTCGTAACACCCAGTATCGACCGTCAATTGGCAGGTCGTACCGCTGGTATTCAGGTTACCACCTCTACCGGTCTGGTCAACGTAGCCCCCCGCATTCGTATCCGGGGTGTCAACTCTATCAACGGTGCGCGTAGCCCGCTGATCGTAGTAGATGGAACCCCTGTTATCGACGGAGGTTTCTCCGGCGTAGCCAACACCAATACTTTATCGGATATCAATCCTGCCGACATTGAGTCTGTAGAGGTGCTAAAGGATGGTGCCGCTGCGGCGATCTACGGTTCCCGCGCTGCCAATGGCGTTTTATTGATCACTACCCGTAAAGGAAAAGCAGGCCGCTCTAATGTTAATTATGGCGCCACCTTCGGTTTCTCCAACCCTTACAATACGTTCGACCTGCTCAACGCCCAAGAGTTTGTGACTATCGCCAACGAAAAGTTCACCAACTCTGGCGCTGCCGCGCAGGCCTTTATGAATAGTCAGAACACCAACACAGGTTGGCAAGATTTTATCTATAACAAAAACGCCAGCTCGCAGATCCATAACCTGAGTGTGGATGGTGGTAACGATCGTACCAACTACTTCTTCTCGCTTAACTATGCGAATCAAGAAGGATTGGTCATTACCAACAATGTGCAGCGTTATGCCATTCGCGCTAACCTGTCTCACAAGGTGAACAAATGGTTTACTATTACCAATAACATTACCTTATCACGTACAGAGGACAACGACCAGAACAATGGTGGTAATGCCCTTTCAGGTGCCGTAGCCGCCACGCTTCGTGCCTTACCCAACGTACGTATTTACGATCCTGCCCTTACGCAATTCGACGGCTTCAACATTTTGGCCGACGGTTCTGCCCTGGGCCGCGATGCTAACCTTCGTGCGATCGAGAACAACTACTCGAATATTGGTTTTGTGTTGATGAAAAACAGATTCAAATCGATCAAGCATCGTATCCTCAATAACCTCACCGCCGACATCAAGCCCTTTAGCTGGATGACCTTTACCTCTAAGATCGGTGTTGACTATGCGAACGGGGTAGACTTTCAAGGTCTCGACAGCCGTCATGGTGATGGTCGTGGTGTAACCGGTTCTGCCTTTAACCAAAGTCTTAACAACACGCGTTGGGTATGGCAGAACTATGCTAACCTTAACAAGACCTTTGGTAAGCACACAGTGAGTGGAACACTGGGTACCGAATTTCAAAATGAGGTATTCAATTCTTTCTCTGGCTCGGGACGTACCCTGGCCGATAACTTCTTTATGCAGAATAACCTGATCAGCGGTAGTGCCGTTACCCAATTGAGTGGTGGTGGTTATACCGAAGGTCCTGGATTCGTAGCCTATTTCGGTCGTGTCAACTACGACTTCAACAACAAATATTTCTTCCAGGTATCATTGCGTCGCGATGGACTTTCTCGCTTTGCTCCTGATAATCGCTTCGGTACTTTCCCTGGTCTTTCGGCCAGCTGGAGAATTTCTGAAGAAGATTTCTGGAAGAATTCAAAAATGCTGAGCTTCTTCGACGAAGCCAAGGTGCGTGCCTCTTGGGCTAAAGTGGGTAACGACCAAATCGCCGGTGGTCTGTTCCCTTATCTGAGTTTGTATGGTCTGGCTCCCTATGGTGGACTTAGTGGTATCGCCGTTTCTTCGGTGGGTAATACCGGACTCAACTGGGAGACCAACGAAAAATATAACGTGGGTGTCGATCTCAGCTTCCTAGATGGACGCATGAGCTTTACCTTCGATTGGTTCAAGAACATGAATAACGGACTGGTATTGGCCGCTCCACTGCCCGTATCATTCGGAGTGCCCGGTAACTCTATCTTCCGTAACATCGGAGACATGGAGAACAAGGGTATCGAAATGACCTTAGCCGGAACCCTGGTACGCAATAAGAACTTCAGCTGGGATATGAACCTGAACTTTACACAAGTAAAGAACCAGGTTAAATCACTGTATCTGAACCAAGATGTTCCTGGTGCTTACAACATTTTGCGTGTAGGTCAACCCATCAACGCCTTATTTGGCTATCGTTTTGCCGGTGTAAACAGCGGTAATGGTAACCCCATGTATTTTAAAGCCGACGGTTCCCTTATTCAGGGTAACATCGCTACCTCTAACTATCGTACTGCCGTTAGCACCAGTGATCCTACCTTGGGATCTGTTACCACATTGGCAGGTTCTGACCGTGCTATTTTGGGTAATGTACTGCCTACCTGGTATGGTGGTTTCAATAACACCCTTCGTTACAAGAGCTTTGCTTTTGACATGTTGTGGCGTTTCTCCGGTGGCAACAAGATCTTCAACCTCACCGAGCAAGAAGCTTTGGTAAACCAAGCTTTCCAAAACAACGGACGCGAAATCTTGCAACGCTGGCAGAAAGCCGGTGATGTAACCAGTGTTCCCCGCTTGTGGTATGGTCGCGACAACTTTACGAACCTCTCTGGTCAGGCGCTCACCCGCTTTGTGGAGAATGGGGATTTTGCTCGTCTCGAGAACGTACAGTTGAGCTACAATGTAGACCTGAAGAAAGCTACACTTGCCAACAACATCGGTGTTAAATCGCTGCGCGTATTTGTACAGGCACAAAATCTGGTGCTTATTACCAAGTACTCCGGTATCGATCCAGAGAATATCTCTGAGGCCGGTATCGATAACAATTCCGTTCCCAGACCTCGCATTGTCTCTTTCGGATTTAACCTGGGCCTGTAATCAAAAACGTACAACACAACTAAATAAATTGATATGAAACCTAATACTTCCATCTTTAGATCGCTCGCGATCTTCGCAGTACTGCTCACCCTGTTGAGCGGCTGTCAAAAAAAGGTGTTGGAGCTGCAACCTTACAGCTCGTTCTCCGACGCTTCTGCCTTTGCCGATGCGGCCAAGGTAAACCTGGCCGTCAATGGTGTTTACGATGCCGCTCAATCAGGATTCTATGCTGGTGGAGCTGTGCGGGGTTATCCCTTTGGTGCTGCTAGTATTGCACAAGGTGATATGCGTGGCGAAGACATGCACAACACGGCTTTGTTCTATCAGATCACCTATGAGGCTACTTATACCAACGTAAGTGCCAATAATGATTTCCAATTCCAAACGCTTTACTCACTTATCAATAAGGCCAACCTGGTAATGGAAGGCGTTGAGGGTGCTGTAGCAAAAGGCATCATCCCTTCTTCTACCGGACTTCAGTTTATTGCCGAGTGCCGCTTCTTGCGCGCTATGGCACACCACGAACTGGTTACAAATTGGGCTCGCCCTTATTCTGATGGTAACGGAAACAAAGAAGGCATTATCGTTCGTGAGTTCGGTATCAATTCAGAAGCTAAGGCCGACCAGGCCCGCGCTTTGAAGCGTTCTGATTTTCCTGTTTCACTGGTGTATAGCAAAATTTTGGCAGATCTGGATTATGCCGAGGCCAACTTACCCGCTACCACTACTATTCGTACATATCGTGCCAGCAAAGCGGCTGCCATTGCCCTTAAGATGCGTGTAAGAATGCATATGAACGATTGGGCCAATGTAGTAACAGAAGGAAATAAACTGGTTCCTGCGGCAGCCCCTTATGTTAGCCCCATTGGAAGTTGGGCACTTACCGCCACACCCGACGGACCCTTTGCCAACAATACCTCTACGGAGAGTATTTTCTCTATCAAGAACGATGCCACCGATAATGCAAGCGTAAACGGTGGTCTGGCTACTATGCTGGGAGATCCTAACTTGAATGGACGGGGTCTGGTACGTATTAGCCCCATCATCTGGAGTGACCCTCGCTGGATCTGTTCCGATCTGCGTCGTGGTGCTACCATGGTACGCGACTACGCTACCGCTAAATTCACTTTTAAATATCGTGATGTTGCTAACCTCTCTGATGGTTCACCCATGATTCGTTACGCTGAAGTATTGCTCACGCTCGCAGAAGCGGAAGCACGTCGCGCTAGCGGTGTTTCTACCCGTGCGGTTGATCTGCTTAATGCCGTTCGTAAACGTTCTGTATTAACACCTGCCGACCAGTTTACTGCGGCCAGCTTCGCCAATAAGGATGCGCTGATCGCTGCCATTCTTTTTGAAAGAAGAATTGAATTTTTAGGAGAAGGTAAGCGCTGGCAAGATATTCATCGCTTGGCGCTCGATCCCGTACACGCTCCTGTTACCGGCGGTGGTATCCCTTCTAAGGTGGTAACGACCTCAGCGGTTCCGGCCTCTTTATTTGTTTGTACAGGTGTGCCTGCCCCCGGTATTCCCCGCGGTGTAGCGGCCATTCCTTATGCTGATAACCGTTTCTTGTGGCCTATTTCACTGGCCGAGATTCAGCAAAACGCTAACTACACACAAAATCCAGGCTATTAATAGCTGATACTTGAAATTCTAAAGGCTGTCCGAACAGGGCAGCCTTTTTTTTGTTTATCAATAGTGCTAGGAATAACCCGGATGTTTAGTGAACTTTGCATCCCCAATAAAAAATTATGCAGAACAGACAAGACCTTTTCGATTCGATCATAAACAGAAGACGATCTAACAGACGATTCGACACGAACATCAGCGTGCTCGATAGCGTAATTGAAAAAGCCCTGCAGCATGCTATTCTGGCCCCCAATAGTAGCAATATGCAATGCTGGGAATTTTATTGGATTCGGGCAGCAGATGAAAAAAAAGAGATGGCGGCCTACTGTCTGGGACAAGGAGCAGCCACTACGGCCCAGCATTTAGTAGTATTCGTTACCCGGCAGGACCTATGGAAAAAAAGAGCCCGTTGGAATTACGAGCGCATAAAAGAGGGAATACCTGGCGAACCCACAAAACAACAGCAGCGCGGACTTGACTACTATAAAAAACTGATGCCTCTTGCATATGCAAGTGATTGGTTAGGCATATTAAGTCTGGTCAGAAGAACGATCAGCTTTTTTGGCGGCTTACAAAAACCCTTTATGCGCTTTGGCGGCAAGGCCGATCAGCGTATCACCGTACATAAATCTTGTGCGCTGGCTGCAGAAAATTTTATGCTATCGATCGCTGCCGCCGACTTTGATACCTGCCCCATGGAAGGCTTCGATGCCAAGCGGGTAAAAAAAGCACTGGACTTGCCCTATGGTGCCGAGATCAATATGATCATTGGCGTAGGAAAAGGAACAGAGCAAGGTGTATGGGGTCCCCGCAACAGGGTTCCCTTCAATGAAGTGGTCAAGATCGTCGATTAATTTTCGAAATACTAATTGCCTATTATTGATAGAGACCAAGACCTTACAAGGCTCACTTCTATCTATTGCTGTCATTGCGGATCTGACGCCAACAAGATTGAACGAACTGCATTAAGGCACGGATACGATCAGCAGAAAAATCGAACGGTAATCCCGCGGCGGCAAATAAGGCAGGTAAGGTTTTAGTACCTCCTAAAGAAAGCGCTTTGGTATAATTTGCTAAAGCGCTGACCGGATCTTGATGATATTGCTGCCAAAGCCCTATGGCTCCAAGCTGCGCAATCCCATATTCGATATAATAAAAAGGAACCTCAAAGAGATGTAATTGTCGCTGCCATTGATAAGCGCGGTAATCTTCTAAACCTGAAAAGTCTATTACCGAAGAACTGAATTCATTTAATATCGATAGCCAAACCTCATTGCGAGTTACGGCATTACTACCAGGATGTTCATAGAGCCAATGCTGAAATTTATCGATGGTGGCGATCCAAGGAAAAATAGTGATCACTCTTTCGAGTTGCTGTTCTTTAGCTCGTTGCAGTTCGGTGGGATCGCTAAAGAAAACATCCCAATGATCCATAGTGAAGAGCTCCATCGACATACTAGCGACCTCGGCTATCTCCGTAGGATATTCCTTAAATCCCGTCAGCGGAAGCCCGTGGGTCAAAAAAGAATGTACTGCATGACCCCCTTCGTGCACCATAGTAGTTACATCATCGAGCGTACCGGCCGCATTCATAAAAATAAAAGGGGCTCCCGTTTCCGCTAGCGGGCAATTATAACCGCCTGGCGCTTTTCCTTTACGACTCTCCAGATCGAGATGTCCTTTCTTGCGCATGGTCTCAATACAATCCCCAAAGAAAGGATGCAACTTGCGCAAACAAGCAATTGACTTTTCGGTCAACTCCTTTCCATCGCGAAACGGACGAAGCGGTGTAGTACCCATGGGCTCTGCCTCAATGTCCCAAGGTCGCAACGTATCGAGTCCAAGACGTTGCTTCTTTTGTAAATAGATCTCGTTGACCAGGGGCATCACTTGCTCCTTAACGGCCTGGTGAAATTGCTCGCACATGGCCTTATCATAATCGAATCGTCCTAATTCCAAGAAACGATAGGTTCGATAATTATCCATACCGGCATTACGGGCCAGTTGATCTCTTTTTTGGATCAATTGATCGAATAGCTGATCGAGGGCCTCATGATCTTGATAACGACGCGCTGCGATTTGACGATAGACCTGCTCGCGCAAACTGCGGTCCTCATCCTCTAAAAATTTGGCGGCTTGCTGCAAGGTATACTCCTGTCCTTTCACCTGAATGGTCATCTTACCGGCAATAACACCAAATTGCTGTTGCAATACACTTAGCTCGGCTTGGATCGGAACGTTGATCTCTCGATACAGGTCGATCTGCTTACGGACATTACGCAAAAAAGTAGCATATTGGTCGGGCGGTAGCTCCTTTACATAGGGAGATGATACTAATTTTCTATTCAGCTTATCGGACCAGGGCTGAATACGAGGTTGGAGCTCGAGCATAAAGTAATTGAAAGACTCCTCGAGGGTCTTATTCTCGGTATCACAGGTCATCTTGATCTGTCTCCAACAGGCATCCTCACTAATTACGGCCTCTAACTCACTAGCATCTCGAAGCCACTGCTCCAGCTCTTGAACGGTATTGATCGTTCGCTCATACAGGGCCAAAAAAAAGGGCGCCAGCGAGTCCCAATCACTGATCACAAAATGGACGGGTAAAAAGGAACGGGGAGTTTTCTTTATATCAGCAGCGTATTGCATCAGCATAGCACCATGGGCTTAAAAGCCTGATTAGGATTGTGGTTCGCCATCGACATCACCCGATTCAGAAAGGACGAGTGGAATAGCATGCTTCTTTAAAAAACTGAACCACTTTACCATCTTCTTTCGGTCGCTATCGTAGACGCGCTCATTATCCATATCGGGAAATACTTGCTCAAAATACTGTTGGATGCTCTTTGCATTTTTTTCATCGGGCAAGGACAGGCTCGATTTTTCCATAGCCAGAAAAACATCGATCAGGTTCACATTTTCACGAATGGTATACACCTCGATGCTTTCCAAGTGAGAAAATTGATGAATACGGGTAGACACGAACTTGGTGCTCTTATCATCGAGGGAACGAACGATACCACCGTCGGCCTTGCTGCTGACCAGTTCGAAGAGTCCGGGAAGTCCGGTTACCGCCACTAATTTTCCATATTCCATAAATAATACTATATTAGATAGCGCAAGATACTTCAGTTGTCGCAATTATTGTCCCTAAATCCGCTTGATATGAAGAAGCTCAGTTTTGTTTTTTTGACCATGCTTTTTGCTAGTGGCGTCGCTATGGCACAACCCCCCGGTGGAGGTTTTCAGCGCAGAACCCCGGCGGAACGGGTAGCTGTTATACACCAGAAATTGGATAGCGCTTTTAAACTCGATGCGGTCAGACTTAGTCTTATTGATACGGCCCTGGTAGTACTGTATAAAAAACAAGATAGCCGTATGCAAGAGATCAGAGAGGCGGCCATGGGTGGAGAAAGACCCGATCCCGAAGCACTACGCGAAGAGATGAAGAAATACAGCGATGCGCAAGAAGAGATCATCAAAGCCGTGCTGACACCCGAACAATACACCATCTGGACAGAAAAGATCGTACCCGCTATGCGACCTACTCGTCCTATGGGCATGGGTGGTGGTGGAGGTGGCGGGGGTAGAAGAAACGATCAATGAGCCGCCAGCCAATTTGGCCCCACACCACATTCGGCGATCACCGGTACTTGATTTGGCAAGGGCAATGCGGATTGCATGCCGGTAATGATCATGGTTTTTAACGTATCTACTTCGGAATGATGAGCATCAAATATCAATTCGTCGTGTACCTGTAAGATCATCTTACTTTTCAGACCCGCCTCTTTTATGGCTGCATGAATCTTATGCATCGCTAATTTGATCATATCCGCAGCCGTTCCCTGAATAGGAGAATTGATCGCATTGCGCTCGGCAAAGCCACGAACAGTAAAATTAGAAGAGTTAATATCACGAAGCCAGCGTTTGCGACCCACCAAGGTCTCGACATAGCCTTTCTCCTTGGCAAACTGGATGGTGCTGTCCATGTACGCTTGGATACCCGGAAATTCGCGTTTGTAATTGGCAATGATCTCTTTGGCTTCGGTGCGAGAGATGCCTAAGTTATCGGCCAGACCAAAGGCCCCCTGTCCATAGATAATACCAAAGTTGACACTCTTGGCCTTATAGCGCATCTCTTTTGTTACCTCTGCTTCGGAGACATTATAGACGCGGGCTGCAGTAGCGGTATGAATATCCTTTCCTTCGCGAAAGGCCGCACACATATTGCTGTCTCCGCTGATGGCGGCAACAATTCGAAGTTCAATCTGAGAATAATCAGCAGAGATCAATGTATACTCACTAGTGCGGGGAATAAAAGCTTTTCGTATCTCTCTACCCCGCTCCGTACGAACAGGTATATTTTGCAAGTTGGGATTATTGCTCGATAAGCGACCGGTAACCGCTACTGCTTGCGCGTAAGAAGTATGAACCCGTCCTGTCTTCGGATTGATCAACAACGGAAGCGCATCGACATAGGTAGATTGAAGCTTGGTCAGTTCTCTAAAGATCAAGATATCCTCTGCGATCTTATGTCCTTTAGCGGCCAGCTTGGACAAAATATCCTCACCCGTTTGATATTGTCCCGTTTTTGTTTTTTTAGCATCGGGATCGAGTGATAATTTATCAAACAGTACTTCGCCAAGTTGCTTGGGCGAAGCCAGATTAAAGCGTACACCCGCTTCTTTATAGACCGCTTCTTCCGCTACCTTGGCTTCTTTTTCGAGTGTAGCAGAATATTCTTGTAAGAAAGCTTTATCGATGGTAATGCCCTCGAATTCCATATCAGCCAATACACGAATCAAGGGTAACTCCACTTGCTCGAGCACATTCGATACAGCCGCTTTTTGAACGCGCGTCACAAACTGCTGTTTGAGCTGTAAGGTAATATCGGCATCCTCGCAAGCGTACTCCTTGATCTTTTCTGCATCAACATCGCGCATCGTTAGCTGATGCTTTCCTTTTTTCCCGATCAACTCTTCGATCGGTACCGGTACATAGCCCAAATACTTTTCGCTGAGCTCATCCATGCTTCGCTTTCCCTCGGGCTCAAATACATAATGAGCCAGCATGGTATCGAACAAAGAACCTTTTAATTCAACATCATACCATTTTAATACGAGTATATCGTATTTGATATTATGTCCGATCCAGGTTTTTTTGACATCGGCAAATAGCAAATTGAAATGCTGCAGCACCTCGCGTGTCTCTTGTGCATTGGGCGGACAAGGCACATACCAGGCTTCACCGGGTTGTACCGAAAAGCTAAGTCCCACCAGTTCGGCCAAATTGGCATCGATATTCGTTGTCTCGGTATCAAAACAAATCTCCGAAAAATCCTGTAGTTGCTTTGCAAGAGCAGGCAGTGCCTTACTGCCACTAACCAGATGATAGTGATGCGGGGTATTATGAATGGTTTTATCAGCAGTAAGGGGTAAGGACTCTTCTGCATCAGTAGCTAGTTCGTGAGGGGTGGGCGCTGCTTTTTTTTCAGGTACGTCGGCTGCAATGATATTACCGAAAAGGTCCGTTTGAATACCTTGTGGTATTTCTTTTTCTACTACTGAGCGCGTCGGTGCGGTCACTACAAAATCATCTCCCAACAAGCGTTTACCCAAAGTGCGAAATTCGAGGGCAGAAAATATTTCTTTTAGTTGATCGCGATTCCACTCTTTAAGACGAAAGTCCTCTTCATGAAAGGAAACGGGTACAGAGGTAATGATAGTAGCCAGTTTTTTAGATAAAATGGCCAATTCTTTTCCTTTACGAACCTTTTCGCCCATGGCCCCTTTTATCTGATCGGCATGAGCAAGTGTATTTTCGAGACTTCCGTACTCTTGTAAGAATTTAGCGGCGGTCTTTTCACCTACACCGGTAATACCGGGAATATTATCGACCGAGTCTCCCATCATCCCCAGCATATCGATCACTTGTGAAACCGATTCGATATTCCAACGAGAACAAACCTCTTCGGGCCCGATTATCTCAGCATCATTACCACCGTAGGCCGGCTTATAGATCTTGATACGATCCGACACCAACTGACCATAATCCTTATCGGGTGTTACCATAAAGACATCGTAGCCCGCTTTTTCGGCTTGTTTACTCAAGGTGCCGATCACATCGTCCGCTTCGTAGCCATCAAGCTCGATGATCGGAATATTAAATGCCTCAATGATCCTTTTAATATCGGGTACAGCCTCTAAAATATCCTCGGGTGTTTCTTGTCGATTGGCCTTATAATCGGCAAAATCAGTATGGCGCTCGGTCGGTGCGGCGGTGTCGAAACAAACAGCCATATGCGATGGCTTCTGTTTATTGATCAGATCGATCAGGGCATTGGTAAAACCAAACTGCGCATTGGTATTCTTGCCCGTAGAGGTAAGACGCGGACTGCGGATCAGCGCATAATAGGCCCTAAAGACCAGCGCAAAAGCATCGAGCAAAAAAACCCTTTTATCCATTGGGCTAAGGTAAGATTTGCAAGCGAGAAGATCACTGTTTCATGGTCTTATGCTGAGCTTCGAGTCTGAATAATTCATCTCGTAAGCGGGCAGCTTCCATAAAGTCGAGTTGACGGGCCGCTTTTTCCATCTCCTTACGAAAAGCCTTGATGGCCTTCTCTATCTGGGGAATGGTAGTATATTGGGTTTGTTCTTCGAGCAGCTGCGAGGTGGTAACCGATTCCGTACCATTCAATACTGCCTGATGGGGATCATATCCCTTTATATCCAGTACAGCGGTTTGTGCAAAGACCTCTTGCGCCGATTTACGGATGGTCGTAGGGGTAATTCCATGCGTTTTATTGTATTCCATTTGCCTTTGTCGACGACGAAGGGTCTCATCCATGGTACGTTGCATACTATCCGTTATCTTATCGGCATAGAATATAACCAGTCCATTTACATTACGTGCCGCTCTTCCGGCTGTTTGGGTCAAAGATTTTTCGTTACGCAAGAATCCTTCCTTATCCGCATCGAGGATGGCCACCAGCGATACTTCAGGCAGGTCGAGTCCTTCGCGCAGCAGGTTAACACCCACCAGCACATCGATCTTACCGAGTCGCAATTCTCTTAATATCTCTACCCGATCGAGCGTATCAACATCACTATGTATATATTTTGATTTGATAGCGATACGATGCAAGTACTTGTCCATTTCTTCGGCCATACGCTTGGTAAGGGTGGTTACCAATACACGATCCCCTTGCTTTACGCGACGATCGATCTCGTCGAGCAGATCATCGATCTGATTTTTACTGGGACGCACCTCGATCGGTGGATCCAGCAAACCCGTAGGACGAACTACCTGTTCCACAACGACCCCTTCGCATTTTTCTAACTCAAAATGAGCAGGCGTGGCCGAAACAAAGATCACATCTTGTAATAGAGATTCGAATTCACCGAAATTAAGAGGACGATTATCGAGTGCAGAAGGAAGTCTAAATCCAAAATCGACCAGTGTCAACTTGCGACTGCGGTCTCCACCATACATACCGCTTACTTGCGGAATGGTCTGGTGACTTTCGTCGATGATGGTCAAAAAATCGTCCGGGAAATAATCGAGCAGGCAAAACGGACGAGTACCCGGTTTGCGCCGATCAAAAAAGCGAGAATAGTTCTCTATACCCCCACAGTACCCCAGCTCGCGTATCATTTCGAGATCGAAATTGACCCGTTCGCTCAAGCGCTGTGCTTCGAGCAATTTCCCCTCGCGTTTAAAATATTCCGCTTGGGCCAGACATTCATCTTGTATCTCATAAATAACTTGCTGTAAAATATCTTTAGGGGCAACGTATAAATTGGCCGGAAAGATCGCCGCACTATCCATAGTAGCAATTCGCTTACCGGAGTTTACATCGATTTGCTCAATGGCTTCAATCTCGTCTCCAAAAAAATGAATTCGATACCCAAAGTCAAGATAAGGCAGATTGATATCTACTGTATCGCCCTTGACCCTAAAACTACCACGAGTAAATTCGAGGGTCGTTCGTTGATAAAGAGAATTTACAAGCGCATGTAAAAATCCTTGTCGCGAGATCTCTTGACCCTTCTGAATACGAATGATCCCATTCATATAATCTACCGGGTTACCCATTCCATAGATACAGCTGACCGAAGCCACCACGATAATATCACGACGACCACTGAGTAAACTCGATGTAGCTCTCAACCGAAGTTTATCGAGCTCTTCGTTAATGGAAAGATCTTTTTCGATATACGTATTCGTAACGGGCATGTAGGCCTCCGGCTGATAATAATCATAATAGGAGACAAAATATTCTACCGCATTATCCGGAAAGAATTGTCGGAACTCTCCATACAACTGCGCCACCAGTGTTTTGTTATGTGTCAAGACCAAGGTAGGACGCTGCACCTGCTCGATCACATTGGCCATGGTAAATGTCTTACCGCTACCGGTTACCCCCAATAAGGTTTGGTATTTTTCGCCATGCGTTAGACCATGAACCAGCTGACGAATCGCTTCGGGTTGATCACCCGCCGGCTTAAAAGGAGATTGTAGAATAAAGGGCACTCTGCAAGTTACAGAATAGAAAGAAGGGAATTTACTTTTGTGCTTCGCTATTGGCGATACGCCCGCGGGCCTTGAACACATAGAGATAACCCGCCAGCGGGGTTATGCAAAGTATACCGGTGATCCACATTAGTTTTTCGCTGACCCCGATACGCGTAGAGCGAAAGATCTCGATCAGCACTGGCATTGAATACGCCAGCATAGCCATTATGGCAAAGAAAAAAAAGCCCTCTCCATTGGGAAGGTGCAAAAGTTTTAACATAACGCTCACTACAGTGAGCGCTATGTTAAAAAGATAGGTAGCTCGTAAGAACTGACCTTTATCGATCATATAGAACGGATTACTTCAACTCGGCAGAAACGGTGATCTTGGGTTGACCGGCAATTTTACCGCCATCTCCTACCTGAATACCATAATCAGCCAGGGTAATGCTAAAGTTGGCTGTAGCAACCAAACTGCCATTGTTTACCTCGATCGTGGCGGGGGTGGTCAATACTGTACTCTTATCCTTTACGGTCATCTGACCGGTAACGGTTACATTATAGACACCGTTTTTAGAAAAATTATATTTCTGTGCATCGTTGATCTTACCCATAAAGGTAAAGGCAGGGAATTTTCCTGAATTCATCCAACGCTCTTCGTTGAAATGTTCTTGGATCAATGGATTACTAAATGAAAAGTTTTTTACTGCAGCCTCAAATCCGATCTCACCAGTTTTAGTATTTAACTGGGCAATAACCGTTTTGTTTTCGGCCTTCGGAAGCGCATCTTTCGGTGTAGTTGCATCAAAAGAAACGATCGCAGAGGTAGTTTGCTTAACCTGTGCGAAACCAAAAGTAGCAGCAGTAAGCAAGGAGAAGAAAAGAATTGTTTTTTTCATGAAAGTTGTTTTTGAATTAGGGTGATTGATTAATTGTTTGATTGATATGTGAATGATTCTTGAAGCGTGTTTTGAATAAGGTTGCCGTTGATAATTTAGTGCGCAATAACCGAGCGCTTAAAACTGATCATGTGCACTTTTCGGAGCTGGCTGTACATACTTCCACTACAGGAGCCCTTTAAAAGTACACTGTCGCCAGGTTGTAATTTTCCAGCTTCGGCACTAGCGTCCGCCTGAAAGTCAAAGATTAGATAAGAGCCGGTAAGTGAATCCACAAACTTGACCGTAGCACTGGTATCAGCCCACTCTACCTCGGTAACCCGACCGCTGACCGCGAGTATTTGCTCGGTATATTTCTCATTGGCAGCACGATCATCTTGCTGAAAGGCGGTCAATAATTCCATGGCAGAGACTGTATACGCTGGCTTTTTGGAAGCAGTATCAGAAAAGGTCATATTCATTATATAATAAAAAACAGCTCCCCCCGCCAGGCCGATCAAGACAATGGCGAGCAAAACCCAGCGAATCCATTTTGTTTTGTGAGAAGAAGTGCTTTTCATACCGAGTCTTTATTAAACGAACGGCAAAGCTAAATGGTTCAAACCGAGCATACTGTTAATAAAAATAAAAAGACCCGCCAGCCGAAGAGGCCAACGGGTCGTTCACTAACCCACTGAAAAACAAAGCGAAACAAATGAAAATTTTTAACTAGCCTGCATCTCTTTGACTTTTTCTCTGATCTTGGCCTCAATCTCGGCTGCCAGCTCGGGATTATCAACCAAAAGTTGCTTTACACCCTCCCGGCCCTGACCAAGTCGGTCACTATTATATGAATACCAGCTACCACTTTTTTGAACGATACCTAGTTCAGTACCCATATCGATGATCTCTCCTGTCTTTGAGATACCTTCTCCAAAGATGATATCAAATTCTGCGGCACGAAACGGTGGAGCCACCTTGTTCTTGACCACTTTTACTTTTACATGGTTACCGATCGCCTCATCTCCGTCTTTTACTTGCTGAGTACGGCGAATGTCCAGGCGTACGGAAGCATAGAACTTCAGCGCGTTACCTCCGGTGGTCGTTTCAGGATTACCGAACATAACCCCAATTTTTTCACGCAGCTGATTGATGAAGATGCAAATCGTATTAGTCTTGGCAATAGTGGCCGTCAGTTTACGAAGTGCCTGACTCATCAAACGGGCATGTAATCCCATTTTACTATCTCCCATTTCACCTTCTAATTCCGACTTGGGAACCAGGGCCGCCACAGAGTCGATCACCACCACATCGAGCGCACCGGACAAAATAAGCCGATCGGCGATCTCAAGGGCTTGCTCACCATAATCAGGCTGTGATATCAATAGATTCTCTACATCTACCCCAAGCTTTTGAGCGTAACTGCTATCGAACGCATGCTCCGCATCGATGATGGCACACATGCCTCCTTTTTTTTGCGCTTCGGCTATAACATGAGTAGCGATCGTAGTTTTTCCGGAGGACTCGGGTCCATAGATCTCTACGATCCTTCCTTTAGGTAGTCCGCCAATACCCAGCGCCGCATCTAATCCGATAGAGCCGGTAGAAATGACTTCTTGTTGCACTTCGCCTTTCTCATTCATGAGCATTACACTACCCTTACCGTAATCCTTCTCAATCTTATCCATCGTAAGCTTGAGCGCCTTTAATTTTTCGTTGTTGACTGACATAGTATTCGTATTTAAGAACATCAAAGCTAATACTTTTAGCAAATAAACGCTAATTATTTTGGAAATATTTTATGAGAATTTTCTCCCCGGCCTGGCCCTTGCGGAAATAAAATGCAGATTATATAGGGCTAAAAGCCAGTTTACCTATTCATTATCAATTAATAGTGTAAAATACTTAAGTACCCATTTCCACTGTCACCGACGATCTACCCCCACCTACGCTACCCTACCAGCCAACCTGCCAGCATACAAAGAGCACCGGCGGTCAATCCCCCATAGATCTCTATGGGACGATGATCGGAAACCACAAAGCGAGCGGAGCAGACCAAGCCGGTCAATAAGAATGTAATGCTCAGCCACAGACCGTAATGTAAATTCTCTTGCAAAGAGAGCAACAGCATAAAACAGAGCGCCACTCCCATCGATAAGGCATGCAAACTGATCTTGGCATAACTATTCAATAATAGCCCGAGAGAAGAAGCCAGCCAGATACCTAATGCCAGTTGAACCGTAACAGGCGATTGACCGGCCATATTGCGCCAGACGTACCAGATCCAAAAATACCAGATGCCGGAAGCTATCAATGGAATAATGCGATCTTTTCGATCGGGCAATTGTAAAGAAGAAATAAATCCAAGTGCGCGCAGTAAGCCCACGGTAACCAACGGAAAAAAAGTATACAGAGCCAAGGCCTGCAACAAAACAATAAATTTTTGGGGCGCGGAATATCCTAAAAAATGAAAAGGGTGCTGAAATAATAAAAACAGCATTACATAAATCGGAACAAAGACAGGATGCACTACGTACGAGATCAAATGGGCGGCCCATCGTAAAGGCAACGAATATGGAGAAATATTTTTCGGATGCACAACGCTCATTGGCTAACTGATTGATTGCAAAGTACGTAAATAGTTAAAAAAAAGGATCGTTATCTTTATCGATCATGGTCACTAACGATCGTATAAGAAAAAAAGGGAAGGCAGGTTCTTCTAATGCTGTCAGGCAGATTGTTGTTACCACGCTGTTGGTCCTTTTGAGCCAACTGCCCGCTGCGGCACAACCGGATAAATTTATCAAGCAGTATGGTGCCTTAGCCGATTCGCTCGAAACGGTCTATGGCATTCCGGCATCGCTGATCTTGGGTGTATCGATCATTGAATCGTCTTTCGGTACCAGCCGAAACTGCAGGTTACTCAATAATTTTTTTGGCGTAAAGGGCAAGAACAATTTGGCGAAAACCAAGGGGATACGTTCGGCATACAAGCAATACCCTACGGATACCGCTTCGTTCATAGACTTCTGCAAGATCGTAAGTCGAAAAAAAGTATATGCCAGTTTAAAAGGCAATAAAGATTCCCAACAATGGGTAGCCGCCTTAAGTAAAACAGGATATTCGGAAGTGCCGGCCACTTGGCAGCGGCTCATCAATAGTACCATCCGTAAACATCAACTGGAAAAAAGAACCAGCAAGTAGTCGCTGACCCGATCAGAGTTCGCGGCGAAGACGCGCTACCGGATAATTCAGCTGTTCACGGTATTTAGCTACCGTTCGCCGCGCGATCGTATAGCCTTTTTCTTGCAAGCGTTCGGTCAATTGATCATCGCTGAGCGGATGCAACTTGTCTTCTGCCCCGATCAGATCGGCCAACATTTTCTTTACTTCGCGCGTACTGACCTCTTCGCCGCTGTCGGTATGGAGCGCCTCATTGAAAAAGAACTTTAAGCGAAAGGTCCCGAATTCGGTTTGTACATATTTACTGTTGGCGACACGACTGACCGTAGAGATATCCAAGCCCGTCTGCTGGGCAATATCCTTTAAGATCATAGGACGCAGATCGGATTCATCGCCCGATAGAAAAAAACGATGCTGATGAGATACGATCGCTTGCATCGTCAGCAAAAGCGTCTGCTGCCGCTGCCGAATGGCATCGATGAACCATTTGGCCGAATCGATCTTTTGCTTGATAAAGAGCACGGCTTCTTTTTGGCGCTTGTCTTTCTTCGATCCTTTTTCGTAATCCTTGAGCATCTCGCGATACCCTTCACTGATGCGTAACTCAGGAGCATTTCGACTATTAAGGGTCAGTTCTAGTTTTCCGGATTGCTGGTACACAAAGAAATCTGGTAAGATATATTGCTGCTCGGCCTTGTTAGTATAACTGTCGCCGCCTGGTTTTGGATTGAGTTTGGTAATGAGTTGTACGACCTCTTTGAGTTCCTCTTCTGTAATATCAAGACCTTTCTGGATCTTGTCATAATGCCGTTTTGAGAATTCATCAAAATGATCGGTCAAGGCTCGAATGGCCAATAAGACCAGCGCATCTTGATTGGAGCGGCGATGCAATTGGATCAACAAACATTCTCGCAAATCGCGTGCGGCCACTCCCGGAGGATCGAATTGCTGAATGACTGCGATCAATTCCTCTACCTCTTGATGGGTAGCCATAATATTTTGGCGAAAAGCCAGGTCATCGACCATGGCCGAGGTATCTCTGCGGAGATAACCGTCTTCGTCGATACTACCTACGATCTGTTCGGCGATACTATGTTGTTTGTCGGTAAGATTCAGTACCTGTAACTGATCCACCAATCCATCGTAGAAGGTAGTACCCGACTGCAAGGGAATGGGAGTATCGGCCGAAAGTTCAGGGATATTATCGTCCTTAAGGCGGTAGTCTCCGGGTTCATCCTCATCATCATGGATATAATCACTGACGCTAAGATTATCATACTCGTCAGTAGTCGTATCGGATAACTCTGTACTCGCCTCTTTTTCTTCGGTGGAATCCGTTCGATCCTCGAAGCGCTCAGCATCTACTTCGAGCGCCGGATTCTCCTCGAGTTCTTCTTTGATCCTTGTTTCGAGTTGCGCGGTGGGCACCTGCAAGAGTTTCATCAACTGGATCTGCTGCGGCGACAAGCGCTGTTGCAGTTTCTGTTGTAATCGTTGATGCAGTGCCATAGTGCTATTTACTACTACTCTTTTACCAATGCAGTAACCGGAACCAGTTCGCTCTCTCTGTTATTGGTTCCCACCGCACTGACATAAAATTGATATCGGTTGGTTCCATCACGTAAGCTGATCGCTTGCTCGAATCCCTTTGGCTTTACGACAATCTCATGAATGTATTCGGGATTGTTGACGAGTGTCCCAATAGAGCGGGCAGCCGGAAAACGATAGACCACATAATATTTTATAGGAGACGAGTTTGTCGTTGCGGGCTGTACGGCAAAACGTAATGTCTCTGCGCGGGCCTTTACTATGGATACACCAGGAGCAAGAGGAGCTTGACCAGGAATCCAAGACATAGGAGGCAGCAAGGCCCGATACCGATAATAATTGTTTCGTAAACTATCGTTCCATCCATTAGGATTGGCGTCGAATGATTTGCTGCTGAAGTATACGCTACCCTGTACTTGCGGATAGCCTCTTAATAGTTGTAATTGGTTGGGAAGTTCGCGGGGATTTTTCCACCCCGATGCATTTTTATCGGTAGCATGATAAATACCATGTCCAATATAAATATGCTTGCCATATCCATTACGACTCCACCAATCCAGCAATTTTTCATAGGCGATCTTATCGTGTCCCATCTCCAGATAGAGCTGTGGGGTTACATAATCGATCCAGCCTTTCTCTAACCAAAGCAAAATATCGGCATAGAGATCGTCATAATTGGTTTGACCGGCCCGACTATCACTTCCTCGTTCGTCTTTGTCTTTATTACGCCAAACGCTAAAGGGCGAAATACCGAACCGCACTTCTTTATTGACCTCTTTGATGCTTTTACTGATGGCCACAATAATAGAATCGACATTGCTCCTTCTCCAATCATCTTTAGAAAGCGGAGACTTGGAACGGATATAGGAGTCCTGGTCGGGAAATTCCTTTCCGGCAATACGATAAGGATAAAAATAATCATCCATATGAATGGCATCTACCGGATAACGCTCCACGATATCGCGAACCACTTGTACCACGAACTGCTGCGCCTCTTTATTGCCGGGATCGAAATATTTTTTATCACCATAGGTCAAAAACCATTGCGGGCGAATCTTAGTTATATGGGCCGGTGCAATAGAAGATTTACCGATGGTCTGTACCGCCCGGTAGGGATTGAGCCACGCATGAAATTCCATGCCCCGCTTGTGGGTCTCTTCGATCATGAACGACAAGGGATCCCAATAAGGCACAGGAGGTTTTCCCTGCTGTCCCGTTAGCCATTCGCTCCAGGGTTCATAAGAAGAAGGATAAAAGGCGTCTGCCGCCGGACGCACCTGCACGATCATGGCGTTCATTCCATTTCGCTGATGCTGGTCAAGGATCCTGATAAAATCGGCCCGTTGCTGTTCGGGATCGGTTACACCGCCCTTGGGCCAGTCTATATTGGCGACCGTGGCGATCCAGACGCCTCTGAACTCATACTTTGATTGTGCAAAAACAAAAGCGGGCAATAGCAATAGGGCAAACAGAATACGGGAGGATAACTTCATAAGGCAAAATTACGTTATTCGGCTGCAAGAACGGGCAAGCAGATCAGTCGCCCCATACCCTTGTGCCCTCTGAACAATTAGCACAAATATCAATTTCTTTTCGGCCCTTCAGTAGTCGAGCCCTGAACTGTCGATAGGGTTCGCTGCGCCAGAGGGTGGCAAAAGATTGTTCGTTGAGATTTCCCAATTGATGCTGTGCATCCTTATCAAAACAACAAGGCACTACCAATCCGTTCCAAGTAATGACCGGATCGTGCCATAGACGCCAGCAATGATTAGCCAAGCTGCCCTTAAATTGATTGCCCTCGGGAGTGCGGCGATATCGACTGTACGAAGTACGGGTAGGGATCAGTTGGTGAGGATCATTTTCATAATCGTAGATCTGGGCCGTTTTGAACCAGATATCATCTACCCCAATGGTGCGAGCCAGTTCGCGGGCCTCTTCGATCTGGTGTTCGTTAGGCCTTACGACCAAGAATTGAAAAACAATGAACGGGGTCTTACTCTTGAGCGCTTTTTTCCATTTTACCACGCGCGAGGCTCCCTCGAGCACTTTGTTCAATTGTCCCCCTACCCTGTATTGGCTGTATACTTCTTGCGTAGTACCATCAATGGAAATGATCAATCGATCTAGTCCACTTTCTATCGTACGTCGGGCATTGTCCTCTGTCAGGTAATGCGCATTCGTAGAGGTAGCTGTGTAGATCTTTTTTTGAGAAGCATAGTTGACCATTTCCAGAAAGGACGGATGTAAATAGGGCTCGCCCTGAAAATAAAAGACCAGATAGAACAGATCGGAATGCATCTCATCGATGGTCTTTCTGAAAAAATCGGTCTCCAACATCCCTGTTGCCCGGGTAAAAGAACGTAACCCACTAGGACACTCAGGACAACGCAAGTTGCAAGAAGTGGTCGGCTCAATGGAAAGCGAGATCGGTAATCCCCATTGAATAGGACGGCCGGTATACTTACTAATATAATAACTGCTCAATACGGCAAGGGCATTCCATACACGACGCACACTAAGCTTTGAGAGCAAATTGAGACTGTCTTGCCAATGAAAGCGGCTCATGAACGTAAAGGCTGCTTTTTTACAAACTCACTTACATAGATCCTGAACAGCAAGAGCAATAAAGAGATCAGCAACGGACCAAAGATCAGCCCGATAAATCCAAACAAACTAAGACCGGCTATTACCCCAAAAACCGTATTGAGCGGATGAACATCTCCGATACGTCGCAGTAAAGTAAACCGCATCACATTATCGACCGTACCAATGACTCCAAAGCCAAAGACGGCCATAGCAATGGCCTGCCCATATTGTCCACCGGCCAGAAAGATCAAGATGAGGGGAACATAGGCCATCGCTGCTCCGATCACCGGGATCATACCGGCGATACAGGTAACACCAAACCAGAAAAAAGGCTCGGGTACGCCAATGATCCAATAACCGATCAGTCCGACCACGCCTTGTGAAAAGGCCACGATCGGGATACCCACCGCATTGGCTACTACCATGGTATGGACTTCTTTTTCTAATAGTCCGGTGCTCTCGTCCTGAAAAGGAGAGTAGTCGAGCAATAGCTTTTCAAAAGCCTGGCCGTTCGTAAACAAGAAATAGAGAATAAAATAAACAAAGAAGGTAGTGGAGACCGTATTAAAAGTAGCCCCCAGTATTTGTGGTAGCAGCCCGGCCAGCCAATTTCCCAATTTATTGATATTCTCATCGCTTAACAGAGAGACCGAATACCGCTGCTCGATCTCGGTGGCCAATTGTTGCAAGGAGATCACCAGATCGCCCGAATGTTGTAGGGCGTAGGCAACTTTACCGGATAACATTTGCACCAACAAATAGACCGGAAACAAAATGGCGATCAGCGAAACGAACATCAGCAACAGGGCCGCCAGCCCTTTTTTCCATTTTCTTTTTTCGGTCAATATTTTATAAGGCTTGCGAAGTAAAATATAAAGAGTGAGGGCGCCGAGCAAGGCCGGAAAAAAAGAATACAATTGATAAAAAAGAACTACGCCCAGAAATAAGATCAGTACAATCAAAAATACCTGACGCAGCCGGTTTTTATCTATCGCTTGATTCATATTTACTAAAAATAAAACAAATTATACAGCCTGCAATCGCGTGGCGGCGGCGGCCAAGGTCTCGTGCTTTTTAGCAAAACAAAAGCGAAGCACCTTATGATCGGTGCCATCGGTATAAAAGGCCGAGACCGGAATAGGCGTTACACCAGCTTCGCGAGTCAGACGCATGGCAAATTCTTTGTCACCCTCTTGTGTTATACGATCATAGGTGGCCAATATAAAATAACTGCCATAGCTGGGTAAGAGGTCAAAGCGCGTTGGCTTCATGAGTGCTATAAATGCATCACGACGTTCTTGCATAGAGCTTCCTAAGGTCAGATACGCGTCTCGGTGTTGCAAAAAGGAAGCAAGCGCCACTTGCATAGGTGTATGACAACTAAAACAATTAAACTGATGGATCTTTCTGAAGGCCGTCATCAGGGACGAAGGAGCCACAACATACCCTAGTTTCCAGCCGGTACAATTGTATACTTTTCCAAAAGAGAAACAAACAAAGCTGCGTGCCAGCAGATCGGGATAGCGCAGCATGGAGCAATGGGTACGGCCATCGAAAATAAGATGTTCGTATACCTCGTCGCTGATAATAATAATGTCGGTACCCTCCACCAAGTCTCGAAGCGAGGCAATATCTTGCTCGGACAATACCGCACCGGAAGGATTATGGGGCGTATTGATCAAGATCGCCCTTGTCTTGGCCGTACAACTTTCTTTGACTCGTTGCCAATCGATATGATACTGAGGATGCACCAGCGGGATCCGGATCGCCTTGGCTCCATTTAATTCAATACCCGGAATATAACTGTCATAGGCCGGCTCGAAAACGATCACTTCGTCGCCGGGTTGCAAAATAGTGGTAAAGGTGTTGTACAATGCATAGGTGCCGCCCGGTGTGATCGTAATATCCGTAACGGGATCGACATGGGTTTGATAGAGGTAAGCGATCTTATCAGCGATCGCTTCACGCAGGGGTAACCAGCCTGCCATAGGAGCATACTGATTATGTTGCTCTCTCATGGCCTGACAGACCTGGTCGATCAAGGTCTCGCTCATTGGAAAATCAGGAAACCCCTGGCCCAGGTTGATGGCCTTATGCTCGAGTGCAAGGGCACTCATGGTCGTAAAGACAGAGGTACCGACCGTCGGTAGTTTAGAGATCAATTTCATAGATATTGTTCGCCCATATTCCGTTTTACCTCGGCAACATATTCTTTGATCTGCTGCTCTTTTTCTTTCTTACAGATCAGCAGGGCATCGGGCGTATCGACAATTATATAATCGCGTAGTCCTTGTAATAAGACCAATTTGTGATCGGGAACATGCACCATACAATTATTGGCATCGACCACCATTACTTGTTTGCCGACCACGGCATTGCCAAAATAATCCTTTTCCATGTTATCCCAGGCACTGTTCCAGGTGCCCAGATCGCTCCAACCAAACTCCGCCGGAATAACATAGACATTATTGGCCTTTTCCATAACGCCTACGTCAATGGAGGTATTCGTGCACAAAGGGTAGATCTTTTCGATTGCCTTTTTTTCTCCTACCGTATTAAAATGAGTCCGCTCGGCAGCGAAGATCTCGTACACCTCGGAGAGATGTGCTTCGAGCGCCGTCAAAATACTAGAGACACGCCAGGTAAAAATGCCCGCATTCCATAAGAAGTCACCACTGGCAATAAAGGCCCTTGCAATTTCTTCACTCGGCTTCTCGGTAAAGGTCTTTACCTTGAAAACATCGGGCTGCTCCGCTGTCATTTCGTGCTGAATATATCCGTAGCCTGTATTGGGGTGAGAGGGTTTGATCCCGATCGTAACCAGGGCCTGATTTTTCTCTACGAATTCAAGGGCCGTTTGGGCCGTCGAAACAAATTGTGTGGTCTCCGTTACCAAGTGATCGGCCGGGGCCGCAATCATGACCGCATCGGGATTGATGGCTTGTAACTTAAAGGCAATGTACGCAATGCAGGCTGCCGTGTTTTTGCGCGAGGGCTCCGCCACAATATTTTCGACCGGCAACTCCGGTAATTGCTCTTTGACAATAGGAACATACTCTTCGGAGGTAACCACAAATATATTGGCCATGGGTACCACCTTGCTGTAGCGATCGAGACTTTGTTGGATCAGGGTGCGACCCATTCCCAGTATATCCAGAAATTGTTTAGGAAAGCGACTGCGACTCATCGGCCAGAAACGACTGCCGATACCGCCGGCCATGATCGCAACATAGTGATTCGAATTCATTAGATAAGATTAGATGAGGCCTTCGCGCATCAGATCGTGAATATGCAAAACGCCACAATAATTTTTGTCGTTGGCCACCACCAGTTGTGAAATATGATGCTGGGCGAATATGTCGAGGGCTACGGCCGCCAACTCGTCGGGATGGATCGTGCGGGGAGAAGCCGTCATAATATCTGAGGCCGTTAACGAATCGATAGGCGTTCCTTTTTCGAGCATTCGTCTAAGATCGCCATCGGTGATAATACCCAACACCTGCTCCGATTCATTGACCACTACCGTTACGCCCAATCGTCCGGAGGTCATCGATACGATCACCTCGCGAATAGTTTGCGAACCCTTGATCGTTGGTTTCGCATGGCGAGCCGACAGATCGCTGACGCGCAAGTACAATTTTTTTCCCAAAGCACCTCCGGGATGATAGCGCGCAAAGTCTTCGGAGTTGAATCCTTTAATTTCCATCAGACAGACTGCCAAGGCATCTCCCATTACCAATTGAGCTGTTGTGCTACTGGTCGGCGCCAAGTTATTAGGACAAGCCTCGGCTTCGACCGTAGTATCGAGTACATACGTGGCGCCCTTGGCGAGAGAAGAGTTCGTATTACCGACAATAGCGATCAATGGATTGCCAAAATTGCGGAGGAGTGGAAGCAATACCCTGATCTCGGGGCTCTCACCACTTTTACTGATCACGATCACGACATCCTCAGGTCTGATCATACCAAGATCTCCATGAGTGGCATCGGCCGCATGCATAAATAAAGAAGGGGTACCCGTAGAGTTAAAAGTGGACACGATCTTTTGGGCGATCACTGCACTCTTTCCAATACCACTGACCACCACTCTTCCTTTGCACTCGGCAATGATCTGAACGGCCTTTTCAAAATCGCTATTGATGGAACGACGAAGCGCTTGGATAGAACGAGCCTCGAGATCGATGGTCTGAAGGGCAATTTTATTAACCGTATCGTTCATGAAGAAAGGGCCTTACTCTACGCTAACAACTGTTAGCTTAAAAGGAAGACGGATCAAATTTACTTTATTTATACAGATCGATTACTACTGGTAAATACCGGCTCAAAATGATATCATAACTAAATGATATTCAACACTTTTTATTCTTTCTCAATTTTTTGCCATAAAAAGTTAAACAAGCGGCCCTTCCCGTTGTTTTACTCTTGCTGCTCCTCGCTTAAAAAGAGTACCTTAAGGCAACCAATGGGAACCATCGCAAAGAAGAAAAAACCTGTCCCCTCCGCTTCAAAACGGTTCGACTTACACCAGGCGCTCAAGCAATATTTTGGATTTAGCTCCTTTAAAGGGACGCAAGAGAAAGCGATAGAGAGTCTGCTCGCCGGCCATGACACCTTTGTGATCATGCCCACCGGAGGAGGGAAAAGTTTATGCTACCAGTTGCCCGCCCTGGTCAGTGAAGGGGTCGCCATTATCGTATCGCCACTTATTGCCCTGATGAAAAACCAGGTCGATCTGATCAGAGGGTTCAGCAGCAGCGACGATATAGCGCATTTTCTCAATTCTACCTTAAGCAAAAAAGAGATCCGCGAAGTACAAGATGATCTTTCGAGTGGAAAGACCAAGATGCTCTATGTGGCGCCGGAGACCCTTACCAAACAAGAGAACCTTTCATTTTTTGCGGACCTGACGATTTCGTTCTTTGCGGTAGATGAAGCCCACTGTATCTCAGAATGGGGACACGATTTTAGACCGGAGTATCGCCGGCTTCGAGAAATGATGGTACAGATCAATCCCGATGTACCTATGATCGCCCTTACCGCTACAGCAACGCCAAAGGTGCAAAGTGATATAGTAAAGAACCTGGATCTACGGACCCCAACGATTTTACTGTCTTCTTTTAACCGAACCAATCTTTATTACGAGGTTCTCCCCAAGATCAAAAAAGCGCAGACCGAAGAAAACATCGTTCGCTTTATAAAAGGGATGAAGAAGAAAAGTGGAATCATCTATACACTCAATCGAAAGACCACCGAAGAGCTGGCCGATATTTTAATGGCCAATGGGATCAAGGCCGTCGCATATCATGCCGGACTCGATGCTAAAGTGAGAGCCGATCGACAAGATCAATTCTTAGGAGAGGATGTACAGGTAATTTGTGCCACCATTGCGTTTGGAATGGGTATCGACAAACCCGATATCCGTTTTGTGATCCACTATAATATTCCAAAAAGTATAGAGAATTATTACCAAGAGACCGGGCGCGCCGGACGAGACGGACTCGAAGGAAAATGTATTTTATATTACTCACATAAAGACGTTTCTAAGCTCGAGCACCTGATGCGCGATAAACCACTCAGCGAAAGAGAGGTGGGCGCCCAATTGATCAATGAGACCGTGGCCTTTGCCGAGACTGGTGTTTGCCGGCGCAAGGTGCTGATGAATTACTTTGGAGAATGGTACGATAAAGAGAATTGTGGAGCTTGCGATAATTGTAAACATCCCAAAGAGAAGATCGAAGCCAAAGAACAAGCGTTGTTAGCCCTACAAGCCATAGAGGAATTGGATGAGCAATTTGCTACCGACTATGTAGTACAGATCATCACGGGGAAGTTGACTCCGCAGATCACCATGTTCCGGCACGAAGGCTTGAAAGCCTTTGCCAGCGGAAATGATAAAGAACCTTTTTTCTGGCAATCATTGATCCGGCAGTTGATATTGGAGGGCTTACTCGCAAAAGACATAGAGGAATACGGTGTGTTAAAGATCACTAAAAAGGGTGCTCAGTTTGTAAAGAAACCGAAGTCTTTCCCCATCACGCTAAATACATTATTTGAAGATACCGATGCGGCAGAAGATTGGGAAGTAGCGGAAGAAGCCGAAACTGTAGCGGTAGATGAAGAACTACTCAAACAACTTGTAGAGCTACGCGGCCAAGAAGCAAAGAAAAGAGGGCTTCCTCCGTTTGTCATCTTTTTGGAGAATTCACTCCAGGATATGGCCACCATGTATCCTGTTACCCTCGAAGGACTCGAGAAATGCCAGGGCGTCAGCAAAGGAAAGGCCATCAAATATGGCAAACCCTTTGTCGAACTGATCGCAGCCTATGTAGAAGAGCACGATATTGAGCGGCCCGACGATTTTGTGATGAAGAGCGTAGTGAATAAAAGTGGAGATAAGGTATATATCATCAAGAACACCGATAAGAAGGTGCCCCTTGAAACGCTGGCAAAAAACAAAGGCTGGCGAATGGATGAAATGCTCGAGGAGATCGAGACCATCGCTGCCAGTGGCACCCGGCTCAATCTCGATTATGCCATCGATGAGATGATCGACCACAGCGAACAAGAAGAGATCATGGATTATTTTAAAAATTGTGAAACCTCTTCGCTGCAAGTAGCCCAAGAAGAATTGTCGGAATATAATTTTACCTGGGAGCAACTCAAGATCATGCGCATCAAGTTCCTGACCCAGTACGGGCTCTGATCTATTGTCATGTTCGCTCGCACTAAGCAATCAGCGAAGCTCCCTTGATTTGACCAGTGCTGCTCTTCTTTTACCTACTGATAGATCTTCGACTTAAGAAAGGTCCGCTCCGTGGCATCAATATTAGAGAATAGATTGAGGGGCGTTCCGCTGGCATTCGATTCGATCTCGAGTGCGCTGACCGAGATCAAATAATCTCTCCAAGCCGTTTTATTGGATACAGTATAAAGGCGGTTATCATTGGGCATGCTTACACAGAGGACAGTAGCCGTACGGTTCAAACGAGAAAGATCATTATTGCCCTTGGGGATCACCACGATCACTTTCCAGACCTTGGCCGGTACACGAATACGTCCATTATCGATAGTGGTAAAGGCCCCATCACTCCCTACCCCACCCGTGTTGCCATAATTTCCCATTACTATCCACGCCTCGTTGGTCGTACCTACTAAATTGGCCCTTGTAAAATCTTCTAAACCCGCCCAGGGACCCTGGTTAAGCGTAGGGGATTGCGGGATCATATTGGTCATTAGAAAAGTAGCGGAATTGGCCGCCACCGAGCTGGTTCGATCTGCAGAAGGACAGTTATGACCACGATCGAAACCCGAGCCGGAATAGCTGGTGCTCGATACTCGATACCAGGCACTAGGCAGCGCATTATCTGACCGAAAATCGTCTTGACGAGAAGTAGTACCCAGATCGTCGCTTTGCAAATGCCAGGCTACCCAATTGGGAGTACCCATGGCACTATTATAGCTAATCTTATAATAACTATTATCCTTTAAGTAATTAGTAGTAAATCTTGGATTGGTTTGTGCACTACTGGGATTACCCGGTAACAAATGATCATTGTCGGGTATGGAGATAACTGGTGGCGTTACGGAACCGCTGTCTGGAACTTCTTTTTTACAAGACTGAACAAGGACCAGTACAAAAAGCAGAAAGGGCAGCAGTATTTTTCGCATCGCGTTGGGTTGGGGTACTCAAAAGTAATAATTAGCCATCATCTGGTTAATCTATAAATAAATAAGGCCGCTCGCTTTGTGAGTTTGGGAAATTCATACAGGTTGATAGTCTCTCCGGGAGCGTGAGCGCCCCTACCACTGGCCCCCAAGCCATCTAAACAATCCAGATACTTGGCAACATAAGAGATATCACCCGCACCCCGGCTGCCCGGATTACCAGGTTCTACCTTGCCCAAACCCAGGGCCTGACTAACCTCACTTAACTGCGTCGCCAGCTGGGTGTTTCCTTTGGTGGGGGGCATGGAAGGTATGCCATCGACGAACCGAATGGTGGCCTTGGTACCCGGAAGCGACTGGGCCACGATCTCGCGCATGACGGAACGAGCATTTTCTTTTTGTTGCTCACTAATAAAACGAAGATCGCCGTTAGCGAACGTACGAGGAGAAATAATATTGGTCTTACCCGACACGCGACCTTGCTGCTCTTCTTCGTTGTACAGCACTTCGGAGCCGCCCACAATAAGACCTGGATTAAAGGTCAGGTATTGCTCCTTGCTCAATCGCTCACGAAAACTATTGATAATACGAGTCGCTTCATAGATAGAACCATATCCAGCAGCTCCAAACACACCCGAAGAATGGGCCTGCCGGCCCTCTACTTCGAGGTGCCATCCACTTGCACCTCGGCGAGCCGTTGCAATCGAGTGCATACCCGCTGCCGTCTCAAAGGCCAGGGCAATATCATGCTCTTTTGCCCTGCTAATAAAATCTCCTCTTGAAATTTCGCGAGGATAGCCGGCATTCTCCTCATCGCCGGTCATGTATACTGTAATGGTCGTTTGATCGAGTACCCCCTGTTGATGCAACGCTTTTAGCGCAGCGATGATAGCAACATCACCCCCCTTCATATCATTGATGCCCTGTCCGGTTGCCGTACTGTCATTGAGCATCGTAAAAGGATTAGCCGGCATATCGGGCTCAAATACAGTATCGAGATGCCCGATCAAAAAAAGTTTTTTTCCTTTTGTTCCCTTTCGGTAAGCCACCAAATGGCCGGCCCGCTGCATCGAATCGGGTAGTTCGACCCACTCCACCGTAAAGCCAATAGCCCTTAGTTCATTCGCATAGAGTTCGCCCACAGCCCGAACTCCTTTTATATTATACGTGCCACTGTTGATATTAACGGACGACTGTAATAAAGTAAGCGTTGAGCCCCATTGCTCCTCTATGGTCTGACCGATCTTTTTTTCTATGGTCGATAGCGAGGGTTGTGCCGATACCAGCGTTGTTGTACCGACACTGATCATTACCAGCGAAAGAGCGACGAAAAAGAAGTATGACTTTTTCATTTACTATTATTTATACTAATTTACTGACTGGAAAAATAAAACTATTTACCCAAATGATTTGCCACGATCTTCTTCTCAAAAACAGAATACGCGCGTTCAAAAAACAAATGGGGGGGCTTTTTCTTATCCTGCTTTCTTCTTTATGTCTCCCGGCCCAAAAGCCTGTTTTTTCGGCAGGAGAAAATAATTACGCGAGCTTTCGTATTCCTGCCATTATTCGATTAGAGAATGGAGATCTGTTGGCTTTTTGTGAAGGACGGGTGCGACATGCCGGTGATTTTGGCAATATCGATATTGTAATGAAGCGCAGCACAGATCAAGGACATAGCTGGTCGGTATTGCAACCTATCGTGGATGCTGACTCGTTACAGGCCGGTAATCCCGCACCCGTGGTCGACAGACTGGATCCTGCCTATCCGAATGGACGAATTTTCTTGTTTTATAATACCGGTAATAATCATGAGCAAGAGATACGCAACGGAAAAGGACAGCGACAAGTTTGGTATATCAGCTCCATTGATCAAGGACGATCTTGGTCGAAGCCCGTCAATATTTCTTCGCAAGTACACCGGGTCGGACCACCCGATGATTGGCGCTCGTATGCCAATACACCCGGACACGCCTTGCAACTAGAAAAGGGTAGCTACCGAGGAAGACTTTATGTGGCCGCCAATCATTCTGCCGGAAAACCCCAAGCAGGTTTTACAGAATACCGCGCTCATGGATTTTACTCCGATGATCATGGTAAAACATTTTCTGTAAGTGCTTCGGTCTCCCTACCGGGTAGCAACGAATCGACCGCGGCCGCACTAAGCAACAATGGTCTGCTACTCAATAGTCGTTATCAAACCGGTGATCGCCGCCTGCGTATTACATCCATTAGTCGCAATGGGGGCCAGTCGTGGGATACAAGTTATTTTGACCCGGCCTTGCCTGATCCGGTTTGTCAAGGCAGTTTAATCAATATCGGATGGCATAGAGGGCGAACCGTACTTGCGTTTTCGAATCCGTCCAGTAAAACCAATCGAGACAGTTTGATGCTTCGCATCAGTAAAGATGAAGGACAAAGTTGGCCCGTCTCGCTCCTGCTGGATCATCAACCGGCTGGACCGCGAAATGATTATACCGCATACAGCGACCTGGTGTTGATCAATAGAAAAAAGATCGGTGTTTTATATGAGCGAAATAATTATCGTGAGATCGTCTTTAAAGAGGTATCAATCGATCGCCGCTTTACACCCCGTCTACAGTAATGACAGAGTTGATGAATAGCAACGCGGCGACGGACAGGCCTGGTGCCCTTGGTTTAGCTTGCTTGGTATGATTTTCAGGCCTATATTTGCAGTCCGCTCCCATTTTGGAGCCCGGATGGTGCGGTAGCTCAGTCGGTAGAGCAAAGGACTGAAAATCCTTGTGTCGGCGGTTCGATCCCGCCCCACACCACCACTTTATAGAAATAAACCCTTGCAAATCAACAATTTGTGAGGGTTTTTTCTTTTCAAATATCCTTTGTACTCCAAAATGTACTCCAAATCTTAAGGTTTTGGGTACCCTTTTTATCCAAATAATGGAGATTGGGGGACCGAAATCTGGTTCCCTTTCACTTCAAAAAAAGGGAAATAAAAATCCCCCAACCTCAATTAAGAAGTTGGGGGTTGAAGGTTTCACTTTGATAAATAGAGGTTACTTTATTTTTCAAAAGAGAATTTAGTTAAAGTACTGGTATGTATCGGGGTCTATAAAGTACTTTTTATACTCGGGGTTTAAAACATTTTCTACAACTTCTTTTGATACTATTTT
>Ga0194130_10000929_pt1 | contig 50924 bp, 40 predicted proteins | sample TA2KigsurfametaG_FD_160084 | JGI IMG/M metagenome (GOLD analysis project Ga0194130, IMG submission 160084) | Freshwater microbial communities from Lake Tanganyika, Tanzania - TA2015050 Kigoma 12 surface | ecosystem: Environmental > Aquatic > Freshwater > Lake | place: Tanzania: Lake Tanganyika...
CTGTTGCTGAACATGTTGCTGAACAAGTTGCGGAACCTGTTGCTGAACATGTTGCTGAACAAGTTGCTGAACAAGTTGCGGAACCTGTTGCTGAACAAGTTGCGGAACAAGTTGCTGAACAAGTTGCGGAACCTGTTGCTGAACAAGTTGCTGAACAAGTTGCGGAACCTACAGAACAAAGCACACATAGTGATGATTCAAAAAGTGTTACAACTGTACGTCTTGCTCCAAAGAAACAAATTTATGCAAAAATTGGTAAACATAATTCTGGTAGCAATAATAATGATGTAAAAGCGAATGTACTATCACGCCGCAATACCTATAAAAAAGTCCGTTCAGAACTTGAATAAATATAGATTAAATGTTATTAAAGGCTTTAAAAAAATTGAATTATATATATTCTAATATTTTATTTATTATATGTTAAAACAATATAAATAATAATAATGTCTGTTATGGTACCCTTTATTACTGATATTCAAGATGTACATGAGTTTGGTTCTGATGATGAATATGATGATTTAGAATATGGGATTAATCAAAATAATAACGAAGAAAATAATAATACAGATATTATAAATCCATTTTATGTTAGTCAAAAAGGAGGTAATCTAAAAACTATAACTTGGGGAGATATTTATCGTAATTTTAATTCTGTAATAATTATGACTCTATGCGATTACATGAAACCAGAAAATATTGATGTGTTTTTCAAGATGAATATTGTAAAAAATGAACTTAAAAATATTAAGAATATTACATATTTTCGCACGGGAATTAATATATTAAAAAATAAAGATCATTATTTTAAATCTATTATTGTCAATAAAACAGATCTATTTCAATTATTCCCTGATGGAAATTTTAATGAGTCAGAAATAGTTCTTAGTATTTTTGAGATGAATGAAACAAATACACGAAAATATTGTGATATGTACAAATCATCTAACGATATTCAAGATGTAGAAACCAAACTTGATATGTATACATATTATCTTGGAGATAAAAAGAATCTCGATTATCTTAATATTGAATTGAATGATATGTTTAAAAATCTAAAAGAATCTGATTATTGGTCGGATAAAAAAAATCTCGATATAAATATTACTACTAGTTTTATTGATCGAGAATTTAATAATCAACGTACTTCAACTTCATTTCAAGTAATCAATCAAAATGAAAATAAAAATTTTAATAATATAAATATTATAAATAAAAATAATGAATATCCGGTTGGTGATTCTGATTCAAAACTTGTAAAACAACTTAAAAAAGGTAAAAAAGACTATCCTATTGATGATATTAAAAATGATATTAAAAATGATGAAAATGGATCTGAACCAGTTAAACATAAGATTATTAAGAAAAAAGATCTTTTTGTTGATCCATCTTCGATTATTCGAAAGGAAAAAACAAACAAGAGACGAACATTTTTCAGCACAATAATTGATAATCAAAATATCAATAATGAATATATTCTTAATATGTATAATATTTTAAATAATGACAAACTAAAATATAATTTTGTAAACAGTTTACTGGTATCAAAAGAGTATTGTCATCTTATTCTAAACAACATAAAATTACTTGAACAAATTACTCCAATGATTGAAAAATATAAACATGTATTTAAATATACTATTGGATATGCATGGCTTAATTTTTATCTAGAAGAATGTCTAGCTAGAACTAAATCTACAAAAAAGAGTCGTTTTGCATTTGATATTAATACTGCAAATAAACTACCAGTATTTCCATACATTTATTCTGATATCAAACAAAATCCATACATTACAGTGCTTACTGATGATGTAGAAATTTTACAAGATAATACATTTGGCATTACATGTATTGATGGATATGAAGGATATGGCGTAACTGATTTAGCAACATTCCAAAAAAGATTTAATATCTTTACTACTGGTAATCCTGAAGTAAATCCATTTGTCGGACTCGATTGGACAAAATTTGGTGTATCTGGTTCAGCAATTACAGCTTGTTTACAAAAACGTTCTGTATTACTTGATCAGATGATTAAGAAAAATAATAATGATGAAACAGTTGGATTTAAGGAATTTATCGATAAATATTATGCTGATTCTGATGTAGATCTTATGTCAAATGATTCATCAATTATTACATTCTTAGATTCAGTCAACAATGTATATCAACTATTACAACAAAATCTTAATGCTACACCTAAAGAAACACGTTTTGAATCAGTAAAGACTTTTGCAATTTCAATTACATCATATTTCTTTGAATATTATCTTAAAGATTTTAATGATACATATGGATTTAACAAAACAATTCAGGAATTTGAAAATATGACTGATGATATTATGTTTAAAACATATATGTATACAAAATATATTAATGCTAAGATGCTAATAAATAAAAAAATACTAAATGAAAATAATAGAAACAATATATTTGTAAAAGAATATCTTATTCCAAACACATACGAGAATATGAATATCTATAAAGTTGATTATAATAATTATGAGACTTATGATGTACAAGATTTGGATGTAATATATTATCGTAATGACTTTGGTAATACATTTACACAAAAAGAAAATCATATGGTTATGAAAATCTCCGAAAATATCCGTTACAAACTATTTTGTAAAACAACAAAGATAGAAACATTTCGTATTCGTGATAAAGAATTCTTTAGTACAGTAGCTCGTTTCCACTTTCCCTGCGTTAGAGCATATTACCAAGGTGATAATGTATATATTCTACCAAGCTGTATTACTTCAATGATGACTGGATTAAATATTGAGTATAAATATTTTGCAGGAGTACGCAATCCAGTAGATATTATTAACAAATATATGCAACGAGGATTTGGTGTACTACTTAATAAATTTGAGATTAATATCTGGCTAGAATATAATAAGAATGAAGAAAATAAAACAAATATTAAATATGATGGTACGGATATTGATAAGAAGACATTACTTGGTGCAAAATCAATTAATAACAAAGTATATAAGATTGACAACCCAATTCCATATAACAATATGATTCAAAATATTACTGATTTAGAACAATATTATTCTAAATTTAATAAATCTTCATGCATTAATCCTATAAAGATGAAATCAATTAATTCAAATGGTAATATAAATAAATTCCATCCATCATATGTTGAACTTTGTTATGATGAACTTAACTAAGTTATTTTTTTATAAAAAAATAAAATTTACATAAATTTTACATAGATTTTTTGAATGTCTTTCTACATACAGTACAGGTGTAGAATATAGTAGCTGGTTCATCAATACAACGAGTTTGGGTGATATAATATGTATGTTTCTTTTCGCCACAACGCATACATTTGAATTCGTCAGTAGTATTTACTTTTGAAAGAGTATCATCGCGTAGATTATTTTTATCTATAATAGATTTCCATCTTTGTGGATGAAGTTGATATGGATGTAAAAATGCAATAATCTGTCCACTTAATTTATTTGTAAGTATATCATTAATAAGTGTTTTATTTTGCACATGTTCATTTTTATCATCTAGATTATTTAATAGATTTTCGAGTTTATCATGATAAGTCAGATGAAAAAAATGATAAGGATAATTATTAGATATAACATAATTAAGTGATGATTCGAAAATACCTTTTTCAATATCTTCAGATATATTATAACAATTAATAATATCGTCTATTTTTTTTATTGTTTCTTTTCTATCTACAATAGATTCTGATGTTCGAACAAAATCAATTGGAAGATGTGCAGAATTTTCCATAATAAAATCAAATTTATCAAGATATTCTTTATCTTGAGAATAAGTATTAATTGTAATAGTAGATATAGTTTGAGACATTGTATATTATATATTATTATTAAGTTAACTAATTATTTGTTAACTTAGTTATCTTAAATATATAATTCAATTTTTTAGTTAAAAAGTTGAAAAATATAACTAAGTTAACAAAATAACTAAGTTAACAAAAATATAAGCAATATGAAACTATATACTAATAATGATTTGTCATTAATAAAAGATAATATTAAAGATATTAATAAACAAATAAAATCAGTCATAATGAATAATTTTCATCCTACTTATACAGAAAGACAACAAATATTTTCAATAATTTTAGATTATGTTAAAGATAATGATAGAAAAATATATGGCGGTTATGCTTTAAATGAATTAATAAAGCTAAAAAATGGGAATGATATGATTTATGATATTGATGAATTGCCGGATATAGATTTTTATTCATATGATCCAAATAATGATATAATAAATTTATGTAATAAAATATATGACAGTGGATTTACAAAGGTTAGTGGACGGGAGGCAAAACATAAAAATACATATAGTATATTTGTTAATTATGAATTATTTTGTGATATAACATATGTACCAAAATATATTTTTGACAAAATACCAATTAAAAATATAAATAATATAAAATATGTAGATCCAAGATTTATGATAATTGATTATTTAAAAATATTATCAGATCCATTATGTAGTAATTGGCGTATAGAAAAAACATATGATAGATTAATATTATTGAATAAATATTATCCGATATACGAAAATAGAGATAATATAATAATTAATCCGATTGATGAACAAGATAAACTAGATAATTGTATTAATTATATATATGAATTAATAAAAAATCAAAATGATATTATTATTGTAGGATTTTATGTGTATAATTATTTTCTATTAAAATCAGGATTTAATAAATTAGATTTAGTTGATATTCCATATATTGAAATAATAACAAAAAATTATAAAGACGATTTTAATAATATTTATAATAAATTAAAAGAATGTTTTCCAGATTTAAATATAACTCATAAAGAATACTATCCATTTTTTATGTATAATGGATATAGAGTAGAAATATATGTAGATAATGAATTAATATTAATAATATATGATTATGATAATAGATGTTTACCATATCAAAAAGTAAATTTTATTGATTATAATAAAAATATAGAATATTCAGATATAAAAATAAATATAGGATCTTTTAATTTGACATTATTATATGCTCAGATTAATATTATTAGAAATAATATTTTTAAAGATGTAAATATGAAAATTATATATGAAAAATGTGTATCCCATTTAATATGTATGCGGGAATATTATTTTAGAAAAAATAAAATTAATATTTTAGATGATAGTATATTCAAAGATTTTATAACAGAATGTATATATCCAGAATTTAATCCAGAACATGAAAATCTAATACGTTATGATAAGAGAAAAGAAAAAAATAAACCATCAATGTACATATATGATCCAAATAAGAATAGAAAAGATGAAAAAGATAAAAATTTTTATTTCTCAAATATATCTGGTAATGAAATAAAAAATAATAAACATTCAAAAATATTAAATATGATAGTCGATGATGAAAATATTGATGTTGTTGATGTTGTTGATAATTAAAAAAATGAATTTTATTAACTAATTTAAGTAAATAATATTATATTATAACTAATAACAAGATGACTGAACAATATGAAAAATATATTTTGAATGAGAAAAATAAGTTTATCTCAACAGAATTTATAGAGACAACATTAAAAAAGTATTCTATTAATCACAAAGTGATTAATATAAATAATTTTCGTCAAGCTTTTATTCATATTTCATATTTAAAAGAACAACAACTTACAGATAAATTTATAAAACTATTATATGAATTAGAACCAATTGATAATAAATTAATAAAAAAAACAATACCATTACAAGAAAAATCATATGAAGTATTAGAATATCTTGGTGACGCAGTTATACATTCTGTATTAGCTGAATATTTATTTCGCAGATATCCCAATGCCGATCAGGGATTTTTAACAACTATTCGGACAAGAATAGAAAAAGGGGAATCATTAAATAAATTTAGTAGAAACTTAGGATTTCATGAATATGCTATTATATCAAGAAATATAGAATTATCAGGCGGTCGGGAAAATAATATAAATATAATGGAAGATGTATTTGAAGCATTTATTGGAGCATTAAAATTGGAAACAAATTATGAGATTTGTCAAAAATTTATAACAAATTTAATTGATTCAATGATAGATTTTGCAGATTTAATAAATAATGATGATAATTATAAACAATTATTAATGCAATATTATCATAAAAATGGTTATAGAACTACTCCAACATACGTTTTAATAAATACATTTGATGAAAAACCAAGAAAAAAATTCGAAATGATTGCAAAAAATCCAGATGGTAAAATAATTGGGAAAGGTATATCAACTTCGAAAACGCATGCAGCACAATTAGCTGCAAAAGAAGCCTTGATAAAATTAGGTGCTATAAAAAATAGTAATTCTGATGATAGTGATGATGAATATTTTTTTATAAGTTAACTAAATTATAAGTTAATTTAGTATTTATCTTGACCAATTAAAATATTTAAAATTAACATAGTTATTAGTGGAGCTAATAATAATATTATTTTAATTATTGCTAATGGTGGTGCTGGAGATAATGGGAACCAACTAGCTAATAATGTTAATGAAAATATAGCAATTAATGCTATAAAATATTTATTATCACATTTATTTTTATTTATTAAAAGTGCAAGATATGCAATAGTACAAATTACAATAACTGTTAAAAATCCTTTACTTATAAATTTTCTAATTTTTCCTAAAATACCAGAACCAGATTGATTATTAGTATAATTCATATATATAATTTACATAATAAAAAAATAACATATTATATATATATGTCATATCAAAAACAAAGAGAAAAATATATTGATTTAAAAATAAATGGTAGATTATTTCCATCGTGGATATTAGCAAATTTTCCGCAATTTAAATTACCAGAAATAATACAAGATGAAAATTACGACGCATGTGCAAAAAGAGGACCCGATAAATTACGTGAATATCAAATATTTATAAGTAAGATAATAGATTATAATAGTCCATATAAAAATCTATTAGTTTATCATGGTTTAGGTTCAGGTAAAACTGCTTCTACTATAAACTTATATAATGTCCTATATAATTCAAGTCCTGCTTGGAATGTTTTTATATTATTACCTGCAACACTTCGAGCAGGTTGGATAAAAGAGATGGAAACTTGGTTACAAAAAGAAGATAAAGAATATAGATTAGGTAATATAAAGTTTATATCATATAATGCACCTAATGCTGATAAATCATTTATGGATGCAGTTAAAAATGCCGATACATCTAAAAAGAATTTATATATTATTGAAGAAGCACATTTATTTATTGGAAACGTATATTCTAATATATCTACTGGTTCTGGTAAGAGAGCACAAACAATTTATGATTATATTATGCAAGACAAAAAAGAAAGTGAAGGTGTAAGAGTAATCTTATTAACTGCTACCCCAACAATTAACAGACCTTTTGAGTTAGCATTATTATTTAATTTATTACGACCAGGTACTTTTCCAAAATCAGAGGCACAATTTAATCAATATTATATATCTTTAAGTGCAGGTGGAATGGAAACATTAAATCCATTATATAAAAATAATTTTCAAAGACGTATATTAGGTTTAGTATCATATTATATTGGCGCAACACCAGATTATTTTGCTAGAAAAGTAGTAACATATGTTGATGTACCAATGTCAAAATATCAAGATGAAATTTATGATTATTTTTCTCAATTAGAAGATTCATTTCAAAAAAAGAGTAAACGTTCACAAACATATATGTCTTATACACGTCAATCATGTAATTTTGTATTTCCAGCAATGGGACAGGGATTAAATGGAGAGAATAGACCACGTCCACGTAATTTTAAATTAGCTGATAGAATAGATAAAGGAGAATTAGATACAGAAGAAGAAAAAGATGATAAATATTACGATGTATCAGATTATTTAAATCAGGTAGAAAAATTTGTTAATTCATATGATTCATATTTAACAACAAAATTATATTCCGATAAAGATAAAAAATATACAATTGCTGATGATATTAAAAAGATAAGAGAAAATTATAATTACAACCTTACAGAATTTTATAATAAAGAAAAACAAAAATCACAATTATTTGAAGCTTTATATGCATGCTCTGCAAAATATTTAACAATAATATTAAATATATTACGTTCTCCTGGACCGGTACTTGTGTATTCAAACTATGTACTTATGGAAGGTTTACAAATATTTAAGATGTATTTAAAATATTTTGGATTTTCATCTTTTAAAGATATAAATACAGGTACATCTGGCTTTAGATATATAGAATATCATGGTGGTATTGATAAAGAAGAACGTTTTAAGAATGTTGAACAATTTAACGTTATTGAAAATAAAAAGGGCGACGTAGTAAAAATTATTATGATTTCTCCAGCCGGTGCTGAAGGTTTATCATTAAAAAATACACGCCAAGTACATATAGTAGAACCATATTGGCATGAAGTACGTATAAAACAAATGATTGGTCGTGCTATACGTTTGTGTTCACATAAAGATTTGCCAAAAAATGAGCGTGTTGTCGAAGTATTTAGATATAAATCAATTAGAACAACATTAAATAAAAAAATGAGTACAGATCAGCTTATAGAAAGTATCGCTAGAAGTAAAGAGGGTTTACTTCAATCATTTGAAGATGCTATAAAAGAATCAGCTATAGATTGTGAATTATATAAAGCACACAATTTATTAGTTGATGATTATAAATGTTTTAAATTCGAGGAAAAATCATTGTTTGATGAACAAATAGGACCAGCATATAAGGAGGATTTAGTAGATGATTTAAGAATGAATAATGGCAGTAATTCTATTAATTCAAAAACAGTTAGAACAAAAGTTATTAAAATTAAAGCAGTGAAAATCTTATCAAAAAATGACAGTGATATCAAATATTCCCAACCAAAATTCTATTGGTATAATCCTGAAACATATATTGTATATGACTATGAGTTAAAATATCCCATTGGAAAAGTCAGTGTTTCTGATGATAATATTCCATTAAAATTATCTGAAGATACATATATTATTGATAAAGTTATACCAATACCACATATAGATTCTAAATAAAATAGTAAAACTTAGTTAGTTGAAAAATCAACATATCCTTTAGCCGTCGGATAAAGGATAGTTTTTATATCAAAAAATGGAATTTCATATTTAATAGTAATCCAATTATCTTCTAATAATTTTATTTTAGGATAATTATTTGTTTTATAAAAATATATTTTATTTTTATAAATAAAATGATTAATACAAATAATAATAATAATATTTGTAATTTATACATATAATTTATATATATAATATAATATAATATGAAACGTTCGATTACAAATTCATTTGATTATAATATACAAGATACATCAACTTATATTGGTGCAAATTTTGATTATACTGGAGGTACATATGAACCTACTGCAAATAATAAATTTATAAAAATTATATCATATACAAATACAGTAGATACTTTAAAAATATATCATTCATATAATTCAACAGGTTCAATACAAATAGCATATGATGAATTTTATTTAAATGATGAATCAAGAGTTTTTTTATTAGAAGTAAGAAGTAATTTTTATAAATTAGAAATAATATCAGCTGATACAAATCCTGTAAAAAAAAGAATATATAATTCATATTTAGTATCAGATGATATTAGTACAAAAATATATGGATCAGGTGGTAAAGAACTAATGTGTAATCCAAGTGGAAATTTAATAGTTGAAATTAGTGCAGGTAATGTTGATATTAGCGGAGGTGTAGTATCTAAATTACAAGATGGAAGTGGAAACCCAATATATTCATCAAGTCATGCATTAAATGTATATAATACAAGATATTATCTTCCAACAACCGATTCAATAAAATCATATACAGTAGATGGTAGTGGTAATAATATAAATTCAACAAGCAATGCTCTTAATGTATATAATACAAGATATTCTCTTCCAACAACAGATTCAATAAAATCATATACAGTAGATGGTAGTGGTAATAATATAAATTCAACAAGTAATGCTCTTAATGTATATAATACACGAAATTCAGATCAAACTACTGATACAATAAAATCATATATAGTTGATACATCAGGTAATTCAATAACATCAACAAGTGGTGCTTTAAATATAAATAGTTCAGTATTGAGTAATATTTATACATTACTGAATACAAGAGGAACAGCAACATTATTTAATAATTCATCATCAGAATTTTCATCAGTAGTAGATTTTACAAATTTAAATATAAAATCAATAACGATATACGGTAATTGTTCAGCCGGCACAACATTAATTGTACAATGTTCTAATGATAATTCAACATGGTATTCGTCACAATATACAGTTGTTATGCCAACATCAAATAGTTTTGGTTTTGGTTTAAGTGGTTTTTGTCCACGTTATTTAAGATTACGTAATCAAGATCTTGTAACTATGATGACCTATATAGATTATTGCTAAGTTAACAAATTATTGCTAAGTTAACAAATTAAGTTCTATAACTTTTTTGTGTATTTATTTGATTTTCACAAACTCCAAATTCAATTTCCATTGACATTTGAATTATTGGAGTAAAATCAGTATAAAAATTATTATTTACTATTAGATTATTAATTTCAGAATAATTTATATTAATTTTTGTATTTGTAGCAGCAGGGTCAAAATATTTTAATCTAAATTCATCACCCGTTGGTGTTAATATTTCAAATGTTAATTTATTTAGATTATTTTTTAAAAGATTATCATAATAAATACGTACAGGCTGAGTAGCAATCCATAAATCATTTATAGCATCGTGATAATTTGAATCTCTATACAATACAAAACAATTATTTCTAATAATATCATTTGTAGAATATAATTTATCATCATCAAGCTCTTTGATTTTTAAAATAAGATATCTATAATTTGCTAAAATACTACCACTAATACCGTCATTTGCAAGACTAGGAACACTATATTCAACACCGGACGAGTCAATACGTTTATATAAAATTGTTCTAGGTAACATTAAATATTTAATTTTAACATATTTAAGATTTTTAAATTGTATATCAATTTTTGGGTTAGGTGAACCATTATATGATGTAGTTGTTGTTATTAATCCATCACGACTTGTGATTTTTACAGTTTGTGATCCTGCACCATTTAATGATACAGAAAATTTATATGGATTTGGATATAAAGTTGTATCTCTATCTGCACTATCAATATGTAATGTATATTCTGTTAATATTTCAGAAACAATTGGATCATTTATATTATTATGAAGAGCATTATTATGATTTTTTATATCTCTTTGGGGAATTACATTTTGAATATTATTATAAGATTGATTGAAATTTGATTGATTATATATATTTTTATCAAGACTAAATTGAGAAGGGTTTCTAAAACTCATATAATATAATAAAATAAAATTATTATTAAGTTAACACATTATTATTAAGTTAACACAATATTATTAAGTAATCAGAATATGAAGGTGTGTTAAGTAAATATTTTTATTATAAAATATAATAAATATATGGAAGATATAACAAATTTTATTTATTCTGATAAAAATTTAACTAAATTAAGTGAAAAATTTACATCATTTTTTGATGATATTGGAGATACTCCTAATGCACAGAATGCATGTAAAACATGGTTAAAAAAGAAAATGGGAAATATATTTGACCAAAATAGAAATAATTTAAGTGGTGATAAAAAAGATGTTATTAAAAAACTTAATTCAGAATGTCTAAAATTGGCAGTAACTGAATATAGAAATAGTCAAAACACAAAAACAACTGGACAAAATTTAAATAAATATAAAATGGAACGTGATAAAGAATTATATGGTAATAGACGAAATAAAGTTGAACGCCGACCAAAATATAGAGAAGAAAATAAATTAGGTACTCCTGCGGATGCTGGTGGTTATGCAAGTTTTTCTCAATTAGCATCCAATGATGGAGAATTTATAACCGCTGATGGTACTGTTGGAAAAAAAATGTTTTTTGGCAATCAAAATGATATGATGCAATATGGTGATAAAAATGCAATGAAAGATGATCTTGAACATCGTATGATGATGAGAAAAGCCGAATATGATAATTTTAATGGAGACGGAAGAGGTGGAATGGGCGGAATGAATGGAATGGGCGGAATGAATGGAATGGGTGGGATGGGAGGTGATATGTTTAATAATACATCATATAATCCACATATGGGGGTACCAAATCGTAGACCACCTGAAATAAATTTTAGATTAGATGGTTCTGATTCTCGATATGAACAACAACAACAAAATGGTAATATGGAACAATTTGCAAATATGGATGGATTTAATAATTTTGATATGAATGGTATGAATATGGGTGATTTTAGTATGAATAATATGAACAACATGAACGGTATGAACGGTATGAACAATATGAACGGTATGAACGGTATGAACAATATGAACGGTATGAACAATATGAACGGTATGAACGGTATGAACGGTATGAACGGTATGAACAATATGAACGGTATGAACGGTATGAACAATATGAACGGTATGAACAATATGAACGGTATGAACGGTATGAACAATATGAACGGTATGAACAATATGAATGGGATGAATAATATGTCTAATGATAGAGGTTATCAGCAAAGAAATAATTCTAAAAAACAAAACCAAAATTTTTCAATGGGTGGTAGGGAGGGAACAAATGCTGATTTAGCTGTTAGAGTAAATGATATGAGAAATCAAGTAGCAACTAGCATAGGTATGGATCCTCAAGCATTATTGCATATGACACCTGAACAAATAGAATCACAAATACGTAAACAAAAAAATAAAAATTATATGCAAGAAGATGAAGTACCATCATATGAAACTAAAAAATATGTTAAAAAAAATATTAAACAAACAGAAAAAAATTCAAATAATTCGGATGAAGCAAATAATTCAGACGAATCTAACAATTCTGAAGATGAAGAAACAAATAGAAAGAAAAAATTATTACAAATGATAATTGATATGAAAAAAAATAATCAAAATAAAAAAAATGGTCTTAAAAAAGCAGTAAAAAATTATAAATCAAAAAAAAGTAAAAAATCAGAATCAGAGTCTGATTCTGAATCAGAATCAGATTTAAAATCTAAAAAAAATAATAAACAAAATAGTAAAAAAAATAGTAAAAATGTAAAATTTGCAAAAGGTACTAAATTTAATAAAAAAAAATCTGACACTGAATTATCAGAATCATCCGAATCATCTCAATCATCTCAATCATCTCAATCATCTCAATCATCACAATCATCTCAATCATCACAATCATCTCAATCATCACAATCATCTCAATCATCACAATCATCACAATCATCACAATCATCACAATCATCACAATCATCACAATCATCACAATCATCTAATTCATATAGCAAATCAAAAAATTCTAAACAAAATTCTAAACAAGAATCTAAACAAAAGTCTAAACAAGAATCTAAACAAAAGTCTAAACAAGAATCTAAACAAAATTCTAAACAAAATTCTAAACAAAATTCTAAACAAGAATCTAAACAAGAATCTAAACAAAATTCTAAACAAGAATCTAAACAAGAATCTAAACAAAATTCTAAACAAGAATCTAAACAAAATTCTAAACAAGAATCTAAACAAGAATCTAAACAAGTAAAAAGACAAAAAATAAAAATCGAAATATCTCCAGAAAACGAAAATATAAAATATTATTCAGATTTTATGATAGACTTTAAAGAAAAATTTGACACAACTTATAAAAATATATCTGATATGAAGTTAAGAATAAATAATTTAAATATAACACCAGAGATAAAAGAACCATATAATAAATTAAATATAATTATTGGTGAACAAACAAAAAAAATAGAATTAGAAGATGGAATATATCCATTAGATGATTTAATTGAAGGTATTACTGAAAATTTAGAAGATGTAAATATTGTTTGTAAAGTTGATAAAAAAGGTAGAGTAATTATAGAAAATACAAATGATGAAGACTTTAAAATTGAATGTGGAGAAAAATCATTTGGAAGATTCTTAGGATTTACAGAATCAGAATACGAAAATGCATCTAAATATGTATCTGAAACTTGTTCCCCATTAAGCATATCTAATATATTTATTAGTTTCACTAATATTAATACTAAACCAATGTATAAAATTAATTTAGATGGAGAAATTACTCAATTAATTGAATTAGATAAATCTATTTCTGAGTTAGATTGTTTAATTATTCAAATCAAAAATTCAAATACAACAGAAGAGAAAGATTTTCATGATTTTAATGGTGAATTATATTCTCTTGAATTAGAATTTGAATGTGATAAAAATTGAATAAATTATAACTAAGTTTACTTGGATATCTCTTAACAGCCTAATAGGTTGCGAGTAATCAAAGATTACTCCAAGCTCTAAAAATCAATATTTTTCTTAAAAATATTGATTTTTTCAGGTGTTTAAACACCTAGGCAGTTAAGATTCCGAAAGAATTTGTTGAAGACAAATTTTTATATTTTTACCTTTAACTTTTATATTTTTTAGCCGTCGGATAAAGGATAACAAAATTAATAATTATAAAGAATGCTTTTATATTTTGATAAATTTAAAAATTAATGAAGATAAAAATATATATGTTATCCTTTATCCGACGGCTAAAAATATAAAAGTTAAAGGAGTCTTAACTGCCTAGGTGTTTAAACACCTGAAAAAATCAATATTTTTAAGAAAAATATTGATTTTTAGAGCTTGGAGTAATCTTTGATTACTCGCAACCTATTAGGCTGTTAAGGGATATTGCTTGATATTCGTCAATTAAAAAACAACTAAATCAATGATTATTATTTTTTATATTTTTATTTCTTTTAATATAATAGAAGCTAGTTCTTCATTACCTAAATTACCAGGAAAATAATATACCTTACCAAAAAAGTAAAATAATATTTGAAATGCTATCAATAAAAATACAGTAAAAAATGCTGTTTTTATAGAACCAGACATATTTTTATTTTCGTTTATTTCTATTTTACTATTTTTTATATTTTTCCATAATAATATCATTAATATAATTAATAAAGTTAGTAATAATAAACCACTAATAAATGTATATTTATTAATATGTTTTGTTAATATTTTTTCTCTATTAGAAAATGTATTTAATGTTGCTTTAAGTTTGTCATTAAAAAATAAACCCGTTATTTTTTTTTAGAAAAATCTAATATATTATTATTATTAATGTTATATTTTTTTAATGTATTAAATATTTTTGTTATCGTTCTATTATTATCTTCCCTTTTTTGAATTTCTTCATTTTCTATGATTCCTTTATTTTCTTCATTTTCTATGATTCCTTTATTTTTTTCAACTTTTATATTATTTATACCAGAATATAAATGTTTACTGATATCGTCTAAATTGTTATTCATTACATTATTTATTTCTGGTGTAATTATTTTATAAAAAAAAGTAATTTCATATATAGTTAATATTGTGGCAATAAGTAAAATTGAAAATATACCTTTTTTTCCTTCAATAGTTTTTAAACAGCTAATTATTCCTGTATTACATACAGGATCATTTTTTACAATTCTATTTTTGTTCATTAATAATTATATAATATAATTATATAATAATTATATTATATAATTATATTATATAATTATTATATATGTCTATACTTGGAAAAAAATATGAATTATTTAGATTGTCAAATCTAATTATAATATTTTCAAATGTATTATTTTTTATGATTGTTCAAACATTATTTTTTAAATATGTTGCTTCAAAACAATTTGAAATTTTATTAGAAGATAAAGTTAATATAATAAATGAATATTTAAAACATGATGAAGAACAAAAAGAAAAAATTAAAAAATATATAAATAAACAAGAAACAAAGGAACTTATCGAAAAAGGCACCGAACAAGCAACAGAAAGAAATAAAATAAATAATAAATTAATATTAAAATGGACAGGTATACCACTGATTATAGCATTAACTATATTTATTGTAAGCGTTTTAAGATTAAAAATACAGGGAAAATATTGGAATAAAATACATACTGGATTATTATTATTGGTAATTACTGCTTATTTAACAGAATTATTTATATATTTTGCAATTGTAAAACAATATCAATTCTACGGTGATCATAATATATATTCAAAATTATATAATAATCTGTATGAAATAAATAAAAATTAAATTATAAATAAAAATTGAATTATAAATAAACTACATTATATCCTTATAATATAATAAATAAATAATGACAGAAATTAAATCGGCTCCTTTTAATATAATGGATGACAGATTAAAAGTGATAAATGTTATTCTTGATATGTATCCAGAATTAAAAAAAGATAAAAATGATATAATAAATGTAGTTTATGGTAAATTAAGTAAACCAAATAAACAAATATTTACAAAAATACGGCTAGATAATAAAGAATTATATATAGATACTACTGGATTAGTTTTAGATGAAAATTTAAATTTTAAAGGCTTAATAATAAATAATATTCGTTATCTTTTTGATGATAATATTGATCTAGCAGAATATGAGATTTTATTAACTAAATAATAATTTGTCAACTAAATAATAATTTGTTAACTAAATAATAATTTGTTAACTAAATAATATTTTTTTTTCTTTATTTCTAATATATAAAATAATATGAGTAATAATATGTGTATAAATACAAGTGTAATGGAAAGTGTAAGTACTGACAAAATAGAAACAAAAAAGTTTGATGAAAAACGATGTGCTCCTGGTAAAAATTTTGAAGCAGGATCGTGTATTGTATTGCCAGTTTTAATTGAAATGGTTAATGCATATAATAAAACACATAATGATAAAATTAAATTAAGTTGTAGAACAGAGATATTAAAACCAAAAAGATATAAAAAATATTTATTAAGAGAAATAAAAAATAAATATAAAAATGTATGTGATGGACAATTATGTTGGGCACAACAAGATTTTGTAAAACAAATGGATGATTTTATGAAAATTGAATTAGAAAAATTTACTTTCAGACCACTTGGGCCAAATGGTCGATTTGAATGGTTAAATACTGTAAATATTGATGAAGTTATGAATCAATATGAAATGAATATTAAAGAATTTTCATTTTTGGGTGCAGTACCAATGGATTTTCAAAAAATAAATTTAAAAGGAGTAGCAGATATAAACATAGATAAAGAAGTAAAAGACGGTGTCACAAAATTTGGTATTATATTTAATTTAGATGAGAGTTGGCAATCAGGATCACATTGGACAGCAGGATATGCTGATGTTAAAAATGGTCAAGTTTATTATTTTGATTCATATGGTTCTCCACCAGAAAAAAGAGTAATTGAACTATTTAAAAAATTTATTTATTATTATGAATCAAAAAATGAAGGTAAACATTGTAAAATACGTGTAAATAGAACACGTCATCAATTTGAAAATTCTGAATGTGGTGTATATTCTATAAATTTTATATTACAATTATTAAATGGTAAATCATTTGATGAAATAACAAAAGAAAGAATAAAAGATAGAGAAGTAAATAAATTACGTAAAGAAATATTCAGAAATACTAATTTTAAAACTGAATCTGAGGCATAATTATAGAATACCTTGCAAATTATTATTTTTATCAAATAAAAAAGCACCATCATCGCGTAATAATATAAAGCTTATATTATACACGTTATAAGCTTCTCGATTATAAAAATCGGATGATTCAATAACAGTAGCATTTTCATCATAAAGATATTGTTTCTCTTCAGATGTTTCACTATTTATTCTTTTTTTTAAAGGTATAAGCTTATTTGTTTTACCGTGACCATGTTTGTTTACCATAAAATTACCACAATTACCATTACATTCCTCAAAAATATTATTAAATGTATTATTTTTAACATATCCAATTCTAAAATTAAATTTATCATTATCAAGTAATTGATAACATAAATTATTTTTATATTTATTAAATTCTTCCATCCATAAATTATCTAAATTTCTATCATATATTTTGTTTCCACTAAAATCGTTATAGTATTCGTTTAAATCTTTTATCATTAAATTAATACTATCATCGACAAGAGTAACATAAATTTTTACTTTTCCATTTGGTGATTCTTTAAAATCACCGATTTTTAAAAATTCTCCACTTTTCCATATTGATTTTGATGAATATTTTGATAAATCTATATTATTTTTTATGTTATTATTTGATTTTTTATTATACATATTCAATATAATAATTAAAAAAACTATATTAAATATAATACTAACTATGCTAATAATTTTATACATTATATATATATATATATATTATTTTTTATATTTTTGTCATAATATCTTCTAGATTTATATTAATATCATTTTTATTTTTTATATTTTTAAAATTATATGATCTATATAAATTATATAAATCATCATATTTAGAGTTATCTTTTTTTAAACTGTCTATTATTTTAAATATAAATTTATTTTTATTTTCTTCAATATATTTATCTTTAAATTTATCATTTAAAGTAATATTGTCTACTATATCTAAAATAAATGTTTTATATTTTTGATCAGATCTGACAAATGTTATATTATTCCACATTTCAGTATATTTATGTTTTACTGATTCAAACCATTCTTTTTCTCTTTTAATTAATTCACAATGAGCAACTCCAAGATACCAATATACAACTCTATCTAGAGAATAATTAGGATTTGTTTTTTCTAATTGACTTAATTCTTCATTAATCCATTTCTGACAATCTTCAGGTGTCATTTCTATTTTTGGAGGGTGTATAAATTTTGCATATTCGTGTACAACCTTAAGATAATCAGGACTTGTTTTCTTTACAATCTTATCTGTTGGTAAAAGTTGTATAAGAACACCTTTTTCAAATGATGTTGTTTTAGATCTAAATGGTTCAGATTTACATGTATCATTAAAAAATGATTCATATGATGAATATTCCAATAATGTACATTGCCAGAAATCACATTCATCTAAATCACAACATTCTAATTGTAATTGTACTTGGTCCCAATAATATATTGGACAAATTTCACCTTTAACTTCTCCGGTTTTTAATATTTGACGAGATAATGGTACTTTAATTTCAAGCATACGTCCAACTAATTCTGTTAAATGTATATTATCATTTTTATATGGAGTAACAATTCCATCAGGCGAAGCACCTAGACAACCTATTGTTGGATGTTCGACCATACCAAACTCATGAACCAACACATTCATTCTGTATTCATAAATTAACTTTGCAATATCTTCATATTTTTTTCCATGATATGTTGCTTCATTATTTTGAAATGTTTCTCTTATTTTTTTAACAATCATTTTATAAGGGTATTCATATTTATTTTCACCAATAACAACACCAGCATCACTAGCAGTAATCTTTCCATCACGCTGTGTATACCATTCGGGAGAACGTTGTGCAGGATATTTTATTGAATTTAATTTTTCAAATTGTAATCTACGTCTAACTATTTCTGGTTTTGTAACATCGTCATCAACTTGAATATCGTGAAGCCACTGGGAACCAAATGGACCGAATAATTCATTAATACCATTGTGACGTATAGGTAGACATTTATGTGAATTAAATATATTTGTAAGACTATTATAATTATTATTTGTTTTGTATGTAGTATCAAGAATAAGATTATTATTTTTAAAATATGAATATTTAGAAAATACATCAATAAATTCTTGTTTATTTAATGTAATATTATAATTTTCATTTATTTTATTATATATGAAATCAATAAGTTCATTTAGTTTATCTTTCGTTTTAATATCATATTTTCTATTAAATTTTACAAGATAATCTTTTGTTTTGTACATTGTTTCAATAATTAATAAATATATATATTTATCTCTATATATCATTTTATTTATTTTGGTTTGTTAATTTAGTTAATTTAGTTAATTTAGTTATAACTTTTCAATTTTTATATTTGCTAAAAATATAAAAAGTAGTCAAATATTTGTATGAGTCAAATTTTATATTAAGTTAACTAAATAAAATTTAAAATAAAATTTATAATAAAACAAAATAAAACAATTTAACAAAATAAAACAATTTAATAAAATAAAACAATTTAACTAAATAACAATTGTATAATCTTATTATGATAAGAACTATAATCGATAATGTACACGGTTTTGTTAATTCAATAACTGGTAATGATTTAAATAATTCATTAAATGGACTATCTCTTGGTGAACAAGAATATAATCCGGGAACTGTTTTAAAAGAAAAAAATAATGATACAGAATATGTGTTTCTTGGATATGATAATACACGTGATAATTTGATATGTACAACAACATCCGGCAATATGTTAAATAATAATATATATATTATTAATAAAAATAATATTGCCAAAATTGTAAAACTTAATACTTTACAAGTTAATACAAGATATATTTTTGAATAAAAATTGGAGCAATCTTAAAAATATAAAGTATAATTTTATATTTTTACCTTTATATATTTTTATCCGTCGGATAGAGAATAAAAAAATTGATATTATTATAATCTAAAAGCATTATAATAAAATATTATTATGAATACAATAAGATGTCATCTGACACATTACCTTTTAATACAGAACTTGGTATAGCAGTAGCAGGCTCGGCGGATTCGGGTAAATCTACATTTATAGGAGTAATTACATCTGGGAAACTGGATGACGGTGATGGCAGTGCAAGATTAACAATTGCACGACATCAACATGAAGTTAATTCTAAAAAAACATCAAGTATTTCTACAAAAACATTTCTTACAAATAATAATCGTCCGGTAACTCTAATAGATCTATGTGGACAAGAAAAATATTTTAAAACAACTGCATATGGAATATCGAGTCAATATCCAGATTATTCTTTTTTGATTGTTGGTTCAAATAAAGGTATTCTTCCAATGACAAAACAACATGCAACAATATTAATGTCAAATAATATTCCAATTATAATAGTTTTAACACGTTATGATATTACACCAGAAGCAATTTATAATGAATCTAGAAAAATGGTTGAAAATTATTGTAAAAATTTTATAAAAGTCCCAGCAGATTTTATAAATTCTCCTTATAATAAATCATGTGAAACAGATTTTTATAAAATTCAAAAAATAGATGAAATAAAATCATATATGCGTTCAGATAATTCAAAACAACTAAAAATTCCAGTAATTACAATTTCAAATAAAAATGGTTATTATCTTGATTTTATCCAACAATTATTGTGCGAACTAAAAGTACGAAATATGTGGAGAAATTTTGATGAAGACGAAACAAAAAAACCAGATGAACGTTGTAATAATCGTATTATTAAATCTTTTATAAACAATATGGATTCTAAACTTTTTGAAAAACCAAAAAATAATACAGACCATGTATTTTTTGTTGATGGAATATATAATAAGAATGGGATTGGTCTAATTTTAGCTGGAATGAACCGAGGTGGCATTATTAATGTAGGTGATATAATGTATTTAGGCCCATTTAATAAAGAATTTAAAGAAATTAAAGTAAAATCTATGCAAAATTATTTGCAACAAAAAATAATGACTGCAGGAGATCATTCAAGAATAACAATTGCGATTGGTACAAATGATAAAGAAATTAATCGTAAAACACTTAGAGGAGGAATGGTCCTACTAAAAAATAAAGATATGATAAAAAATCATCTAGCATATCATATAACCGCAGCGATTACAATATTTCACCATTCAGCCACACTACGTGATGGATATTCTCCAATGCTTCAAATTGGTAATGTACGACAAACTGGTCGAATGATATTAGAACCAATAAAAAATGATTCAAAAGATTGTATTAAATCAAAAGAATTTGCATATGTAACATTTAAATTTAAACAACGCCCAGAATATATAGAACCTTATCAGGTATTTGTTTTCCGTTCAGGTGGAGTTCATGGCGTAGGTATTGTATTAAATTCAATACCAATTAGCAGTGATATTGATGCTAAACCAGATCCGCATAAATTAAAAAATAAAGTAAGAAAATTTTTGAAAGATATATAATTTTATTTAATATAATTTAGAAAAAATTGAATTAAATTAACTAAATAAAATAATTATAACTAATTTAACAAATAACAATTAATACTAATTATAAAAAATTAATGGATTATAAGGGTTATAATTTAACAGAAGAACAATTTAATTATGTTACATATCCAGAAATGGAAGATACAAAGTTATCAGCTTGTGCAGGATCGGGTAAAACTCAAGTGATAGTATTAAGAAATATATTTTTATTAGAAAATAATTTTTATAAACCAGATGAGATTTATCTGCTTGTATTTGGGCGCCTTGCACGCGATGATATTATTAACAGAGTAAAAATAGTAGATAAAAACAATTTAATTAACCATGAATATATTTCAACGATTGATGCATTATCAAAATATATTATTGATCCAAATAATAAAATAGATGTATCTTTACTATCATTTAAATTTATGGAATATCTTGAAAATAATAATACAGAAATATTACAACAAAATGATAAATTAAATAAAATAAAATGTATTTTTATTGATGAAGCACAAGATCTAAATGAAATTCAATACAATATTTTAATAAATCTCAAAAATAAATTAAATATTACATTACATTTTATTGGGGATTCCAATCAAAATATTTTTCAATTTAGAGATTCCGAATCAAAATATTTTATGCAATTTAATGGTAAACAATTTTTATTAACAACAAATTTTCGCTCTTATAAAGAGATTATAGAATTTTCAAAAAATCTACGTGTAGATCAAACTCATCCTATTATTTCAACAAAAGGAAATATTAATAAAAAACCTATATTTCACATAGGAAATACTGAAGAAAATATATTAAAAATACTAGCTGAATTAATTGATAATAAAGTAGAACTTTCAGATATCGCAATCCTATCACCTGTAAAAGGTCGCATTGGACTAAATTATTCGAGTGGTTTATGTATGATTGCAAATTTATTAACATCATATGATATAAAATTTACGCAATTTTATGATGAATCAAAAGAAGAAAGTAATCCAAATATGAAGTTTGAGCCAGTTGTTGGTCATATTGCATTAATGACGATATTTGGTTCAAAAGGATTACAATGGAAATATATAATATTAATTGGTGCAAAATCTAGTTTAATTAATTATTATAATTTTACGGAACAACAACATCATAATGAACGTAATCTATTATATGTTGGTACTACTAGAGCAATTGAATCACTTGATATAATTGTAGAAGAAAATAAAAAATCGATGTCAATTAATCATTGGTTTCAAGAAATAGAATCAGAATATTATGATATAAATTCAGAAAATTTTACTGAATTAAAATTTCCATTAATGAAATATAATTCTGAAAACTTATTTGATAATCGTATTACAAGAATTATTGACAATTTTCCAATAAGAGTTCTAAATGATATCTCAAATTTATTAAATTATGAAAATCTAAAAAGAAATTCCGAACGTCTATACGATTCAGATTTTACAAAAGTAGAATATGTCTCGCCAATATTTTTAGGAAAATTTATTGAATCATATTTTATTAATTGTATTAATTTAAAATATGATAAACCATTGAGACAATATACGGATATTAAGAATGTTATATCTGATAAAAATATAATAGAATGTGATAATCAACAAACATATGATTTTATAAATAAGAACAAATCAAATTTAAATTGGGATAAAATTAAAGATTTAGAAAATAAGATTCCTTCAAAAATATATAATGATCTATTAATAATGAAATTGAAATATAAAAAATTTAATATTCCTTTTGATGAATACACATTTATATTAAATAATCAATATTATCAAAAATTTGTAAAAAATAATGTAGAATATATTAAAAAAAATTATAATAAATACATTAATTGTAAAGATATTAAAAAATTAAGAAAATTAATATTTATTTGCGAAGTATTTCATCATGCATTGTCAACACAACACTATTATCATATTGACAATCATGGTGAAAAATTTAATTCAGTTTTGGTGAGATATGCCGATATGTTAACTGAAATAGAAAAATATGTAACTGAATCAGATTTTGATTATAATGTAAATAATCAATATATTGAAAATTTAAATCTTGTAGGAGAAATAGATCTGATTGATGTTCATAATGAACTTTGGGAGATTAAAGTAGTACAAGATATAAATCTAAAACATATATTACAATTACTAATGTATAATATTATGACAGAAATTAAAGAAAATTATAAGTTAAACTTTTTTAACTTTTCAAGAGGTGAAAAAATAATATATAATATACATTTATCAAATGAAAATATAAATAATTTAATTGAAATATTTCAAAAGTATTCAAATAGTAAATAATAATTTAGTTTACTTATCCTTTTATTAATTTAACTAGTTCAAGATAATTTAGTGCACGCATTTTGCAACATACATTAACAAAAAGATCTTGAATTAGTTTTGATCTAGCTTCAATAAATTCGGGTGTTTTATCAAAACCTTTAGATAAAAGTTCATCATTGATGTTATATTTATCACATATTTTTTTAAGACCATCATTTAATGGGATTTGTTTATCTCCGAGTAATTCACCACAAGTAGGACAGACCATGTAAAGCATTATTATATATTATAGTATTATAATTAAGTTAACTTAGTTATTAAATAAAATTCAATTTTTATTTAATATCTAATTTATCTTATATATAATATTATATATATGTCTGTAACTATGCAACCAGCTATTTCTGGGCAAAAACTTGAACAAGAAGCATTAAACAATTTAGATTTTGAAGATTATAAGAAGCAAGTATATTTAGAAAGAGAAAAACAACAAAAAAGATTACAAAGAAATCCACCCAAATTTAAATTCAATGATGATTATTGTGATTCTAAATCAGATATTAGTAATGCTTATCTATTTACTGGAATAATTTTAATTGTATTTGCAATAATAATGATGCTGCTCACATAATTTATTTAAGAAGTTCAGAATTGGCAGATATAATTTGATTGGGATTTGGATATGCTACTGTTTTAATATTGAATGTTGGATATGTTGAAAATTTATTTTCTGGTGTCCGTTCTACAAATTTTTCTATTTTTTTCTTATTATATTGTTTTTCTTTAATGTCTACAAATTCAAAATTTTCATTAATTTTTAAACGACGAACAGAATATTCTTTTGTATTAGGTACCGGAAATTGACATATTTGATAATATGTATATAATACTGGTTTAGGCTTATATAACATATCATGTTCACGATTACGTTTAAAAGATATATTTGCCGCTTTTAATCTATCATCATAGTTCATATATTGTTATATCAGTTAAATATTTTATAATTATAGCTTATTAATTATAATCTGTTAAATAATAATTTTTCTTTTGGCATAACAGGATTTACATCGATATTATATGCATCGTAATCATTTAATTTATATAATTTTGTTGTGTAATTTATACCATTATTTTTAATATAATTTTCATGAATTATATCTACTTCTTTTATATAATCGTCTAGAATTTCATTCATATCATTAATAACATCATTTATATTATATTCATCAGGTAATCTTATTCTAAATGATATTAACGTATTAATTATATTTTTCTTTCTATCAATCATATTAAAATATAAATCATTTGATTTATCATTATCTATTTTTATTAGTTCATATAATTCTAAGAATAATTCTAAATTTTTAATTAATTCTTCAAATGCTTCTTGGTTATATCTATAATATGATTGTATACTAAATAATATATCTACTATACGTTTGTCAGAAGAAATTCTATTAATTTTATTGGTTTTTATTATATCTATTTTTCTTTTATCTAGTAATTGATTATATCTAGTATTTAAATAATATATACCAAAAATTATAATAATTAATAATAATAGTTTGTATATCATATAATATAGTCTTCTAAATTATAATAAATAAAAATTGAATCATAATTATATTATAACTTAACTAAATAACAATAAAATTATATAAGAATGGACGTTTTACAATTAATTATTCGTAATAAACGAGAACGATATGAATTAGAACTAGAATTTACTGAAGATGAAACAACAAAAAATCAAATACAAAGTATTTTACAAAAATTAGAAAAACCTGAAGAAAGTAAGATAGATAAATTTGATAATAAAATTGACCAAATTGAATTACTATCTATGAAAAAACAATTTTATAGATTAAAAGAACCACAAAAAATAAATAGATTAGAAAAATATTTCACCGAGAAACACAATATTTATGGTTCGGATTCCAAGATATTTGCAAATCAAATTGTCGAACTATTAAATAATTCAACATTAAAATCAAAAGATATTGAATATGATCCAAATAATGCAGTGATTAATAATATTTTAGGAATAGAATTTGTAACAACCGATAACAAGATTGAAATTAAATTGATAACTAAACCAAAAAAAGTTGTTAAAAAGAAAAAATCTGAGTAAATTTATTTAAAAATATATAATTATATAATAATATATAATTATATGAGTAATATAATACCACCATATATTAATGATAGATTTAATACATTAAATGCTTATATTAAAAATTTATACAAAGCATTTGTGGAATTCTCAACAAATTTTTCAGTTGATACAAGTGGAAATATAAATTTAGTAACAGAAAATGATATTAATATAAATGCAGGAAATAATATAAATGTTTCTGGGACTATACTTGGATCTCCATTAAATCTTACAAGTTCTAGTGATATAAATGTTTCCGGGACTATAGTTGGGTCTCCATTAAATCTTACAAGTACAGAGGATATGAATATTGATACCAGTGGAAATATTAATATTACTGGGACTATAGTTGGGTCTCCATTAAATCTTACAAGTACAGAGGATATGAATATTGATGCTAGTGGTAATATTAATATTACTGGGACTATAGTTGGGTCTCCATTGAATCTTACAAGTACTGGTAATGTCAATATATCAGGTACAACAATAAATATTGTTTCTTCTGCCGCAAATGAAATAAATATAAACGATATATCTAATACACAGTTATTTAAAATTAAATACGCAAATGGTCCACCAACGCCATTTGAAACTGGAATAAATAACGGATCATTATATATTGATTATCTTAATGGTTATATGTATATATATAGAGCGGGAAATTGGAGTGCGATGTAATACTTAACAAAATAATCAAGTTAACTAAATAATATTATTATAAAATAATGCAAACTGTATCAGATGATTATTTTATTAATCTCAATGAAGAATATAAAAAAAAAGTTAATGAAATAAATTTAAATATTAAAAAGAAAAATTTTAAACATAAACTGAATAAATCAGAATTAAATATACAAAACATATCTTATGATGACATGTCTGATATATTATATTCTAAAAAATCACATCTAAATTATAAAAATTATAATCATAATATTGATTTTTCTAATGATATTATCCCTTAACAGCCTAATAGGTTGCGAGTAATCAAAGATTACTCCAAGCTCTAAAAATCAATATTTAAAAATATTGATTTTTTCAGGTGTTTAAACACCTCGGCTGTTAAGGGATATAAAATTTGGCTAATAAATTGTTGTCTTATAAATATAAAAAATTGAAAAAAAGACAGTGTAAACTATATTATAATTATTAATTATAATATATAAACTATAATTAGCAAATGTATAAATTTAAACAGCCCGAGCTTAATGAAATTGTCTTTGTTCAAATATCATCAGATACAAAAAATAAGAATTATGTTAACCTTATTGATTACGATAATATTGATGGACTTGTATTGTGTACTGAAATAACTAGATTTTGTTCAAAAATAAAAAAAGTTGTGAAACAAAATGAAATTTTTCCAGTTGTTGTAATATCTACAGAAAAAGGTTATGATTTATCGTATTCTAAAATAAAAAATGATTCAAGAACATTGCTAAAAGAATGTTATGAATATCAAGTTAAAATATATAATTTAATAACAAAAATTTCAAATATTTTAAATATTGATAAAAATATACAAGAAGAACTCATTAAAAATAATATAGATCCATCTATATATAATGATTGTATAAATACAAATAAAAATTATCCAAAAGAAACATATGAATCTATTTTAATTAATTCTGATATATTATTTGAAAATATAGAAATTAATAATGATATAAAAGAAGCATTTAATACAGAAATACAAAAACGCTTAATAAAAAAACCATATGTTATACAAAAAGAATTTAAATTATTAATGTTTGATGAAAATTCTTTAGAATTATTAAAAGAAGTATTGAAAAATATACAAAATATAATTCCTATAAAGAATATGGAATATCTTGTTGAATGTAGATCAAGTCCATATTATTATTATAAATTATCACATGTAGATAATAAACAAATTGATGATAATGTTAAATTTATTGATGAAGAAATTAAAAAAATTACCGAATTATATAATTGTGATTTTAAATTAAATGAAAATTATAATCAAATAAAATCTGGAGAATTAATTTTTGTTTAATTATAATAATCGTTTACCTTTAGAAGTTGATACTTTTTTTTCTATTTTTATTTCATTATTATGAAGTGCATCGTGACATGATTCACAGATTACCGCAAGATTACCTAGAGCATTTTTTGCAAGATGAGGTTTATCAATAGAGAACCCATCTTTACATTTTGATTGAAAATTAATATGATGAGTTTCCAATATTTTAATACCATCTTGTTCTGTTTTACCACATTTTTCACATTTATACACAAATAAATCAGCATTATAACGAGATTTTTTTCCCGAAATCATACTGGAAAATGAATTTGTAAGTTCATTTTTAATTTTAACTGTGTCTTCCATAAACTCTTTATTATCTATAATATATTTTGCTACTAATATACCATATACTTTATCACCAGAACCATCTTTTAATGTTCTATCATAAATAAGATTATCTGTCTTTGGATCATAATCAACTGCCAAATGAAATGCTTTAACATTTTCTAAATTTTTAATAGATTCAATATGTACAAGTTCATGTAAATGTGTTGCAAAAATAAAAGTACATTTTTTACGAGCTAAATGTATAATAGTTGAGGCTACAATCGCATTACCTGAGATATTTTCTGTACCACGACAAATTTCATCACCAATTACAAGACTTTTATTATTTGCTCTTTTAATAATCGAATTTAATTCAGTCATTTCTAATGTAAATGATGATTGTCCTCTAAATATATTATCATTTCCAGTAATTCGAGTATAAATTGAATTATAAATTGTGTATGTAAATTCACTAGCAGGAACATACATTCCACATTGAGCCATAATTAATGCAATACCAACAGCCTTCATCATGACTGATTTACCAGAAGAATTTAATCCATAGATTAACATTCCATTTAATTTATCATCAAGTGTAATATCGTGCGGTACATATTCATAATCAATTAATCTCTCTACAATAGGATGTCTAATTTGTTTACATTTAATAAAATTTGTATTATTATTTAGTTTACTATTATTGTTTAGTTTACTATTATTGTTTAGTTTACTAAGTGTTGGTTTAACATAATTATATAATTTTGCAGTAATTGCATTTGATGCGACATAGTCTAATTTTATAATATATTCACATATTTTAATAAACATATCATTATATTTATCATAAATAAATTTTAATGAGCTTTGGTAGGTTTTAGATACTATATTTAAAAGTTTTTTTTCTATATCGGCAATATCATCATCTTTTTTATTTATTTTATTTATTTTATTTTTTAAATCTGTTTTATTATCATCATTTTTTTTAATAAAAATTTTGATAGAATTTTTTAAATCTTTTACTTCAAGATCAGTAAATTTAATATCTTTATCTCCTACTTTAATATTTTCATTTGATTTTTCATAATTCTTTTTAATTATATCATAACGTGGTTTTGACATGATTAAAAAATATCCTTCAGATTCTTTATTTGATATCTTAATATATGATGAGGAATTTTCTTCAGAATCATTTTTTTCAGATTTTTTAACTTGTTTTGTTGATTTTGTTTGTTTAGCAGATTTTGTTTGTTTAGCAGATTTAGTTGGTTTTTTTTGGTAATCAATTAATATTTTATTAAATTGTATTTGGATACATTCTAATAAAGAATGTTCAGTTTGAAAATCATTATATAAAATATCAATATCTTTATTATATCCATTTTTAAATAGATTTGTCTTAATGTCGCTAAGAATATTTGATTTTAGTTCATTCATAATAAAAGTTTGGTTACAAAAATTTATAAATTCATCAATAGATTTATTAATTAAATTTAAATTTGTTTCATCCTGAATATTTATTTTATCATTAATAGTATTTATAATAATATCTTTACAAAATGTAATAGATTCAATAAAATCACATAATTCAAATGGCTGAAGTAATTTCATATTCATTTTACGTTTAAATTTCTCAATATCAATAATATTTTTTAATTTATCTGCATATTTTTGATGAAGATTATTTGTAATAAGAAATTCGGTAAGATTATAATATTCATTTATTTTTGTATCATTTATAAGAGGATTACAAAGAATATGTTTAATAAATCTTTTGCCCATTGGTGTTTTTGCATTATTTACAACATCATATAAAGATTTAAATTTTGTACCATTTAGATAATTAAAAGAATCATTTTCTAATATGGAAAGCTGATATGTCGCGTTATTACCAAGAATCATATGATGTGAATCAATATTAATTTGTGGTTCAGATAAATCTTTAATTAGATTTTCAGAATAATTACGAATATAATCAATCAACATGATTAAACTTAATCTCGCATATGGTGTTTTTTCAAGGTCAAGATTTTCAATAATAGACATATTCATTTTATTTCCATAAATTTGAGATAAGAATTCTGATTGAAATTTAATTTTAGAATATTTATCATCGTATTTTTTAATATTTACAATATTATCATTTATTTGTAGTAAATTAATCAGTTGTTTAATATCATATTTACCACTACCGTTCATCACAACAAATATTTCTTTTGGTTGAGATGTTGATATAAATTTAATAGCCGAATCAAATGCTATTTCAGTGTCAGAGATAGTTGAGATACCTTCATCAATTAATACTTTTCCAGTAGAAATATCAATCGCACTTAATCCAACACATAACAGATTATTATTATTTTTTTGTTGTTCATATTCAAAATATATACAAACCGCATAATTTGTATCTACTGTATTTGTAGTACCAATATAAGTTGATGGTGAATATATATTGGTTACTTTACGTACTGGATCTGGTGGAGGTGTAACTTGGTCAATCATAACTAATGTAAAACCATTACGTATTAATATTGAAACAAATTTATCTACTGCTACCATTGGAAAACCAACAAGATATGGATTAGACATTGATACTTCTCGAACAGATTTATCTTTTCGAGTACATACAGTATTAATAAGATCTGCCACATATTTTAAATCGGGTCCTTCTGTCTCAGTAGAATACATTTCATAAAAAGAACCAACCTGCATTAATACTAATGCTTTATCGCCGTATTGTTTTTTGTATTTTTTATGTTCATAAATATAACGTTCCGTAATTGACATATTATTATATAGTTAACTTAAATTGTTATATAGTTAACTTAAATTGTTATATAGTTAACTTAAATTGTTATATAGTTAACTTAAATTGTTATATAGTTAACTTAAATTGTTATATAGTTAACTATGTTATATAGTTAATTATGATATATTTTAGTATACATAAATACTTTTTTTGTATTTTTTTCTAGTCTTTGAATTTTTTATATTCTTTGAATATAAAAAATTGAAACTATAAGTGATTATATATTACTATATAAATTATATAATAATATATACCAAAATGGCTCAATCTAAGCGTAAGTATGATGATGATCATTATGATACTACGTTTAATGAATATGATGATTATGATAAAGACAATGATTACAATATGATAAAAGTTAATCAGATTACTCGTGATTTTACACACAAACAAACAAAAAAGTCAAAATTTGTACCAGAAATTTGTAATATTTGTTATTATGGTAAATTAAATAATCTATGTCGTTGTTCACTAAATTGTGATATACAAATATTAGATAATATTGAAATAAAAACATGTGTTTTTTGTACCGACCTTGTATCTGTTTGTCAATGTAGTGCAATACTTTGGGCAATGTTTCAATGTAATTTGTGTAAAATTACCCATTCTATTTATTATGAATGTGCAAAAATAACAAAAGAAACTGAATGTGAACTATGTTATAAATATAATAATTATACTCAAAATGGATGTAGATGTATGCATTATAATATGAAATATGTATTATCGGATATTAATTTAAAATCTATAAATACAAATACAGATTATGCACACGCATTTGATAAAGAAGAATTCCAAACAGTATGTATTCAATGTTCACAGCATATTTCAAATTGTAATTGTCTAAAAGAACATATTACAGATGAATAGATGCAAATGGAATGTAATCGACAACATATTTATTATTCAGACGATGATACAATACAAGATATTTATAAAGATTATGAATGCGAACGAATAGAAAATTATGAAAAAGATTTTAAACAATATTATGAAAATTATAAAAAAGATTTTCGAGAACAAATGGATTATGATTAACTTTTTAATTTATTCCATCATTTTTTTTAATTTCTTTTCAATGTATTTTTCAATGACATCCATTACAAGTTGTTCTTTATATGGTAAATCATACCATTTAATACCAGTTTCGCGCATAATTCTTATTAATACTTCTCTCATTGATTCTTCAGTTAATATATTTTTTTCAATAAATTCAGATTTATCGGATAATACATCTACAGGATCTTTAGAAACTTTATTATTTTCACGTTCCGATTCACTTTTAACGAGTCTTACTTTATCTTTTTCAACAACAAGATATTTTAGTAAATGGGGAAATTCGGTATAGACCCATTTATCAAGAGTTTTATATCTTAAATATTTTGTAACATCACGTTGGACAATATAATTATCATTAATACCGGTATCAATATCAAGATAATAACCACCTGGACGTGTATATAAAAGTGGTGGACCAATTGGTGAAACTACAGTAAGAGGATTGTAATTAGTTATAACACTTGGTGACAAAGGTGATAAAGGTGATAATATAGATTGTGTTATTGATGATACCGGAGATTGAGTTATAGTAAGAGGAGTTAATGGTGATACAGGTGATACCATTGTTGGTGAAACCATTGATACGGTTGTAGTTAAAGGTTGATACATATATAATATATAATATAAAAAAAATTATTTAATAAATTTTTGTTTAATATTATTAATTATATATTTTGTAAAACCATCAGCCATTACTGACGTATATTTTTCATTTACCGATAATTCGATTTTTTTATCAAAAAATACTCTAATAAAATTGCTTATATTAATTATATTTAAAATATTTTTTTTTATATAATTTGTTTTTATTATAATAGTTTCATCAGTATCTTTTTTATCATTAAACCCTAATTTTGTAATTTTATCAGTAACATCTATATATTGAAAAAATGGTAGAATAATTTTATTAAAATATTTTTTATTAAATAATTCATATATTAAATCAATTATAGTATTATCATTAATTTCTATTAGATCTATTTTTTTTATAAATGTATCTATACCTAAATTCAAAATACGCTCTTTTAAATCAATAGGTTGATGTTGATTATTAGATAACCATTGAATAATTTCACTAAAAGTATTAATATTATAAAATATATTTAAAAATAATTCAGAATTAAAATCAACATATGGAAATAATAAATCATAACTATTTATATTTTCCGATTCTTTAATATTATTTATATCATTGCATTCATCTGTATCTATTATTACTTTTTTACCATTTATAGTTTGTTCTATTCTGTTTATAGGACAAAAATCATTTACATTTGAAATTATATTTAAATATAAAGGATGTATTACCTTTGTATTTTTTTTATAGCACGGTCCGATACACTGTTTACCAGAGATACTTTTAGGATATTTTTTAGATTTTATAAATTGCTCCATATATAATAAACAATTAAATTTTTCTCAAATAAATTTATATGTTTTCAATTAATGAATTACGATTAATTATAAATGATGGATTAAATAATTTATATAAAAATTTAAATCAAATAGATTTAGAATTAATAAATAAATATACAACAAAATTAATAGAGATTATAGCATATCAATATAATTTGACAACTGATGAATTGTATATGCAATTAACACAAAATGATTATGAAAATATAAAATGGTTAAGTTCTTTAATATTACCATATATTAATGTACCTAGAAACAATTTAAAATCTTTTAAAACTATGTATACTGATAAAATAGAAGATATTGATATTAATAAAGAAGAACCAAAATATATATTTACAAATATTCAATATAATAGATGTAAAAATAAAATTATAGATAATGAAATTATATCAAGTGAAATAGAATATAATGATAAACATATAGAACAAAATTTTATGTTATTAATAAAATCATTAATTATGATGTCGCATAAATTATATGTTAATTGGATTAATATAATTCCAATTACATATACGGAAATTTTACAGAATCATAAATTAGTATTAAATACATCTGAATTAATGTTTGAACAAAAATACTATGATATCATTGATGATCTAGAATTAATTTCATCAAATAATATAAATGATATACAAAAAAAACATTTAGAATCTTTGTATATTGGTGATATTTATAATTGTTGCCGTAATTATTTATATGATGAAATTAAAACAATTAAATTATTAATTTTTGATTTATATGCATCATCTGCAAATAAATTAGTATCTGCGTTAAGTGTATTACATGATTTATTTTCAAATAGAAATTTTAATATCATGTACAAAGCACTGAATGATAATAAGTGGATAAATTTACAAGATGATGAGAGAAAATTTTTTACAAAACAATGGGATATATTAAAAAATGCATTTTTATCAAATAATAATATTACAATTAGCAGTAATACTAATTTAAATGATTATACAATTGCAAGTTTATCATTATCAAATTTAATGAAAGCTATTATCATTAGTTTTGAATATAGATTTAAAGATAAAAAAAATGTAAAAAAATCTGGATATGTTAGTATGATAACAAATAAAATAAAATCAGAAGATTTAGATGAAATTGATGAAGAAAATATTGCAAATTTTACTATTAAAAATATTGAAATAGTATTAAAATCTATACGTTCAGAATATATATATGATTTTTTTAGAGATATATTACAACAATTTAAAATGACAATTTATAGTAATAAATTATTAAATTTAACAAAAAATGAAATAAATGAAACAATATTATTTGGTATAAACAGTGGTGAAAATCGAGCAGATTTTTCAGATAAAAATTTATATAATTTTGCAAAATCATTATCACATATTACAAAAGGAAAAAATTATATTTTATTGGATAAACATTGGGAATCATTAAGTAAAGAAAATAAAAAAATAATAAAAGAAAGATTAAATAAAAAAATATCACCTTTATCATGGTTTAATATAAGTAGAATTTTAAGATCACAACAAGAATTAGGATTTATTGATAAAAACATAAATGTTTCTGTTATAAATATAGAAATTTATAATAAAATTTCTGACGATTTGTCATATTTAGTTTGTAATGCATTGATTGCAAAAGGAGTTTTAAGCAAATTAAGATGTTTTAAATTAACAAAAGAAATGACAGAAAATACAAAAGTTCATAATATATTAAAAAATGATATTTTAGGTAATACAGAAGGAGATGTATTTAAAAATGCACATTATTATCTTACTGAACAAATTTATATAAATTCAGAAGATTATATTAAGAAAATTACAAATGATGCATGGTATAATATGGATGGTATGAATTGGATATCGCAAATTGGATTTGTTCATCATTTTATAAATAATAGAGTATCGTTTATATCTGGTGCAACTGGTGTTGGTAAATCAACTCACGTACCAAAATTATTTTTATATAATTTGAAAGCAATAAATTATAATTCATTTGGAAATGTTGTTTGTACTCAACCACGTAGAACCCCAACTAAAAACGGAGCTAAAACAGTATCATCACAATTAGGTTTACCAATTTACAATGATACATATAATAAAGAAGATGAAGACGATGATATTTCTACAAGTACTACAGATAATTATAATGTACAAATGCAACACCAAGAGAGTAAACACGTTAAAAGTATATATGGTTTGGTATTAAAATTTATAACCGATGGTTCTTTAGTACAGGAATTTAGAGATGTATTGCCGCATTTTAAAAGAACAAATTTTGATAAATCATCAGTTACAAATCAAAATTTATACGATGTAATAATAATTGATGAATCGCACGAACATAACAAGAATATGGATATATTATTAACAATAATGCGATTATATGTATATTATAATCCAAGTATTCGTTTAGTTATTCTCAGTGCTACATTAGAAGATGATGAACCAGTATATAGACGTTATTACCGTTGTATAAATGATAATTTAAAATATCCTTTTGATATAACATTACAAGATAAGAATTTAGATAGAATTAATGTAGATAGACGTTATGATATTTCTCCACCAAGTAGTGGTACTAGATTTAGTGTAGGAGAATATTATAAACCAAATTATGATATAGTTAATTTAATAAAAGAATTAATTAAATCAAGTAAAGGTGATATTTTAGTATTTCAACCTGGTGAAAAAGATATTAATGAGTTAATAGAAGAATTAAATAAGTCAATAGAGGATAATTGGATAGCATTACCATTTTATTCATCATTAAATGATGATAAAAGAAATTTTATAGAAAATATCGATAAAGAATTTGATTCTCTTAGAATTGACGATCGTGAACAAAATTTTAATGATATTCCTTCTTTAACATCTGGAAAATCATCATATACTAATTTTGTATTAGTAGCAACTAATATTGCTGAAGCTTCAATTACAATTAATAGATTATATTATGTAGTTGATACAGGTACACGTAAAACAATGACATATGATTATAAAAGCCGTAGTGAAAAATTAATATTAGAAGAAATAAGTGAAACTAGTAGAATTCAGAGAAAAGGTCGCGTTGGAAGAACTCAACCAGGTGAAGCATATTTTATATATGAAAAAGGTAAAACTAGTAAAAATAAAATACCTTATGCTTTTAGTATAGAAAATGTAAGTAATGAAATATATACAAGATTAAAAAATAATACAAATGAAGTAGAATTTATAATTAATAAATACAAATTATATGATATAATTAAATTAAATTATGAAACAACAGATGGTGAGTTTAAATATAAAGGAAATCCAGAATATAATGATTATACATTTGAATATTATGTACCAAAATATTATGAAACTGGATATTCTATTGAAGATTTATATGATGCAGAAGGAAAATTTTATATTATACATCCAGATGAATTAATTTTAGAAAGAAATATAAATGGAAAAATAATAAAACCAAAAAATCCAGAAAAATCAGAAATTAAGATAATTAATAAAAAAACTGGCAAAATTGAATCTGAAAAAGTTGATAGTTTTATTATGGATTTTAAAATGAATAATTTTATTGATAAAAATTATAACAAAACAGATGAAGGAATTAATATGAGCGAGATTATTGAAAAATTTAAATTAAAAAATACTAAAAATACAAAATGTATTATATATAGTATTTTAACAGGATCTTATGAAAAGATGTTATTTGCAATTTCTATTTTAGAAGCTTGTAGTAATGATATTATGAAATTTGCAAAACGAGATGAATTGGGGAATGTAATAATTAATAAAATAAAATATAGTGGAAAATATGAAAAAACTGATTCGGATATTGAAATAATGATAAATCATTTATTAAGCTTATTAGAAGGTGTTAATTATAAAGATTTGTTTAATTTAGAACAATATGCAAATGAATCATTAATAATCAATAATAAAAAAATAAACAGTGGCGATATCCTAAAGAAATTAAGAGAACACGATGATAATGAAGAATTTGATGGGTTTGATAGAGAAACAATTATACAAGAATTACTATATAAATTAAAAACAGCATTAATGAATGATTTTGAAAAATATAAAAAATTATGCGATGATTATGAAATTAATATTGATATATTTTTAAATAAAAAATCATTAAATACAATTGTAAATAATTATAAAAAAATAAATGATATTAAAGAAAGTTTATATTATTTGGATAAACGAAATAAAGATTATTCAAATTTTTTGAATACATATTCTGAAATTTATAGAAATAAATATAGTAATTATGATTCATTTAAGATATCATTTTTATTGAGTAATCCATATAATATTGCCCTGAATATTAACACAACAGATTCGTATTTATTAATATATTATCCATATGCAACAAATATTTATCATTTAGATAAAACTAAAACATTAGAAAAAAATAGAAAAACATATATAGATACTACATATATGAATAGAGATAATATTAGAGATTATATATATTTTGATGTAATTAATCCGGATAAGAATACTATTTATAATATTATTAAATTAGATAAAACATATTTGTCATTATTTGATGATATTTATAATAAGGATAGACTAAAACATATTGTTGTAAAATATGAAGTTAAAATAGATAGATTTGTTCAAAAATTAGTTACAGAAATAAAATATAAAGCACCTTTATCAAAAGATTATTCTGTTATAATTAAGTTTAAAGAAACTTTTACTAAATTATTAAATGATTGTGACAAATAAATTTTAGTTAGCAAATTAAGACAAATAAAAAAATTGACGCAACCCTAAAAATATAAAATTAAAAATTTATATTTTTTTGCCTCTATTTTTTTATTTGCTAAAACAAATAAAAAAATTGACGCAACCCTAAAAATATAAAATTAAAAATTTATATTTTTTTGCCTCTATTTTTTTATTTGCTAAAACAAATAAAAAAATTGAAAATCTCATTCACTTATAGATTAGTTCATATTTAAATCATAATATAAACAATGGAAACATTGCACTCACTATTACAATTTATTGGTTTAACCAACAAGAATATTGATCAATGTGATATATTCATAAATGATGATATAGAACCGAATGGAAATGGATTAATTATTGATAAATATATATTAACACTCCATCATATAATTACTGGTGACAATATATATATAAACAAAATAAAATATAATGTATTATATTCTCTTGAAGAATATGATATAATTATATTAATAAAAAATAGATATAAAGGAGATATTGTTGACTTTTTAACTAAATTTAATGATAGTATTACATACATGCAAATAGCAAATATGAATAATTATATCAATACTCAATTTAAAATATTTAAATCTAATTTGGTATTAAATTTAAATAAAATTGAGAATACATCTTTAAAATCAAATATTTTACCAGAAATTATATTAGGTAAATTTAATTTGATTTTTAATAAATATTATAATGAAGTATCGGATTTAGCAGGTCTAAGTGGAAGTATATGTTATAAAAATAATGAAATTTTTGGATTATTAATTTCTCAGAATGGTAATGATATTGAAATAATGCCATTAGAATTAATATATGATTTATTAAAAAATCATTATAATGGTATTAGATATTTTCCAATAAATATGTCAAAAAATATTATTAAATATAATTACAATTCATTTTATAAAAATGATATTATAATAAAAATAGATAATATAGATATTGATGAATTTGGAATGTTATATTACGAAAAATATAAACATTATATAACAATATCGACTTTTTTGTTATTATATGATAAAAAAAATATCGATATTATAGTTTATAGGAATACATGTAAAACAAAAAAACAAGTTATTATTAATTATAAAATAGAAAAATTTACTGAAAATAAAATTAAAATAAATATAAAAGAAAATAATAAAGAAATTATAATTAAAACTTTATGTTTTAGAGAGTTATCTGAAGAATATTTAATTAAAATACATACTAAAAAAAAAATTCATAATATTGATTATGAAAATATTTATACAAATAAAAAAATATTATATTTGGCAAATGATGATAAAATAGATAATACATCTCTTTTATTATTAAAAAAAATATCTGGCCATAAAATAAATAATTTAAATCAAATTAAACATTTTATGAATCAAAAAAAATGTGTTATAGAATTAATTAATCCAAATAATGAGATAATAAAGTTAAATATATAATTTTTTCGATATATAATATATATGTTTTATAATATAAATCCGGTTTTATGGGGTAAACATTTATGGAAATATATGCATTATTTAACATTATCATACCCAGATAATCCAAATTTTGATGAACAACAAAAAATAAAAAATTTTTTTAATATGATTGGTGATTATTTACCTTGTGAAAAATGTAGAATAAATTATAAACGACATCAAAATGAACTACCACTTACTGATGAAATATTACAATCAAGAGATAAATTAATATTCTGGTTATTTGATTTACATAATATAGTTAATATGGAAACAGGAAAAAAAAGATTTACTAGAGAAGAATTTTTAGAGGAATATCGGTTTGATAAAAATAATAATGATAAACAACAATTTTTTAATAAATATATAATTTTTATATTAGTAATAATATTAATAGTATTATTTTTATTATATAGAAAATTCAAATAATTTTTTTTATAAATTATATTATATTATATAAAATGAATGTAAATACTGTAAAAAATTTATTACAAAATAAAAAATTTAAAATTGTAACTACTGAAAAAAAATTGCGAAAACTTGAAGAAGTAAAATCTGAAGTTAAAACTGAAGTTAAAACTGAAGTTAAAACTGAAATAAAAGTAGTTAAAAAATATCAAGAAAATATTTTAATCCCCACAATTAAAAAAGCAAAAACAAAAGTTGTTCCAGTAGTTCCAAAAGTCGTTCAAGTAGTTCCTGAAGAAGTTCCAGAAGTAGCTCATGAAGTCGTTGCAGAAGTCGTTCAAGTAGTTCAAGTAGTTCCTGAAGAAGTTCCAGAAGTAGCTCATGAAGTTGTTGCAGAAGTAGCTCAAGAAGTTGTTCCAGAAGTTGTTGCAGAAGTAGCTCAAGAAGTTGTTCCAGAAGTTGTTGCAGAAGTAGCTCAAGAAGTTGTTGCAGAAGAAGTTGCAGAAGTAGCTCAAGAAGTTGTTGCAGAAGAAGTTGCAGAAGTAGCTCAAGAAGTTGTTGCAGAAGCTCCAAAAGAAGCTTTAGAAAAAGAATCAAATAAAAAAAATAAAAGAAAAAATAATAAAAAGAAATAAGAAATAAAAAATTATAAAATTATATTTTTTTTTGTCAAGTTAATAATTTTTTCTTTTATTTTATTGATAATTTTATCAAGATTTATATCATTATAATCATCATTTAACCAATCATTAATATCAATATTACCATAATTTAATATTTCATCTCTATCTTTAATAATATTTACTGCATAATTTCGAATCATATTCTTGACATAAATATTATTTTCTTTTATAGTTTTTATTAATTGGTCGACTAATAATTTAGGTTCTAAATTAGAATATGTTAATCTCATATCAACATACCAAATTGCCCATAATGCACAAAAACCTCCAGGATCACCAATTTTCTTCTTTTTATTTTCTAATATATCTAATAACTGAAAACTAATTTTTGGTAAATAATCAGATGGTTTTAGATATGTAATATTTTCATCAATTTCTTTAAATCTTGAATATAAAATCTTATCTAATAATTCTGGATTATAATTTACACCCGGTGGACTAGTTGAACCATGAGGTTCAAAACGTTCTACTACTTTTTTAAAAACATCATATATAATATAATTAGCGTGTGAACCTTCTTTTAATTCAATACCTAATGGTAAAATTATAAATTGTTTTCCTGCCTCAATACATTCTTTAATATGTTCAAAAAAATGGTCAACTACATATAATTTATAATTAATCCATATTATTTCAAAATTTAAAAATTCTGATCTAGAATTCATTAATATACCCATTGATTTATAAAAATCTTGTATACTTTTATTTTCAATAAATTCAGTTGTTAATGTAGAACATGATTTTTTATGTTTATTCAATAAATAAATTAATCCTAATAATACATCTAAAGTATTACCCGTAAATGTACACATAGATAAAGGCTCTCCTTCATTTATATTTATACAAATTTTATTTTTTATTGAAGGATAAGATCTTATATTACACATTTTTTCTCCTATTTTTATTTTATTAATATTTTCTAATATATTTTTTTTTATAATCTTTTGACATTCAGATTCTAATTCTATTTTATTATTTACTGTCTTCGTTTTTAATTTTATTGGTTTATCAAATTCTTTACTGCATATATTTTCCCATTCTAATTCAAACAAATCAGGTTTATTACGTAGTCTATTAAAATATGATTTTACAACTAAATTAATAAATTCATCTTGATCTTTTTCTTTAATTAAATCTATAATCATTATATCTTGTTTGTTTTTACTAAAAATATCAATTTTTCTTTTTTCTAATATATGCTTATATTGTTTCCATAAATTTAGATTTATAATGTAAAATAAACAACTATTGCCATTATGATCTTTTATATTTAAATTTGTTTTTTCAAGTAGTTTTTCAAAAATTTCTATATTTGATTCATTATAATTTTCTAAAAATATATGAAATGGTAATTTACCATTGATGTTCCAAAAATTATAATTTATATTATCTACAGACATTAATATCGATGCTATACTATAATTTTCTTCAATAAATGCATAATGTAGTGCAGTATTTCCAAAAACATCTTGTATATTTATATTACATTTTTTTTCAATTAATTTATTTAATAATTCAATTTGATTTATAGTAGCAACGTAATGTATTACACTAAATTCGTGGGAATAGTCTTGTATATTAATATTTATATTATTGTTAATCAATAAAATACATATATTTGTTAAACGTAAGTTTGTTGCTAAATGTAAAGCACTTTCACCATTTTTAGAACGTGCATTAATATTTCCAATATATTTTAAAATAATTTTAACAATATCAATATTTCTTGTAAATATAGATAAATGTAATGAGTTATAACCATTTATATCAAATGTATTTGGATTAGAATTATATTCTAATAATTTTTCTATCATATTTATATTTTTTTTTTGAATTGCATAATGGAGTGGTATTTTTTTTTGTTTATCTTTAATATCTAATATATTAATCCCTATAGCATTTTTATTTTTTTCTAAAAGATATTTTGTAATATCATCATAACCATATTTTATACTTAGATATAATAAAGACTGTTCTTCTGAATCAGTTATATCAATTCTAGCATTCCTATCAACTAATAATTTTACAATATCTAATTTATTATATAAAATAGCATAATATAATAGATACTCTTGCGTATCATCGCGTAAATTTAGATCAATATCAGTATTATCATTTATATATTTTTTTAAAATATCCCATTCATTATTTTTTATTGAACTAAATAATTTATTATAATCAGTATTACTCATATATATTTTACTCTTAAAATTAATTTTTAATTTTAAGAATCTATTTTAGGATTCTAATAAAATTTCTAAATAATACATATATATTTGTTCTAATATATTTTTTTTTTCTATATGATAATCTCGTAATAAATTTTGAGCAGTATTATATTGAAAAAAACCAATATTTCCTATTTCATTATTATTTTTTATTTCTAAATCAGTATTATTCTTTATTTCAGCAATATAATATATGTGTCTATATGGGACACCATTTGTACCAATTAGATTTTCTTCTATTGGTTCTAAATCATTTATTATATTTATATTTTCTAATTTTATATTTGTTTCTTCAGAAAATTCACGTAATGCACATTCTAAAGGAGTTTCATTTTTATCTTTTCTACCTTTTGGAAACCCCCATTCTAAAAAATTATATAATGGTTTTATATTTGTTATAAAAAAATTTAAATCTAAATCTATATCTATTCCAGATATACCATTTTTTATTTTATTAAATTTATCTTGAGCAATTATGAATTCTTTTTTGAGGTTATCAATACGGTTTTTATCGTGATTCCATATTTCTTTCCATAATTCTTCAAAAGTCTTTACTTTTAATAATTCTATTTCTGATTCGTGCATATACTGAAAAAGTGAATTTATTTGGTCAACATTATCTAATTTATATTTACCACGAATAAAATCCATAAAACCTATCGAATGTCTACGTTGTATTAATAAAAATTTTATATTTTGCATATATGTGCTAATTTTTTCAAGATCGTTTTTATTTTGTAAACAAATATTTGGTATTTTATGTTTTAAATTTATTTTTTTATGATTTATAGTCTTATTATTTAATAATGAAACATCAAGTAATATAATTCCCCAACTAGTTATAGGTTCTTTTTCATAATTATTTTTATGTGAATAATTATATTTTTTATTATTCATTATTATATTATAATGAATAATTCTTTAAATAAAATTTATAAAATTTTTTAGAAACTTTTAGAAACTTATAAATCGTTATTCATATCTGCTGAATTTTCTGTATTTATATTCGATGATTCTGTATTTTCTAACATAGCATCTTGTATTTTTTTTTCTACATCTAAAAATTCATCAATCGAATCAAATTTTTTAGGTTCGTATATTTGACGGATATGTGTTTCTATTTCAGTATCCGTTGCAATATCTTCCATAAATCCAAAACAAATAATTTCATTTGATTTATCTATTACTTTTTTACTTGTAATTTTTACTCTAACATATGTTCCTTTTTTTAAAATAATATATTTTTGAGAAGTTTGTTCTTTTTTATCTGTTTCTTTTTTTCCATTATTTTTTTTAGCAATCCATGATGAAAAGTTTTGGTTAAATGTAAATATATCTTTGTTTAAACTATTAAATGGTTTGATAATTATATTTAAAGGTCCATTTTTTAATATAATTAGTTTATCAGTTATACCATTTATTTGTGCAATAATATATGTATTATTTATTGGACGACACAATGTACAAAGAAATTTAACATCATATTTAGCACAACACATTGGATCTTCTGGTATAATACGACCATCATTTATTAATTCTAATTCATGAATTTTAACAATATATCCATAATCTTGATAACATCTATTATTATGTTCTTTTTCAAGGTTTAATTTTATATATTTGCGAATGTTATTGTCCATTTCACGTGGTAGTATACGAACATTGCCAGTTAGATAAGTAGATATATACGGATTATTTATCATATATATTATTATTATATAATATTATAGTTAACTTAATTATAATTAATTATAGTTAATTATATTATAATTTAATCAATTTTTTTTATCCTTTATTCGACGGCTAAAAATATAAAAGTTAAAGTTAGCGTAAGAATTTGTCTTCAACAAATTCTTTCGGAGTCTTAACTGCCTAGGTGTTTAAACACCTATTAGGCAGTTAAGGGATAAAAAAACTAACCTAATACAATAACATAATCATCTTTTTGTTTTTCGGCTGACCATTTTTCAAAAATTTCTAACATCTTATCAATATTATTTTTTACATTTGCATCATCTTTAATATGAATATTAATAGTAAAGAAATCTCCTGATTTTTGTTTTTTAGTTTCTACACTTATTTTACTATTAATTTCTTTAATTTGTTGTTTAATATTATTTGCTCTATCTTCAAGATTATATGGGAATGGATATAATGGATGATTAGATGGGACCATAATATAAGTTTTCTTATCCACTCCAGTAGAATATTTTTCTAATTCTAATAATTTATTTTTAATTATATCACATAATGTTTCTCTTGTATTTTCCTTTGTATTTATTTTAAGTTCTTTTATAACTTTTGCAATATATCCTTTTTCTCTAGTAGTACAAACTGCACCTTTTAATGATGGTATACCGGTACCACGTTTTTTATCTAAAATTTTAGCTCTCTTTTCTCTTATTTTAAATACATCTTGATCTAATCCAGTTTCCAAATTCTTTTTACGTGATTTATCTTTTTCAATAATACCAACATATTTAAATTCATCTCTATTATCATAATATTCCATAATTGAATCAAAATCATATTCGTTTTCTTTTCTTGTTTCTTCATCAATTTCATTGTCTTCTTCAAATAATTTTTTATCTTTGTACATTTTATATAAATCATTATTTTTCAGATAATTAGATAAGGATATTGATTGTGATATTGGTTTGATATATTTAGTTCTATAATATATTGGAACATCTTCATTTTCATCAAATGGTTGAAATATATAATATTTATCTACAAAAAATAAGTATCCTGTTCTATTATTTTTATCAATAACAGTATCCATAAAACTATTTAAATCATTTTCAGTAACAGGAATTAAATCATTTAATGCTTTAAATACAAAAAATTCATCAAATAAATCTCGTCTATCTTCTGTATATGAATTTTTTACATATGCTAATATATCTCCAAGTGTATACATAAATCCAATAATATATAATTCTTTTATTTTTCGTTTGCAATATTCGATTTCTGATTTAGCAAATCCAGTTGAAAAAGTAGTAGTATCTAAGTTTATCTTATTTACTTTTTTATATATTTTTCTATCAGGATCATAATATTCCGAATTTAATTTAATGTTATCACATTTAAATTCACATTTATCAAAATCACAAATTTGTGGACATTCTGGTTTACCTTTTTCACCACATTTATCAAATTCTTTTACTTCTTCTTTGAAAATATTACTGGCAATATTAAGAGGACAATCAATCGCAATTTCTTTCATAGTACGTTCTATTTTTTTAATCAATAAATATTTTTGTTCTGCTTTTCTATATAAATCTTCTTCACTTGACAATCCTTTTTCTATAGAAACAATGTATTTATAAACATTAACATAAGGATATTTATTATTTTCAGACATTTGTCTATAATGTGAACACCATCTAATAGCGCGACCAATAACTTGGTCTACCCTTCCAAAATTATAATATACATCAAGAATATGTACTTCTGCAACATTTGAAAGAGAAATACCTTCGTTCATAACTTTTGAACCTAAAATTAATTTAAGGTATTTACCTTCTTTATTATCAATTGAATTAAAATATGTATCAAGAATACGTTTTTTTTCTTCTGGAATAATATCGGCAGCCGAATCATCACCACCTCCTGTAACTGTAATAAATGTTGCTGGATAAAACTGATGATTTGGTATATTATTTTTTTTATATTCAGTCGATGATGCAGAATCATCCTTTTTCTTTTCTTTTTTTGCAGTATGATCTTTATATGATATACCGCAGTAATAACATACTGTATCTGGTTGAATTTGATATGAAGCCATATCCTCTTGAAATTCTAGATACCCATTTTGTATTAAAATTTGGGCAAAAATATCAATACCTACTCGTACAAGATTAGAATATATAAATGCGGTACGAGCTCCTTTTTTATCAACTGTAAGTCTATTTATTTTTTTTAATGCTTTATAAAATTTAGTAGAAAACATTTTTAAATAAGATTTATGTAAAAATTTACCAGTAATATTTTGGCCATCCGGTGTTAATCCAATGATTTGTGTATCTTTATCTAATTTTAATAGATTGGTAGCTATTATTTTATTAACTATTTCTGGAAAACTTTTTAATTGATTTTTTATAAGATTTAATCCATCATTTCCAGATGCAGGTTCAATTGTTTTCTTGTCAGATGATAATACGGGAAATACAAAGTTCGCTACTGCTGCAGCTTTCCTATCAAGAGCATCTTCTTGTGCATCTACTTTTGTCTTATCATATAATGAACGTTGAAAGTCCATCATTTTACATTTAGTAACTTTGGTAAATAATAAACCATCAGATTTTTCTCCTTTTTCTATTTTTTTAGCAAATACTAATGGATCAGACCCACGTACATGAGATATATATCCATTCGCCATTTTTTTAAAATAATCCATTCCACCAGATTTTATTTTCATCTCATAATTTTTTTCCGAAGTAAAAATTTTATCACGTTCCATTGGATGATCAATTGGTCTTAAAAAATTAACTAAATCAACAATATCATCGGCTAAATTCTTCATCGGAGTACCGCTTAATAATACTACTTTTAAATTAACAGAATTTTTAATAATATATTGTAAAGCTTCGCCATATGCATTACCTGTTAAATTGTGTGCTTCGTCAACTAAAATAACAGTATTATTTAAATTATGAATTCTATCAACTGCGACATCTCTTTCAAATTCCCCTTCTTCAGTTTTTCTATATGTTACTTTTGTGCCTTCGCGTTTTTCTATAATACGTTCTCCGAGAACTCTTTTATGGAAACTTTTATAAGACATAATTTTATAATATTGCATTGCTTGTATCATTGCATTTTTTTTTAATCTGTCTAATTCTGAATGATCTACGTATTGACTTTTATCTACTTTTTTCATATATGTTTCGCCAGTACACTTAATAATATGTTGTTTCCAGTTTTCTTTTAATAGAGCACCGGGAACAAGGATCATAATTTTAGTATTATATTTTTGGACAAGAGGTTTAAATTTCTCAGCGATAGCAACCCCTGCACAAGTATTATGAGTAATAATATCATTTGCAAGATAATTATGATGTATATCAATTTCAAGATCGTAAATATAACCTTCATAATTGATTAATTCAACAGATTTAATTTGTATTCTTTTTATTTCATTACGTTCATATTTATAAACATAATCACCAGATTTTAATGTGTTTGACCAAATATTATTATCTGATAAAAATTTATGTATATAACTTGCTTTTATAATAGTACCATCTACTAGAGTATATTTTTTAATAAAATCTTTTATTTTTTCTCTATATAATCGTTTAATAGGTAGATATTCAAGATATGAACCATTATATGATAATGTTTTTATATTACTAGATGGAATTGCCCATTCATTCCCATTTTCATCTAATGTTATATTTTTAGCATAATCGATCCATATTACATCAATATTTAATCTAATTTCATTTATTGTTTTTACGATAATTTTGGTATCAGGTAATACACATTTTCCTGTACCAAGACCGTGAAATACAATCATCCCTTTATAAGGTGTATCGGGGTTAATAATATTTCCTAAAAGTGATTGATAATTAAAAAGTTGTATTTCACCTGCACAAATATTGTCTCTATAGTCTTTTAATTCTTCATAATTTTTAATATCCGGTCTTTCTGGTAATTTATGAGAATAAAATTCTCTTTTTTTGTATATTTTATATTGCAAATTATCATCATCATTAGTAGGATAAGTATAATTTATATTAAGTAAATCATCATCATTTTCTTGTTTATCTTGGTTTGCCATATATAATATAATACGCTTTAAAATAAAAAATAAAATTTTATCTAAATATATATAGTAAATGCCAAAAGAATATACAATAGAAGATATTAAATGTATATTAAAAAAAATAGAAAATGTAAAAGAACGTAAACATATCGAGAAAATTAAGGAAATTATATATAAAGAAAATCCGAATTTGTCTGTAACTAAAAAAAGTGATGGTATATTATTATTTTTTCATAATTTAAATCAATCTACTTATAAAAAATTAGATGGGTTTTTTGATAAAATTGATAATGAAAAAATATTAAAAGCTACAAGTTATTCAGAATCATTAAATATGTCTACAAATATATCAATTAGTGATAACAACGATACTAATCAAGATTATGAATCTCCACAAATTAAATTATCTAATACCGAAAAAAAAATATTAAAAAAAAAAGAATATCATAAACAAATATATAGTGATACAAATAAAGACGATATATATGTAAATGATGAGATATTTTATAATAAAAATAAAAAAGTATAAAACAAATAAAAAATTGAAAAATTTTAATTTAGTTAACTAAATTTATGTTAACTAAATAATACTTTATAAGACTATAATATGAATAATCAGAGTAAACTTACATTAGATATTATTGGAGAATATATTCGTAATAATCTTGGTCATTTTAAATCATCAGATGAAGAATTTATTATTGTACAAAATACTAAAAAAATAAATTCTGATAAAATAAATTCTGATAAAATAAATTCTGATAAAATAAATTCTGATAAAATAAATTCTGATAAAAATAATTTTGAAAAACCAAATAAAATAAAAACAATACAAATAAAAAAAAATATTAATGATATATTAAATGATATATCAATTGATGAATCAATTAAGTTTCCAAATAAACATTTTGTAAATTTACATTTTACAGATTTATTAGAATCTTTTTTACTTTTTAAACCAACAAATAATTTTATGATAGAAGAAAAAGAATATTCGTATTCTTTTTATAGTTGTATTTTATCTAGTTTAAATAATGATTATACTAAAGCTACAGATAAATACAAATTTAATTCAATTAATAATTTGATATCTTATTTAAAATCTGATGTTTCGATGGATGGATACAAAAATAATGGATATTCAAAAATTGGTATAAAGAAAAATGATCTAATAAAAGATATTAATTCTGATAAAATATCAGATATTGTTGTTCGATATGTTACCGACGCATTGCATATTAATTTGTTTTTATTCGATGATAAAAATATAAAATATTTTGGTGGAGATTTTATTGTATTTAAAAATATTATATTAATGCTTAAACATGATGAAAAATATTATATAATTTGCACAGATAAAGAAAAATATTTTAAATTTAATTCAAATGATCTGATTAAACAAATTCTTTTAAATACTGATAAATTAAAACTTGTATTTACTGAACAATTTAATTATACTGGATATAATCTCACAATGAATCATATTAAAAATAAAAAAAATGAAAAAACTGAAAAAATA
>Ga0194130_10000934_pt1 | contig 50657 bp, 45 predicted proteins | sample TA2KigsurfametaG_FD_160084 | JGI IMG/M metagenome (GOLD analysis project Ga0194130, IMG submission 160084) | Freshwater microbial communities from Lake Tanganyika, Tanzania - TA2015050 Kigoma 12 surface | ecosystem: Environmental > Aquatic > Freshwater > Lake | place: Tanzania: Lake Tanganyika...
AGCGGTCGGCAACCGCTCCGGTCCTGTTCCATTTCCGGAACGGGGGGGCATGCAGACATCAGGATGCAACCGCCATCAGACGGAGGCCCGGGGCAAGATGATCCAACCGAGCGGCAAGGCAGCAAAGACCACGAACCTGCAGAAGGCAGCCAGTGCCGATGCGGGCGGTGGCCAGGCCAAGGCGGACAAGCCGGCGGAAAAGCCAGCGCCCAAGCCCAAGCCGACCCGCGCCGAGATGGAGACGTTCGGCGTGAAGGGCAATCGCAGTGCCATGAAGCTGGATGATCGCGCCTTTGCCCGGATGGACAAGAACAAGGACGGCGTCCTGTCCGGCAAGGAAGTCAGCAAGAAGGTCGCCGGCATGGACATGAACGGGGATGGTTCCGTCACCCGGGAAGAGTTCGGCATGGGTCGGGGCCTCAAGCGTGCCGAGGTGCAGATGCAGCAGCGGGACCGCAACGGTGATGGCGTCTTGTCGGGCAAGGAAATCCACAAGAGCATCGCCGGCGCCGATGAGAACAAGGATGGCCGCATCACCAAGGCTGAGCTCGAACGGTTCCACACCCGAGAGATTGACCGCGAGAAGCTCTTCGATGGCATGGACGGCAACAAGGATGCCTTCCTTACGGGCAAGGAGGCGGAAGCTTTCAAGGACAAGGGCTGGGACACCGATGCCGACGGCCGCATCTCCAAGGCAGAGTTCCTCGCCGCCCAGGACCGGCTGGACCGGGAAGCCCGGTTCAAGGATGCGGACGGGAACGCGGACGGATTCCTGTCCGGAAACGAAGTGCCCGCCGACAAGCTGGCCGGCATCGACACCGACAAGGACGGCCGCGCAAGCCTGCCGGAATATCTGGCAGCCCCCGAGGACCTGATCCGGGGGAGCCTCGAGGGCGTTGCCAAGGGCCCCGACGCAGGTACCGATGACAAGGCTGCCGCCGGTGCCGGCACGGCAGGAACAGGCGAAAGAGGTGCGGGCAAGGTTGCAGGTAACGGTATTGGCAAAGGCGTCGGGAACGGTGCGGGCAATGGTGTTGGTAACGGCACGGGCAATGCCGTTGGCAACGGCGCAACGCCCCGGGGTACGACCGGAGGCGTGGCTGGCGGCGGTGCCAACCCGAACATCGGTGGTGCAGGCGACGTCTTTGGAGACCCTGCGAACGAGGCGGCCTTGCAGCGGGTTCTGGATGCCGTCCGCAACGGCACCCTGTCCGGGCTGGACCGGACGGAAGACGCCACAGAAACCGGCAACGCGCCGACAGGCGGGAGAACGGGCCCTGCGGAACCCGCAAAGAACCCGGTCGGGGGTGGCGTGGCCAACGCCGAAGGCTCGGGTGGCCTTGGCGCGTTGGACAAGAATCAGGACGGCTTCCTCTCGGCCGACGAGATATCGAATGAGGTTCTGGCGCGGCGAGACAGCGACAAGGACGGCCGCCTGAGCGCCGGGGAATATGCGGCTGAGCAGTTGCTTCCCGCATCGGAAGAGGTCATCCAGCGGCGCCCGCCTTCCGAGGACCTGATCCCGGTCAGCGGCTAGAACACGGACTGGTCCAGAACCAAACGGGACCCTCCTCGGCTGCGGCCAGCACGTGATGGCTGCCGGGCACGAAACACACGGCCTCGATTTGCCACGGCCTGTCGTCGTGTCCTGGCACCAGGGCACAGTTTGGCGGCGCTGAACGCAGCGCATCCGACAGGGACACTTCGGGCCTCACGTCATACAGCCACAGGCGACGACGCCCGGCCGCGATGGCGACCGACCGCCCGTCGGCAGCGAGGGCAGCACCCGTGACAAGACCGCCGAAGCCACCCTCGGGGGGCGTCAGTGCCCCTTCACGGACCGCCAATACCCCGGACACCGTCGCCTCCTTCATCGGCAGACGGTAGAGCGGATGGCCCTCGGCCTTGGCGATCAACCAGCCCTCGTCCCCACGAAAGAACAGGGCCTCCGCATTCCAGGATCGCCCCGTAGCGGGCGCATCGGGATACCGCAGAGGCAGGCGCCGGATCAGGCGGGCCTCCGCGTCGCGCCACGGATCCGGCTCTTCGAGCTCAAGCAGGGCAAGGTCCCCACGCAGGCCACGGTTATTGCCGATGTCGGCAATCCAGAGATGGCCCCGGCCATCCACGGTCACCTCTTCCCAATCGTGGTTCACGGCTCCCCTGACGGGCACGGTCCGGACCCACTGCCCATCCGGCCACGGCCGCGCCACGCCGCCAGCGATCCGCACGGCAAGAAGCACATTGCGGGGCTCGGGCCCGGAATCCTGGATGGCCCAGAAGACACCCGGGTAACGAACCGAGGGCGCAAGTCCCGAGACCTCGGGCTCGGCAAAGCGCATCACGGGGATGCCGTTGTCCGAGGCCGGAGGTTGCGCCACGGCTCCGGTGAGCAAGGCGGCGCCGATGAGCAATCCGGCCTTCAATCGCGCCGATTCATCACGCGACACCACGACCACCCGATCCCCCCCCAAACGCAACCGGTCCGGAACAGCTTGTCCCGGACCGGATGAGCCTACGCCCGCTGAGGGACTCGAACCCCCGACATCAACCTTAGGACGGTCGCGTTCTATCCAACTGAACTAAACGGGCCCGGGACCATCCTACGCCCCGCGCCACGCCGTGCCAAGGGGCCTCAGGCGGACCAGCTGCCGAGCCGCTCCAGGTCCTCGGGCGAGCCGTGGCGGATTTCCTCGAGTTCGCCCTCGGGAATCTTCATGAAGATGTCGACCACCTCGGGGTCGTACATCCGACCCGACCACCGCTGGATCTCCTCGATGGCCACGCCATGCGGCAGGGCCTTGCGGTAGGCCCGGTCCGAACACATGGCGTCATAGGTGTCGGCCACCGACAGCACACGCGAACCGTAGGGGATCTCGTCACCCGCCAGGCCCTTGAAATAGCCGCGACCGTCAAAGCGCTCGTGGTGATAACCCGCGACATCCGCCAACTCCTCGAGGCCCGTTATCGACTGCAGGATGATCCGGGTCTTGCGCGGATGCTCGCGGATGACGGCCCATTCCTCTTCCGTCAGCTTGCCGGGGTTGTCCAGAATCTGGCCCGGGACACCGACCTTACCCGCGTCATGCAACAAGCCTGCGTGGTAGATCAGCCGGACCTTGTCCTCGGGCAGCCTTGCGTACTGCGCGAGCAGGCGACCATAGGCGGCCGTGCGCCAGCTATGGCCATGGGTGTAGGCATGCTTGGCATCGATGACGCTGGCGAAAACCCTGAGAATGCTCTCGACGAAGGCCTCGGGCGGCACGTCGATCAAGCGCGCCAAATCCAGCACGTCCAGCTTCAGGGCGCGCCAGTGCCGGTCGGCAAAGGCCGTAATCGACCAAGCCCCTTCCTTCTGTACCTCGAGATAGGCATCGCCGACCTCTTCCGTAACCTTGCGACCCCGCCAGCGCCATGCGACCTCACGCAGCCGCTGGCCCGGATCGACATCCAGCCTCGGGCTGGTCAGAAAGACAATCTCGTCCAGCTCGTTCACCAGGCCCAGTACCTGCGCTGCCGTCGACAGTTCGGCACCTTTCAGGCCCTCGGGATAGCCCGAACCATCGAGCCGCTCCTTGTGTTGCGCAATAAGCACGGCAGCCCCTGCCAAGGTCGGAATGCGCGCGCAGATCTGGGCGCCCACGACCGGATGCCGACGCAGCAGTTCGGGCACCGGTCCACCGTCTGCAAGGCGCATCAGTTCGAGCCGCTGGGCCTCCTCGAGACAAATCTCGCCCAGGTCATGCAGCAGGCCGGCATAGAACACGTCCCGCAGGACCTCGGCGGACAAGCCCAGCTTCGCGGCCGTCTGCACGCTGGCAATCGCGACCCGCAGCGAGTGCTGCTGCTTGTGTCCCAGCGCCATGTCCAGAATCAGGGACAGCGCCTTGAGCAAGTCCTTGAAGAGTTGCTGGCTGCGATCCGAGAGGATTCGGGAGATGAGGTGATCGTTCATGGAGAAGGGGCAGCACCCAAGCGTCCATGTTCCCCGTCAGTGGCCGATTTCACCATCTCCCGGGCATCGCTTCCTGATGGCAATGGTCGTCGCAGGGTCAATGTGGTGGCTACGGGGGCACAATCGGCGAGCAGGCCTTCGCGCAAGTGGCCCACGACGAAGTGAGCCTCATCCCCGGGCATCATCCGCAGCCACGCCCACGGCACCGACCACTCGACGGTATCGAGCCCACTCGCGGCCATCTGGACCGGCAGGAGCTGCCAACGGCGGAACTCGCCGGCTTCCTCGAAATGCACCGTGCCTTCCTCGGGCGTGATGCGCACCAGATGGGAGAAGTGGAATTTCGCGACCGGAGCCTGGATAGCGACGGCCTCGGCCGGCAAGGGGGCATTGTGTCCGGTCCTGCCGGGATGGAACCAGGCCACGAGCACCTGGTCTCCGGCGGCCCGGGCAAAGGACGGCCCTAGGTCCAGGCGCATCGTCACCACGGTGTCCGACGACCACCAGTCGAGCCGGCCGAGGCCATGGTCCGCCCCTTGATGCATGGCTCCCTGGCCCGCCGCAGGATCGTAGGTCCCTTGGCCGTCCGTTCCAGGCAAGGTACGCGGGGTGACGGGCTCGTCGAGTACCTCGGGCACCGGCAGGCCCATCGCCCGCCACGCAGCCCGCAAGTGCGCCCGGAACTGCGCATCGAAGCGCTCGTCCTGACCTGAGTCATGGCCCGCACCGAACCACCAGAACCAGTCGCTGCCCTCAGCCGCCAGCAACTCCTGGAAAGCCTCGTCCCTGCCGGGTCCCTCATGGTCCTGCCAGGCTGCACGCACGTCAGCCAGCAGCTCCCACGCCCGGTTCTTGGTCGGTTCACCGATCCACGTCGTGTAGTCGGACCCGATCCACGATCCGCAGTGAATGGGCGGCAAGGTCACGCTGGGCGGGTGCTTGGCCAGATATTCGGCCATCGTGCAGGCCTCGATGTCGGGATCGGCGGTAATTCGCCGGTAGAGGGCCTCGAGGAAGGGCCGACCGTCGCCCGGATAGTGCTCCCAGCAATTCTCGCCATCGAGGGCAAGGGTCACCAGCGGCTCCTCGAGCGGTGTCCGGCGCGCAATGGCCGTCAGGCGCGCATGCAGGTCCGCCGCGGCAGCTTCAGGCTCCCACGTGGCGTAGGTGAAGCCGATGCGATCCGAGAGCACGATGTCCCGGAAAGCCATGGCCACCGAGCCGGCCGTCGTGCGCGCCACGTAGGGCCGGTAGAGCAGTTCGGGGCGCGTCGGCAGGCCGTGCCCGTCCCGCTCGAACCGCACGCCTAGCGTGTGCGCGAGCACGCCCTCGTCAGAGAGGGTCCACTTCACGCCCTCCCGGGCCAGCAAGGCGAGTGTCGCGGGCGAGACCGACTGCTCGCTGGGCCACATGCCCTGGGGCCGAAAGCCCATCCAGCCCGCGAAGCGATCCAACCCCGAACGCACGTGATGCCGGGCATCCTCTGGCCAGGCGAAGCGCCGACGCGGCAACGGCAGGTGCGGGCGGGCCTGGCGTGCGACTTGGGTATCGATGAGCAGCGGGAGGATGGGATGGTAGTAGGGCGTCGTCGTGAGCTCGACGGCGCCCCGGGCGACCATGTCCCTGTACGCCGGCACGATGCGTCCCATCAGACGCCTGTGCAGATCGGCCAACTGCCGGGCATCGTCGGCATCGAAACCGCGGTCCTTGGCAATCAGGCGGTTGAGCAAGGGCTCGGTCGCCCGCCACGACGGGTCGACCCAAGCCAGGTTGAACCACACGGCGAGGTCGGTCCAATCCTGATGCGTCAGGGCCCGCACCGCCTCGGCGGGACTGAAGGAGGACAGCAATTCCTCGCGCTTGGCCAGCAGCTGCGCATAGCGGGGGTACGGCTTGGCCATATGATCCCAGTGCAGGTCGAAGAACCGCTGAAGGGCATAGGTGCGGTCCTCGTGGGACCACTGCGATGCGGGCCGCTGCAACAGGTCCAGCGCCGCATCCGTCAAGCTGCCGTCGGCATAGGCCAGCACTTGGTCCAGCAGCGAGGGCACCAGGTTGAAGGTCTGACGGATTTCGGGATGGTCCTCGAGCAGCAACAGCATGTCGAGGTAGTCCTTCACGCCGTGCAGTCGGACCCACGGCATGTGGGCGAAGCCCGTCCCGCGCTCGCGGTAAGTGGGCTGATGCATATGCCAGACAAATGCGACGTGTAGCACGGAATCCTTGCGGCGGATGATTTAAGCAGGGAAGGTACGCTTGGCGAATCGGGCGTCCAAGACTCCCTAGGATACCCGCCCCGGCGAGCGCAATCCATACCATGCCTGCCATCCTGCTTCATCCGAGCACGCCCCGCGCGGCCAAGGCCTCCTGCCCACGGCCTGGATGCTAGGCATGCTCGACTGGCTGCTGGTCCCGGCGGTTGCGGCTCCCTTGGCCGTCGGTGGCTTGGCCTTCGAGGTGGACAAGGGTGGTCTCGGGCCAGCGGCAGGCAACGAAACCGTCCTGTGGGCCAATGCGCCCGATGCCTCGGTGGTGGTCCGGAACCGTCAGAACGGAACGTGGACCGGACCTTTGCGCTGGACCAACGTCATGCCCGACTCGGTGCTCATCAGCCGCGGTGGCGTGGGCGAAGGCACGGCTGGAAAGTCAGGCGGCCTCTCCGTGCCCGTAGCCCTTGCCGGCGGCGGTATCGGGGCCTGGTCGCTCAGACCGCCCCGCTCCCCGGGGGGCAAGGCAGCCTTCGTGCTACGCGTGGGCCAGGCCTGGCGATCGCTCGGGTCTTCGGGGCAGGCCACCCGATTCGCGCTGGTGCTGGGGGGTACGCCCAGTGGAGCCGCGATGAATCTGGTCCGTGGCACAGGCCTGCCGACCTACCTGCTTGCAGGCCTGAAGGACGACGCCGCGACGGTTCGCCGGCGACTGGGACAACCTTGGCAGGCGTTCACGTGGCAAGAACAGCGCTTCATCGTGCTCGACAACCGGGCCCACAAGCTGGGCAAGGCACAATTCGCCTGGCTCGAGCGCCAGGTGGTGGCGACGCGGACCTCCGGTGCCCGCCGCACGTGGGTCCTGATGCATCACCCGCCGGTCATTCCGGGTGGCCGCGGTCCCGACGGCCTCGATGACAGGCGCGAAGCCCGCAAGGTCGCTCGCCTGCTGCGCGGCCTGCCCGGGCCCCACCTGGTGGTCGGCCATGCGGGTCGTGGCGCACGCAGGCGCTGGAGCGGCCTCGATGTCGCCTTCGTCGGCCCGGATGACATTCTGCTCGCGGATCTCGGGCGCCCCATGGCAACTCCGGTGTTTTCGGGCACCCGCAACAGCCGTCGCTGATTCTTCCCGGACCACCCCCGGACGAAAGCCCCGCCCCCGTCGGGGGCAGGACTTCGGATCACGCCGCGTCCTAGCGGACGAAAGGCAAGCGGATCTTGGTCTCGCGGGCGCCTTGCAGAGTGCCTTCGGTGGTCCACTGACGCATGGGATGCTCCTTCGGTATATGGGAACGGCCTTGCAGCCGGCTCGTGTCGCTTGGGGGTGTCACCGGACGCCGAGGGCGGCGTCGGCCTGGACGAGACCGTGGCCGAAGACAACGTCGTGTCCCTTGGGGCCAAGGTCGAGGGCGGTCTGCTCGACGTGCGTGCGGACCTTCTTCCAGTCCCAGTCGGGGTGCACCGACCAGGTCAGGGCGCAGGTGGCCGCGACGACCGGGCAGGCCATCGAGGTCCCCTGCAGAGGGGCGTAGAACTTGGGGTAGCCGAACTTGTTGAGCGGCACGTCGTAGGTCGGCGTCGTGGCCACGATGTTGGTGCCCGGCGCGCCGACACTGATCTCGGGGCCGTAGTTCGAGAAGTTGGCCTTCTCAGCCTTCTCGCTGATGGCCGAAACCGCCATGTAGTACTTGTCCCAACGGGCGGGGGTCCCCACGGCCGTGTTGCTGTTGCCGGCAGCGGCCACCAGGAGGGCGCCCTTGCGGGTGGCATACCAACCCGTGGTGTAAGACACTCCATCCACCGTCGCGGCACCGCCGAGCGACATGTTCACGACAACGTGGACCTTGTTTTCCACGCCGTAGTCGGCCGCGTACTTCACGCCCTTGGCGATCTGGTAGAGGCTGCCACCGCCCGTGGCGGCCAGCACCTGCACCGGCAGGATGCGGGCCTTGGGCGCCACGCCCGTCACGCCCTCGGCGTTGTTCTGAACTGCAGCGATGGTCCCGGCGACGTGCGTGCCATGGCCCTGCTCGTCGAGGCCGTCCGCCTGGTTGTTGACGAAGGAGTAACCCTTGCTGACGATGTTGGCCACCAGGTCTGGGTGCCCGTGATCCACGCCGGTGTCGACGACGGCGACGACGACGCCTTCACCCTGCGTCCGGCTCCAAGCCTTCTGGGCACCGATGCGATTGACGTACCACTGCTGGGCGAAGAGGGGGTCGTCGACGGACAACGCGCCGCGGAACAGGTCGAGGGCGCGGGGCTTGTAGGCCGGCACCTCGAGTTGCACGCGACGGTTGGGTTCGACGTTGACGACTCCCTTCACCGACTTGATGGACGCGAGCAGGGCGGGCCCTTCGGCCTTGACCAGCAGGAAGCTCCCGAGGTCGCCCAGATCCAGCGTATCCACCACCTTGGCACCGGCCGGCGCGACGAAGCGCGCGCCGGGCTTCACCTGAACCACCTGCTCGCCGGCGATGGCCTGCCCCGTGACCGGGGCATCGACGGGCTGGTTGCCCAGCGAGGGAACGACGGCCCCACAACCCGCCAGAACGACGGTAGCGGAAAGAATCCCAGCAAAGCGGCGCATCGGCGAGGCTCCCGTCTCTGACCTCGACCTAAGCCAAGGTGAATGTGTAGTTAAGAAAGATTTAAGTAACAGCTCTGCTAAGATAGCTCCACAATCGGCGTGATGCAAGCCCCCTTGCAAAAGTTTTCAGTCTGGAGAAGACGATGGCGCGACATCTGCACGTGACGGGCATTTCAGGCATGCTGGGCCACGACCTTGCCGCAGCCGCCGTCGCCAGCGGATGGACCGTTTCCGGGGTCGGCACCCACGACCGCTCCGCACTGGCATTGCCCCCCGAGGTGCGCTACACCCGCTGGACGTGGGACGGCACGGCCACCGCCGCGGACCTGGTCGAACTCGGCGTGGGCGAGGCCGACGTTGTCCTGCACGCCGCCGCCTACACCCAGGTCGACAAGGCCGAGGAAGACGAGGCCCTCGCATTGTCGATCAACGCCCACTGGACGGAACGCCTTGCCGAGGCGTGTCGCGCTACGGGCAAGCGGCTCGTCTACATCAGCACGGACTACGTATTCGACGGCAGCCGGACGACGCCGTGGGAGACCGGGGACCCCATTGCCCCGCTCGGCGCCTATGGCCGCACCAAGGCAGCCGGAGAGGCCGCCGCAGCCACGGCACCCGACCACCAGATCGTGCGCACCAGTTGGCTTTTCGGGCACCACGGCCCGAACTTCGTCGAGACCATCCTCAAGGCCGCTGCCGCCCGACCCGAGCTATGGGTGGTCGATGACCAGCACGGCTGCCCGACGGCCACGACCGACCTGGCCGACGCGCTGCTGCGGCTTCAGGACCACCGGGCCACGGGCATCTTTCACTTGACGAACCAGGGACCGACGACATGGTGGGGCTTCGCCCGCGAAATCGTCCGCCTCGGTGGCCTTTCGACGCCCGTGCTGACGCAGTCGACGGCCGAAGCAGGCCGGCCCGCGCCCCGGCCCGCCCGGAGCGTCCTGTCGGATGCCGCGTGGCGCGCGCTTGGAGAAGCCCCGCTGGCCCACTGGCAAGACGCCCTCGCCCGCTACATGGCGCACCGGCCCGTTTCGACCGCCTCCTGATCAGGGGCGGGGTATCGGGGCATCCGCCTCGGCCACGTCCGGTTGCGCAAGCAGCAAGCGACGCCCCAGCGCCCGCCAGAAAGCACGGTCCCGTCCCGCGAGGCAACGCGGCAGGATCACGGCGGCCAACCGTAGGCCGAGCAGGAACCGATCCGCCCGACCGTTGAAGCGCCGGTAATAGCGCACCTGGCCCTGGCGTCGATACCAGGCGAGGCGATGACCCAACGATCCGGTCACGGCGCCACGGGCGTGGCAGACGACCGCCCGGGGCAGGAAACATATGCGGCCGCCCCACGCACGCAACCGACGACAGAGGTCGGCGTCCTCGTAATAGAGAAAGTAGCCCGGGTCGAATCCCCCCACGGCATCCCAGGCTCCCCGCCGCACGAGCAGGCAGCACCCGCTGAGCCAGGCGACATCGCGTGCCTCGTGCGGGCGCTCGGCAACGGTCCGACCCTGCCGACGCTCGGCCCACTCGGCCCTGAAACCGGGGTCCTCACCCCATGTCCGCTCCCACATACCGTCCGGTCCCCGGACCGCCGGACCGACAGCAGCAATCCCGGGGTCGGCATCAAGTGCCGCGCGCAGGGTCTCGAGCGCCGCCCCGTCCAGACGTGCATCGGGGTTGAGCAGCAGCACGTCGGCTTCCCCCAGGGCTGCCGCACCGAGGTTGCACGCCTGCCCGAAGCCCAGGTTCCGACCCGGCACGAGCAGGCGGACATCCGGACGGACGGCCTGAACCCGCTCGGCCAGGCCCGTCTCGCCCGCATTGTCGACCACCACCACCGGCACTCCGTCCGGCAAAGCCTCGAGGGCGTCGCACAGCATGGCTCCCGCCTGCCAGCTGACGATCACGACACCCGTGGCAGCCAACGTTCAGGCCTCTGCGATCGCCGCCGGCCGCTGACCGAACAGCCAGCCGGCGAGGGTCACCAGCATGGCCAGGATCGCGGTCGCAACGCCTTGGCCGGCAAGCCCCGCAAGTCCGGACGGATCATGACGCAGTTCGACCCGGTTCACACCCGATGAGACAGGGACGGCGACGAGGCCACCGTAGGCCGGCAGGGGAGCCATCTCACGGACAATCTCGCCGGACCGCACGAGCACGCGCCACGCCGGGTCGAAGCGCAGAGCCGCCACGGCATGTCCCTCGCCCGTGGAAGACACCCTGAAAGACCAGAAGCCCGGCTGCCGCACCAGGTCCGTCACGAGGCCCGCCGCACCCACCGTCACGGGACCGGGTGCCACGCCCTCGGGCAACCACAGCGCATCAGGCCCGCCCGGGGACGCCTTGGCGAGTTCCATCCGCAAGGCCCCGGCCGGCAGGATTCGGACGGGCTCCCCGGTGAAACGCACCCAAGGTCGCGCGAAGGCGCGCACCGCCACCCGCATGTCGGCGCCGTCATGCCCCAGCAAGGCGCCTTCGGGAATGGAGGCGCCCGGGGGCAAGGCCGTCTGGCGCACGGCCAGCATGTCGCCGACCGGTCCCCCTATCTCGAGGAACTGCCGGTGCGCATCCGGCAAACCTTCGCCGCCCACCTCCTCGAGTCCGTACAAGCCGGGCAAGCTGCCGGGCATCAGGCCGCCCTTCGTCTCGATGCGTCCCTCGTCACGGAGGGGCTTCATGAAGCCGATGCCGGGCGTCTCGGGCGGATGCCCCGTCCACGGCTGCGCCGGCATGGTGCCGAGGTGCAGCAGCACGGCCTCCGTGGCGACCAGCACGGGCAACCAGCGCGACAGTCGGCCCGAGAATCCGGCCTCGGTCGCCCGCCCGGACAACCATGCAAGGGCCGGCAGTGCCACGACGGCCAGAGCCGGCACCCAAGGCACGACGGCCACGACCGGCAGCAGCAACCAGCGCCCGCGTCCGGGCAGCCCGATGAAGCCTGCCGCCGCGGTCACGAGCACGACAATCCCGGGCCAACCCGGCCCGCGCCCCGCAAGCGGCACGCCGTTCCATGCGATCCAGCCGGGCACGGAGACCGGCACGATCGCCATGGCCAGCAAGCTGCCGCCCACCAGGACCAGGCCCGCCCGCCGCGACGACCGGGACAAGCCGAGTACGGCAGCCAGCAGGGCCGCCAGCACCACCGCCGCCGTCCAAGGGGCTGCCGTCAGCCAGGCGAGCGCCGCCAGCAGCGCCACCAATCCCGCGCCGCGCCACCAGGCGCCGCGCCGGACGGTGTCAACGGCCAACACCAACCATGGAGCGGCAGCCACGGCACCATCGAGCTCAAGCAAGTGCGCGTGCCACGCCCACGGGGACAACCCGGCCACCAGGCCCGCAACCAGCGCCCCGGAGGGGCCCAGACCTGTCCGTAGCCCAAGCAGGACCATCCCCACGGCAGCAAGAAGGCTGCGCAGCATGCCGAGCAGGAGCGTCGCCCTGCCGGGCCCTGCCGGCAGGGCCGCATGCAACAGCGGATCGAGCACGATGCCCGAGCGGCCGTGCGCGACGCCCCCGATGCCACCCGCGGCCAGCGTCGGTTCAGCCCATGGCCAGCGGCCCGCGGAGAGGGCATCGATTCCACGCAGCCACGTCGTCCTCGGCCCCTGCCACGCACGGCCCTCAGGCGTCGCAGGCAAGGTCTCCGGAGCGCCCGCCCCCCAAGGAGCCACGGCCAGCAACGATGCTTGGGACCACGGCAGGGCGCCAGCCCTGAGCGACGGTCCCGCCACCGTCAGCATCGTTCCGGTCCACAGCAGCAGCAAGGCCAGCAGCAATCGAACCCGGCCATTCCGGGGCAACCGGGGAACAACGGACGACATGGCGCATTCCTTAGGGAAAAGGCTATGCTTCACAGGATACACACTGGTCCAGACTTCCCCTCTCCCGACCCCGTCCCGAGCGAATGACCCAGGCCGCCCGGCCCCGTCCGGACGCTGCGCACACCCGCGTCAGTGTCGTGGCTCCTTGCTTCGACGAACAAGAAGGTCTGCCGGCCCTGCGGGCGCGGCTGACGACGGTGCTCGACGGCTTGGGCTGCCCGTGGGAACTGGTCCTCGTCGATGATGGCAGCCGGGACGGCACCCTCGCCCTGATGCGCGCCTTCGCGGCCGAGGACCCCCGCATCAAGGCCGTGGGCCTGTCGCGCAATTTCGGCCATCAGGTGGCCGCCACCGCCGGTCTCGATCACGCAACGGGCGACGCCGTGATCCTGATCGACGCCGATCTTCAGGATCCGCCCGAACTCATCCCGCAAATGCTCGACCTCTGGCGCGAGGGCTGGGACGTCGTCTACGCTCAGCGGCGCACCCGTGTCGGGGAGACGGTCTTCAAGCGTTGGACGGCCCAGGCCTTCTACAGGGTGCTGCGCAGTCTGACGCAGGTCCACATCCCGCTCGACACCGGGGACTTCAGGCTGATGGATCGCCAGGTCGTCGATGCCTTGCATCAGTTGCCGGAGCGCCATCGCTTCCTGCGCGGTCTCGTCAGCTGGGTCGGCTTCCGGCAGACGGGTCTGGTCTTCGACCGGGCCGAGCGCTTCGCGGGCACCACCAAGTACCCGTTGCGCAAGATGCTTTCCTTTGCTCTGGACGGCATCACGGGCTTCTCGTTCGTTCCCCTGCAGGTGGCCTCGTGGCTGGGAGTCTGGGTCTCGATCCTGGCCTTCCTCGCGATCTGCTGGGTGCTGTGGGAAACGCTGGTCATGCACGGCACGGTCCCGGGCTGGGCCTCGCTGATGGTGGCCATCCTCTTCATCGGCGGCGTCCAACTGCTGACCATCGGCCTCATCGGCGAATACATCGGTCGCATCCTGGATGAGGTCCGCCAACGCCCCCTCTACCTGGTCCGCGAGCGCCACAACCTCGCCCGCGAGTTCGAGGCCCCTCGGGAAGCCGGCCGGCCGTGACCCCGGAGCGTCCCCTCCTGTCGGTTCTGATGCCCGCCTTCAACGAGACGGGGTCCATCCGCCAAATCCTGGCCAAGGTCAGGGCCGTGCCGCTGGACCTCGAGATCGTGGTGGTCGATGACGGCTCGTCCGACGGCACGCGGCAGATCCTCGAGGACGAGGGCCGCGTGGCCGGGACCCGCGTGATCCTGCACCCTCACAACCTGGGCAAGGGAGCGGCCATCCGGACCGGCCTTCGCGAAGTGCGTGGCCGCTATGTGGTCGTGCAGGATGCGGATCTCGAATACGAGCCCGACGAGTTGCCCGGACTGCTGGCGCCGCTCGAGGCCGACGAGGCCGATGTCGTCTATGGCAGCCGCTTCCTCGGCAACCCGCAGGACATGTCACTGCTGCACCTTCTGGGCAACAAGTTCCTCACGCTGGCGACCAACGTGCTGTACGGCGCCCGCCTGACGGACATGGAGACCTGCTACAAAGTCTTCCGGACCGAGTTGGTCCAGCCGATGACCATCGTGTCCGACCGCTTCGACTTCGAGCCCGAGATCACCGCCAAGGTCCTGCGAATGGGCCTGCGTGTGGCGGAACGGCCCATCCGCTATCATGGACGCAAGGCCCACGAGGGCAAGAAAATCACATGGCGGGACGGGTTCGCGGCGCTGGCCGCGCTCTGGCGCTGGCGCTGGGCCACCATGAGCACGATCCGTGGTTCCGGGGCAAACCCGACCGCAGAGAGGACGATTCCGAACCGATGAAAGGCCTCATCCTGAGCGGCGGCAAAGGCACTCGCCTTCGGCCCATCACGCACACTGCCGCCAAGCAACTGGTGCCCGTGGCCAACAAGCCCATCCTGTTCTACGCCATCGAGGCGATGGTCGAGGCAGGCATCCGGGACATCGGGATCATCGTGGGCGACACGCACCTCGAGGTTCGCGAAGCCGTGGGCGATGGCAGCGCATGGGGTGCCCGCGTCGCCTACATCCAGCAGGAGGCCCCGCTCGGGCTCGCCCATGCCGTCAAGATTGCCGAAGACTTCATGGCGGGCGACGACTTCGTCATGTACCTGGGCGACAACCTCATCCGGGGCGGCCTGCAACCGTTCGTCCGCCAGTTCGACGAGGACAAGCCTGACGCCATGATCCTGCTGGCGCACGTCGCCAACCCCCGACAGTTCGGCGTGGCCGAACTGGGGGAGGACGGCCGTGTCGTCCGTCTCGAGGAGAAGCCGCCCGAGCCGCGCAGCGACCTGGCGCTCGTCGGTGTCTATCTGTTCACCCGCCGTATCTTCGATGCCGTGCACGCCATCAAGCCGTCGCCCCGAGGCGAGCTCGAGATCACCGATGCCATCCAGTACCTGATCGACCACCAGCACCGGGTGATGCCCCATGTCATCAAGGGCTGGTGGAAGGACACGGGCAAGCTCAGCGACATGCTCGAGGCCAACCGCATCATGCTCGACGACCTAGAGACGTCCATCGAGGGTCGGCTCGAGGGCACCAGCCAGGTGCAAGGCCGCGTGGCCATCGCCCCGGGCGCCGTCCTCGTCGACACCGTGGTACGCGGACCTGCCGTGATCGGCCCCGGAGCCCGGCTCGAACAGACCTTCGTCGGCCCCTACACGTCGATCGGCCCGGACGTCGCCATCACGGGCAGCGAGATCGAGCATTCGATCGTGCTGGCCGGCAGCCGCATCACCAACCTCGAAGGCCGCATCACCGACAGCTTGCTGGGCAAGGACGTCGAGATCTGCCGGTCGGATCGGACGCCCCGGGCCCATCGGCTGATGATCGGCGATCACGGCCGGGTCGAGCTGCCCTGAGAACGGAAGCGCCTCCATGAAAATCCTCGTCACCGGCGGCTGCGGCTTCATCGGCAGCAACCTGGTCCGGCATCTGCTCGAGACCCGGCCGGAAGACACGGTGGTCAACCTCGACGTCCTGACCTACGCGGCCTGCCGCGAGAGCCTTGCCGACATCGAGACCCATCCCCGCTACCGCTTCATCCAGGGGGACATCACCGACCGCGAGGCCGTCTCGGCCGCCATGCAGGGCGTCGATGCCGTCATGCATCTGGCCGCCGAGAGCCACGTCGACAGGTCGATCACCGACCCCGAGGCCTTCGTCCGGACCAACGTTCTGGGCACGCAGACCATGCTCGACGTCGCCCGCCGCCAGGGCGTCACACGATTCCTGTACTGCAGCACGGACGAGGTCATGGGCTCGCTGGGCCCCACGGGCCTCTTTTCCGAGGAGACGCCCATCCAGCCCAACTCGCCCTACTCCGCCTCCAAGGCCGGCGGCGAGTTGATGGCCCGGGCCTTCCACCACACCTACGGGATGGAAACGGTCATCACCCGTTGTTCCAACAACTATGGCCCGTACCAGTTCCCCGAGAAGCTGATCCCGCTGTTCATCCTGAACCTGCTGCAGGGCGGCACGGTGCCCGTCTACGGCGATGGCCAGAATGTCCGCGACTGGCTGTATGTCGTGGACCACTGCCGGGCGCTCGACACGGTGTTGCGCAAGGGGACGCCGGGCGAGGTCTATTGCGTCGGCGGAAACGCCGAGCGAACGAACCTGTTCATTACCCATTGGCTCATCGAGCGACTGGGCCGGGATGCCTCGGCCATCCGCCACGTGCAGGACCGCCCTGGCCACGACAGGCGCTACGCCATCGATGCTTCGCGGATCAGCCGCGAATTGGGCTGGGAGCCCTCCGTGGGCTTCGAAGAAGGCATGGAAGCGACCGTCGCCTGGTACCTGGCCAACGAGACCTGGTGGCGCCCCCTGCATGAGCGGGGGCTGGACACGGCCCGCGCAGAGGCCAACCGGACCGAGACGGCAAGGGTGGCCGAGGGTCAGCGGTGAAGGTCATGGTCGTCGGCGCCGGCTACGTCGGCCTGGTGACCGGCGCCTGCCTTGCATGGCTGGATCACGATGTCACGCTGGTCGAAAACGATGCGGCCAAGCGCGCGCTGCTCGAAGCCGGACAATGCCCCATCCATGAGCCGGGCTTGCCCGAATTGCTGGGCGAGACCATGGCCGCGGGGCACCTGCGCGTGGTGGCCAGCCTGGATACGGCGCCGATGGCGCCCGATGTCGTCTTCATCGCCGTGGGTACGCCCCCACAGCCCTCGGGCGAGCCGGACCTGACGGCGCTGGAGTCCGTCGCCCGCGGCATCGGCCAGCATCTGGATTCCGACGCCGGCATCCTCGTCGTCAACAAGAGCACCGTACCCATTGGCTCGGGCAACTGGGTCGAGATGCTCGTGGAGGAAGGACTCAAGGCCCGTGCCGTTATGGCCGGGGACGACCCGGGCAAGGGCAGCATGGCCGGGCACCGCTTCCTCGTCGCATCCAACCCTGAGTTCCTCCGGGAAGGCTCGGCCATCGGCGACACCCTGCATCCGGACCGCATCGTCGTCGGGGCGGGTGACGAAAGGGCTTTCGCGATCCTGCGCCAGCTGTACCGACCTATCCTCGATCAGGAGTTTCCGGTCCCTGCCGGGCTGGGCCTCGCCCGGCACGGGCATCCGGTTCCCCTGGTGGAAACCGACCTCGCGTCGGCCGAACTGGTCAAGTACGCCGCCAATGCCTTCCTCGCGACCAAGATCAGCTTCATCAACGAGATGGCATCGCTTGCCGAGAAGGTCGGGGCCGACATCACCGAGGTCGCCCGCGGCATCGGCCTCGATGCGCGCATCGGCCCGCGCTTCCTGCAGGCCGGCATCGGCTGGGGCGGCTCGTGCTTCCGCAAGGACGTCATGGCCCTGCAGGCCACGGCCCGCGAGTACGGCGTGCCGACGCGCCTGCTCGAGGCCACGGTCGAAGTCAACGAGCACCAACGGCACGTCGTGCTGGTCAAGCTTCAGGAGCACCTCAAGATCCTCAAGGGCCGGACCATCGGTCTGCTGGGCCTGGCCTTCAAGCCGGACACCGATGACCTGCGCGATGCTCCCAGCCGCGCCATCGCGATGCAGTTGCTCAAGGCCGGCGCCCGCGTCCGGGTGCATGACCCCGTCGCCATGCCCCAGGCCCGGCAGCAGTGGACCGAGATGGATCTGGGCTTCGCTGACGATCCCCTGGACCTTGCGGAAGGTTGTGACGCTCTGGTGCTGGTCACGGAGTGGGCCCCCTACCGCAAGCTGGACCTTGTTGCCGTCGCCGCGCGGATGCGCGGCCGGCTGCTCGTCGACGGACGCAACGTGCTCGAACGCCAGCGCACCGAGGAAGCCGGCCTGATCCTGGTCGGCGTGGGACGCGGCTGAGGTGGCACGTACCTTGGTGGCGGGCGGCGCCGGCTTCGTGGGTTCGCACCTCGTCGACGCCCTGCTGGCGGCCGGAGAGTCGGTCGTCGTCCTCGACAACCTCTGCACGGGCCGCCGCGAGAACCTGGAGCCGGCCTTGGCCACTGGCCGCTGCACGCTGGTCGAAGCGGACATCAGTGACGGCCTGCCGCCGCTCGATACTTGCCAGACGGTCTGGCACCTTGCCTCGCCTGCCTCGCCGCCGGACTATGGCCGCCTGCCCATAGAGACGTTGCGCGTCGGGGCGGAGGGCACCCGCCACCTTCTCGAGGCCGCGCATCGCTGGCAAGCCCGATTCTTGGTGGCCTCGACCTCGGAGGTCTATGGGGATCCTCAGGTCCATCCCCAACCCGAGACCTACTGGGGACACGTCAACCCGATCGGCTGGCGCAGTTGCTACGACGAGGCGAAGCGCTACGCCGAGGCGCTGACGATGGCTTATCACCGGGCCCACGGGGTCGACACGCGCATCGTGCGGATCTTCAACACCTATGGCCCGAGGATGCGGGCGGATGACGGCCGGGTCGTGTCGAACTTCCTTTGCCAGGCACTCGCCGGCAAGCCGCTGACGCTTTACGGCACGGGCGACCAGACGCGCTCTTTTCAGTATGTCTCGGACCTGGTGGCCGGCCTCCTCGCCTGGATGGACCGGGGAGATGCCCTTCCGGCCAACCTGGGCAACCCCGGGGAATTCACCATCCGCGAGTTGGCGGACGCCGTCGACGCCTTGCTGGGGCGTCCAGCCGAGCGGGCCTGGCATCCTCTGCCCCCCGATGATCCCCGGCAGCGCAAGCCTGACATCGATCGGGCCCGGACCCTCGTGGGCTGGCAGCCCGTCGTGCCGTTGGCCGAAGGCCTTGCGCGGACGGCTGAATGGTTCCGCCACGCGACCGGCCGTCCGGCGTGACCCGGCCGCTCCGGGTCGGCCTCGATGTCCGGATGTGGCACCACACCGGCATCGGCCGCTACATTCGGGAGTTATGGACTCGATTGCCGGCGCATGACCTTGTGCTCGTGCCCTTTGGACCGGCAGCAGTCCTGAAGGACCTCGATCGTCCGGGCGTGGTCCTGGACGCCCCGCTTCACTCCCTTCGGGAGCAGGGCGCCCTCTGGCAGGCCATTCGCACGCAACCTCCCGATGTTTTCCACGCCCCGCACCTGACGGCGCCGCTGGCCTGCCCCGTCCCGCTCGTCGCGACCATCCACGACCTAATCCCGCTTCACGTCCCCGTTCTGGGCAATCTGGGCACGGCCTATGTCCGCATCATGGGCACGTGGCTGGTCCCGGCCCGTGCCCACCGGATCCTGACAGTCTCGGCCTTTACACGCGATGACCTGATCGCCCGCGGCGTGCCGGCCGAACGCATCAGCGTGACGCATCTGGGCGTGGACCCCCGCTTCGGGGAGCCCACGCCGCGAGACCGGGCAGCCGGGCTCCGGGCACGCCTAGGCCTGCCCGACCGGTACATGCTGCACGTCGGACAGTGGAAGCCGCACAAGGGTCTGGCGACGGTGCTCGAGGCGATGGCCGCCCTGATGCGCGAAGGCTTCGACGTCCCGCCCCTCGTCCAGCTGGGGCGCCCCGACCCCCGCCATGACATTCGTCCCGTCGCCGCGGCGCTGGGCGTCGGCCATCTCCTTCACAACATCCCGGGCCTGCCGGACGAAGCCGATGTCCGAGCCCTGTACCACGATGCGATCGCCTTCGTCTTTCCCAGCCGGATAGAGGGCTTCGGACTGCCCCCGCTCGAAGCGATGGCGGCCGGGATCCCCGTCATCGCCGACACCGGCTCGGCAACGGCCGAAACGCTTGCCGGGGCTTGCCTCGAAGCCCGCTGGAACGACGTGGTAGCATGGCAGGGAGCGCTGCGCGCCGTCCTTGCGGACGCCGATTTGCGCCAGCGACTCGCAGGTCTGGGCCGCGAGCGGGCCAACCGCTTCACCTGGGAGCAGACGGCCCGCCAGACCGCCGAAACCTATCCTCGGGTGCCCGCCCACCCGGAAAGCCCCACCGGAAGATCCCCGTCGTGAAGGTCGCCCTCGTCCACGAATGGCTCACGAACCTCGCCGGTTCCGAGCGCGTGGTCGAGGCCTTGGCCGGGATGTTCCCGGGCGCACCCGTCCACGTCGCCATGCATCGCGGTAATCTGGGTGCCCGCTTGGGCCTCACGGACGTGCGCACCTCGTTCCTGCAGCGTCTGCCCCTGCCGCATCAGGCGACCCTGCCCTTGATGCCGCTGGCCTTCGAGCAGTTCGACCTGCGCGCCTACGACCTGGTCCTGACCAGCACCCATGCCTGCGCCAAGGGCGTGCTGGTGCGCCCCGACGCCCTCCACGTCGCCTACTGCCACACGCCCACCCGCTACCTCTGGGACATGGCCCCCGAGTACATCGAGAGCCTGCCGGCCGTGCTTCGCCCGTTCGCAGCGTGGCAGTTGCACCGACTTCGCCAGTGGGATGTCCTGGCTGCCCGCCGCGTCGACCACTGGCTGGCCAACTCGGGTGAGGTTCGCAGCCGCATCCGCCGCTGGTACGGCGCCGATGCCGTCGTGGTGCCCCCACCGGTCGACGTGTCACGGTTCCGGCCCGCCCCCGCTGATGAGGTCGGCCCTCACATGCTCGTCGTCTCGCGCTTGGTGCCCTACAAGCGCGTGGATCTCGCCGTCGCGGCGTGCACCCGCCTTGGGGTCCCCCTGCGCGTCATCGGGGACGGTCCCGAGCGTCGCCGCCTGGAAGCGATGGCCGGTCCCGGCGTGACCTTCATGGGGGCCCTCGACGACCAGCGGGTCGCGCACGAGCTGGCGCGGGCCGAAGCCCTTCTGTTCCCGGGCCTCGAGGACTTCGGCATCGTGCCGGTCGAGGCCATGGCTTCGGGCCGACCCGTCATCGCGCTCGGGCGCGGCGGGGCCCTCGACTCGGTGCTTCCGGGCGTGACGGGCTGTTTCTTCCCCGAGCCCGAGGTCCCCGCGCTGGCGGCGGCCATCGGCGAGGCCCGGACCATCGCATGGCAGCCGCAGGCCATGGTGGCCCACGCGGCCGGCTTCGCCCCCGACCGATTCAAGCAGCGGGTCGCGACCGTGCTCGAGCCGCTGCTGGCCGCCCGCGACGCGCAGGGTTCCAAGGCGCCGAGCGAGCCGTTTCGCGGGGTCGCGGCCCTCGCGGGGGGTGCCTGATGGCCAACCAGTGGCTGGTCCACGCCACCGGCGCCGTGCCCGTCGAACCGGCTGTCCGGCCCTGGTGGGACGTCGTGCGCCGGCGGACGTTCGCGCTGGCCGTGCCCGGCGTGCTGGCGATGGACCTGCTGCTTGGCTTTTCGGCCCTGATGCTGGCCTACGCGGCCCGGTTCGTGTGGAAGAACGTGATGGGCGTGGCGATCGCGCCACCCGTGGGCCCCTATGTCTGGGGCTCCTTGGCCATCGCCGGAGTCTGGGTGGTCGCGATGGCGCTTTCGGGCATGTATCGGGACCGCCGCGGCGCTGGCCACTTCGAGGACGTCGTGCTGCTGACCGTGGCCTTGGCACTAGGCACGCTGCTGGTGCTGGCCGCAAGCTTCTTCTACCGGGACTTCTCCTTCTCGCGCATCTGGGTCGTGATGGGAACGACGGTGGCGTGGCTGGCCCTGGCCACCGGTCATGTGGTCGCCCGCAAGGCCTACCGCGCCTTGATGCGTCGAGGCTGGGGGGCCCTGAACACCCTCGTCGTCGGCTGCAACAGCCTGGCCGAGACCGTCGGTACACGCCTCTACCGCCACCCCGAGCTGGGGCACCGGCTCGTGGGCTTCGTGCCCGGACCAGCGGACGCCGTCGACGGCGATCGCTGGACCTTCCCGGCCTGGAACCGGACGGAAGGCGAGTTTGCCGGATGGGGGCATGTGCTCGGTGGCCTGGACGACCTGGGGGCGGTCGTGGTCCGCCACCACATCGACGAAGTCGTGTTTGCCCTTCCAGGCGCCAGCTTTCGGGACCTTTTCGCGTGGATGGCGACGTGCTCGGTCGTGGTTCCGGGCATCCGCTTCCGCATCGTGCCGGACTTGACGGAGCTGGTGACGGCCAAGCTCGTCATCGGCGAACTCGATGGCGTGCCCACCCTCGAGATCCGGGACGTCCCCCTGCGCAAGTGGCACCATCGCTTCGTCAAGCGCACGACCGACGTCGTCCTCTCGGGGACGGCCCTGCTGGTCCTTGCCCCTGTCTTAGGGCTGCTTGCCATGCTGGTCCGTATGACGCCCGGCCCGGTGTTCTACGCGCAGGAGCGCATGGGCCGCGACGGCCGGTTGTTCCCCATTTACAAGTTCCGCTCGATGCGCACGGATTCCGAGGACACCACGGGACCGGTCTGGGCACGCCCCGAGGACAGCCGCGTGACGCCCGTGGGCCGTGTGCTGCGGCGCTTCAGTCTGGACGAACTGCCCCAATTGTGGAACGTCTTCAAAGGTGACATGAGCCTGGTCGGACCACGGCCCGAGCGGCCCTACTTCGTGGATCGGTTCCGCCAGGAAATCCCCAAGTATATGGACCGCCACCTCGTGCGGTCGGGCCTGACGGGCTGGGCGCAGATCAACGGCCTGCGGGGCGAGGAAGGCTCGATCGAGGAGCGGACGCGCTACGATATCTACTACGTCGAGAACTGGTCATGGCTGTTTGATCTGAAAATCATGCTCAGGACCCTCTACGAGGTCGTGGCCCACAAGGCCTATTGACTCCCCTATTCGTCCCGGGCCACTCATGACCAAGTCCCTGATCCTGATCCTGCTCGCCATCGTCATCAGCGTGGGCGGCCAGTTGTCCCTGAAGTACGGCACGGGCCTGCTGGGACGCATCGACGGACAAGCCGTCTCGGGCGGCTGGGGCCTGCTGCAACGTGTAGTCAGCAATCCCTACATCGTGGCCGGCATCGGCCTCTACGGCCTAGGAGCCGCCGTCTGGATCGTCGTCCTGTCGCGGGTACCCCTGAGCTTCGCATATCCGATGCTGGGCCTGTCCTACGTGCTGGTCCTGCTGGTCAGCCGCTTCGTCCTGAACGAGCACGTCAGCCTGCAGCGCTGGGTTGGAGCGCTGCTCATCGTCACGGGTGCCGCACTCGTCAGCCGCACGAGCGGGGACGGGCAGGCCGGTTCGGTCGCGCCGGCAGTCCCGGCAGCCGCCGTCGCAGGGGAGGGGCGCTGATGGGACGGGTCCTCGTCGTCGGTGGTGCCGGGTACATCGGCAGCCACGTGGTCCGGGCGCTCATCGACCGCGGTGACGACCCGCTGGTACTTGACGACCTCTCCTACGGCCATGCGTGGGCCGTACCCGAGGAACGCCTGGTCCGCGGGGACCTGGGCGATGCCGACCTGCTGCGCCGTCTGTTCGCGGATCACGACGTCGAGGCCGTCATGCACTTCGCCGGTCTCATCGTCGTCAGCGAGAGCACACGCGACCCTGGCCGGTACTACCGCAACAACGTCTCGGCGACGCTGACGCTCATCGAGGAAATGGTCAAGGCCGGCATCGATCGCTTCATTTTTTCCTCGACGGCTGCCACGTATGGTGTGCCGCAGCAGGTGCCCATCCCCGAAGAGCATCCCCAGTGGCCCATCAATCCCTACGGTTGGTCCAAGCTGATGGTCGAGCGCATACTGGCCGACTTCGAGGTCGCCCACGGCCTGCGCTCGGTGGTGTTCCGCTACTTCAACGCCGCCGGTGCCCACCCCGACGGGACCCTGGGCGAGGCGCACGAGCCCGAGACGCACCTGATTCCCCTCGTCATCCGGGCGGCACTCGGCAAGGGCGACCTCAAGGTCTTCGGGGACGACTACGACACCCCCGACGGTACTTGCATCCGTGACTACATCCACGTCTCGGACCTGGCCGACGCCCACCTGCTCGGGCTGGATCGCCTGCGTGCCAGCGGGGCCAGCGCGTCCTACAACCTGGGCAATGGCGCGGGTTACAGCAACCGCGAGGTCATCCGGACCGTCGAGGAGGTCTCGGGACGCACGGTTCCTTTCACCTGGGCACCCCGGCGACCCGGCGACCCGGGCATCCTGATTGGCAAGTCCGACCGGGCGCAGGCCGAGCTAGGGTGGAAGCCGGCGTTCCCTGCCCTGGAAGACATCGTGGCCACCGCCTGGCGCTGGCATACCGAGGGCCATGCGGCCCGGGAGGCCGTCCTTGGGTAGGTACTTCGGCACCGATGGCATCCGCGGCCTCGCCGGTCGCGACCTGACGGCGGACCTTGCGATGCGCCTCGGCCGGGCACTGGCCGAGCGCCTGGGCGAAGGCGATACGCGCCCCTTCGTTATGGTCGGCCGGGATACCCGCCGATCGGGCCCCATGCTCGAGGCGGCCCTTGCTGCAGGTCTCACGGCGGGTGGGGCCGACGTGCGCCTGCTGGGCGTCCTGCCCACGCCTGCGGTAGCCTGGCTGGCACGCCAACAGGGAGCTGCCGCGGCCGTGATGATCTCGGCCAGCCACAACCCTGCACCGGACAACGGCCTCAAGATCTTCTCGGGCGACGGGTTCAAGCTTCCGGACGCGACCGAGGCCGCCCTCGAGGACCTGATCGACCGGGCCCACGATCTGGTCGGTGCGACAGGGTCGGCGATCGGTACCGTCACGCACGATACCCGCGCCGTCGGGGCCTATGAGGACCATCTGGCCAGCCTGCTGCCCGCCGGCCTTGAGGGCTGGACCCTGGTCGCGGACACGGCGAACGGCGCGGCGTCAGGCCTGGCCGAGCGCGTCCTGAAGCGGCTCGGAGCCACGGTCATCACGCTGGGGGACACGCCCGACGGGGACAACATCAATGCCGGATGCGGTTCGACCCACCTGGGCCCGTTGACCGAAGCCGTGGTCAAGCAAGGTGCCCGCCTAGGCCTGGCCTTCGACGGGGACGCCGATCGCTGCCTGGCCGTGGCCGAGGATGGCGCCCCGCTCGACGGGGACCTGCTCATGCTCCTCTGCCTGCGGCAAGGGCTGGCGACCGGACGCCGGGACCGGGCCGATCTGGTCGCGACGGTCATGAGCAACCTGGGCCTCGAGGAAGCGGTCGGGGCACTGGGGGGCCAGCTGGTCCGCGCTAAGGTCGGGGACCGCTACGTGCTCGAGGAGATGCGCGCCCGGGGACTCGGGCTGGGCGGCGAGCAGAGCGGGCACATCATCGACCTTTCGGCCAACACGACGGGCGATGGCCTGATCACGTCCCTGCGCCTGCTCGAGGCGCTTTCCGCCCTGGACGGACCGGCCAGCGCGGCGCGCAGCCTGCTGACCATCCATCCCCAGTTGCTGCGCAACGTCCGGGTGCCTTCGGTCAAGGGTTGGGAAACCCATCCGGACATCGGGGAAGCGATTCGCGCCGCCGAAGATCGCCTGCACGGTCAGGGCCGCCTTCTGGTGCGGGCCAGTGGTACCGAACCCCTCATCCGGGTCATGGCCGAAGGCCGCGACGAAGCCCTCGTGCAGCAGGTCGTCTCCGACTTGTGCCAAGTCGTGGCCCGGGCCCTGAACCCCCAGGGCGGCAAGGTATGGGCCTGAGGCCTACAACGGTCCCCTGACGCGGTCCACGGCCCGTGCCCAGCGTGCACGTGCGGCCGTCCGGTCCTCCGCGGCCATCCGCGGCACGAAGACCTGTTCCTCGAGCGGCCGCGGCAGGTCCCCGGGCTGCTCCCAGAAGCCTGCCCCGAGACCAGCCAGCAGCGCCGCGCCGCGCGCCGTCGCCTCGACCTTGTCGCCCCGCACGATGGCCCGGCCGCTGAAGTCGGCCTGCAGCTCCATCAGCAGGTCATTGGCCGCCGCCCCGCCGTCGACGCGCAGGTTGCCCAGACCACCGGGCACCGAGGGAGCCATGGCCTCGAGCAGGTCCGTGACCTGGTGGGCAATGGCCTCTAGCGTGGCCCGGACGACGTGGGCACGCGTCGTGCCGCGCGTCAGGCCCAGCAGCGCCCCCCGGGCCTCGGCATCCCAGTAGGGCGCCCCCAACCCCGTGAAGGCCGGCACCATGACCACGCCGCCGCTGTCCGGCACGCTGCGTGCAAGTACCTCGCTCTCGTGGGCCGCCGCAATCAGGCCCAGACCATCCCGCAGCCACTGCACGGCCGCGCCGCCGACGAAAACGCTGCCTTCCACGGCAAAGGATCGCCGAGTACCCAGCTGCCAGGCGACAGTGCCCAGCAGGCCCTCGCCCGGCACCACGGGTTGGTCCCCGGCATGCACGAGCAGGAAACAGCCTGTGCCATAAGTGTTCTTGGCTTCCCCGACATCGAGGCAGCCCTGCCCGAAGAGCGCCGCCTGCTGGTCGCCGGCACAGCCGGTCAACGGCACGCCTGCAGGCAGTTCCCCCCACGCCACCGTCCGGCCGATGGGCCCGCTGCTGGGCACGAGCCCCGGCAGAACCGCCCGCGGGACACGCAAGCGGCCGCACAGGTCATCCGACCAGTCCCCCGCGTGCAGGTCATACAGCATCGTGCGGCTGGCGTTGGACGGATCGGTGGCGTGCACGGCTCCGCCCGTCAGATGCCAGATCAACCATGCATCGATCGTGCCGGCGGCCAGTTCGCCGACCTCGGCACGCTCCCGGGCACCCGGTACCTGGTCCAGGATCCATGCGAGCTTGGTCCCCGAGAAGTACGGGTCGAGAACCAGACCTGTCGCCTTGCGGATGGCCTCCTCGTGGCCGCCCTCGCGCAACTTGGCGCACGCATCGGCCGTGCGGCGGCACTGCCAGACGATGGCGCGGTGAATCGGCTGGCCCGTCGCCCGCTCCCAGACGACAACGGTCTCGCGCTGGTTCGTCAGGCCGACCGTAACGGGTGCCTGGCCGCCAGCTGCCGCCAGTGCGTCAGCCACGGCCTCACGGGTTCGCTCGAGGATCTCGAGGGGATCATGCTCGACCCAGCCAGGCTGCGGATAGTGCTGGGCGATCTCGCGATACCCCCGCCCGCGCTCGCGGCCCTGATGGTCGAACAACAGGGCGGTCGAGCCCGTCGTGCCCTGGTCGATGGCCAGGATCAGGCCTTCCTTCATCAGCATATCCCCCCGCTTCATCCTACCCGGGGTGGCACGTCGCACAGAGAGCGACCGCGAGCCATGGCATTCTGATCGCCATGCGACGCTTCCTCACCTGCACGCTGGGCCTGCTCCTGCTGGCGCGCCCGGCCCTGGCCCAGGACCCGGTGCCGCTGCCCGGCAAGGCCATCTTCCTGGGCGGGGGCCCGGACCCAGAGGCCCTGCTCGCCGAAGGCCTGAACCAGGCCGCGGGCACGGCAACCCGCGTCGTGCTGCTGGCGATGGCTTCGGCACGGCCGGAGACGGCGGCCCTCGCCTACGAGAAGGTGTTTCGGGACCTGGGCGTCGTCTGCGAGACGCTGCCCATCCGGCAACGCGGCGACGCAGCCAAGCCCGGTCTGGTCCGGACGTTAGCGGCCGCCGATCTGGTCTTCATGACGGGAGGCGACCAGAACCGTGTGCGCGAGGTCCTCGCGGACACCCCCTTGCAAGGCGCACTCGCCGCGTCCTGGCGGCGTGGCCAGGTCCTGATGGGGACGAGCGGCGGCGCCATGGCCTGGGGCAGCCGGATGCTGACGGGCGGCAGCTCCGCCGAGGCGCTCGACGGCCAGCCGGCCTTCGAGACCAAGTCAGGCCTCGACCAGTTGCCCGACTGGCTCGTGGACACGCACCTCACGCAGAAGAACCGGCTCGGTCGCCTGGTGATGGGCTTGGCGCGGGGGGCAGATCGCCAAGGGCTCGGCATAGATGAACAGACGATGGCACGTCTCGACATTCAGGGCCTGACGGTCCACGGCGCAGGTGCGGTCCACATGTTGCGTCCGGCCGAGACTTATCCGCCGGTCGCGACCCAAGGGCGCTGGACGGCGCTGGGTCCTTTCCGCTGGCATCGCCTGATCGGGGGCGAGTCGCTGAAGTGGTCGGAGGAACCCCGTGGACTCGCACCTGCCGGTCCGGCCCCGGGGACCGGCGGAGGCTTCCTTGGCTTCGGCGGTTCCGCGCGTGAAGCCCGTCGGATCGGGTCTTCGGGACAACCTGTCACGCTGCTGGGGGTGGCACCGACTTCGGGCCGCCTGCCGGGGATCGCCGGCTTCGTCCGAGACGCCGGTGGCACGCAGGCGAGCATCCTGCTGCTCGCAGGCCGGTCCGAGGCGCCCGTTGCCGAGCACTGGAAAGAGCACCTGCTTCTCGCCGGAGCGCGCAAGGTGAACGTGCTGGTCGCCGACCTGATGACCGAGGCGACCCTGTCCCGGGAACTGACGCAAGCCACGGGATTGTTCCTTGCCGACGACGGCTCGGCCAGCATTCTCAAGCGTGCCCTGCAGGATGGTGGCCGCCTTCGTGCGCTGATCCAGCAGTACGGGGAACGCTTGCCCCTCGCAGCCAGCGGACCTGGCCTGCGCAGCCTGGGAGACTGGTGCGTCCAGGGCGTGCCTGGCCGCGAACCACTCCGCGTCGACGAGGGCATGCGGCTCGTACGGGGCATGGTGGCCGAAGGCGACATGCCCGAAGCCGCTCCACTTGAACGCCTGACGCACGGGGTCCTGAAGGGCGAGGGCCTCCTGGGCCTGGGCCTGTCCCCGGGCATCAGCCTGCGCCTCGACCACGATCAGGTCCAGGTCATGGGTACGGGGCAGGCCTGGTTCGTCGACGGCCAAGGCGTCGTCCGACGGACGATGCCCCCGGTGGACGGCACGCGACCGGTGGCGGCGATCGGCCTTACGCTGAGCCTTCTGCCCCCTGAGGGCGTCTTCGACGTGGCCCGCAGGCGCCCGAGGCGCTGACGCCCCTGACCGGGCCGCGACAAGCAAGCGGATACTCACGGCGACAGGGCCACGTCCCCCTCGGCGGAACGCAGCAGCACCGTACTCCGTGGTCCCCGCGTGGCCCGCAGCCAGACCATGCGCCTTCCCGCGGGCAAGCGGGTCGTCGCCTCGGCCTCGGCCTGTCGGGACGTCCGGTCAGCCACGACCAACCAGCCCCCCGACCAGCGCAGGCAAGCGACGCCATGACGGCCGCGGCGCAATCGGCCTTGGCCGCCGAGGCCGCCCGCGCCACGTCGGACCAGGCGATCGAGAGGCCACGGCCCAGGATGGACCTGTCGCCCCAACACCACGACGGAGACTCGGCGCAAGCCACGTGCCTGAAGCGCTTGCACGGCAGCACGCCCCAGGCTTGCTCCGGTACGCGGGCTGCGGGGCAGCAGCCACAGCAAGGGCTCGGATGCGGCACCCGGCAGCAGCCAGGCCGTGCCGGACCCGGACGATGCCACGATCGTCGGCAGCAGGATGGGCGCCGCAGGGGAGAAGGCAAGCGAGGCGACCAGCGGCAACGCGAGCGCGAGCGGCAGGGCCCGCGGCCGCAGGCGACCGGTGACGGCAGCCCCCATGAGCCCGCCCAGCACGATCGCACAGCCTGGCTCGGAGGCGAGGGGCAGCAACCATGGAGCACCCGGAAGCTGCGACAAGGGCTGGAGGACCCGCAGCACCAGGCCGGCAGCGAGGCCCAGTGCGGACCCGGTCCATGTGTACGGATCCAGGCCCGTCACGCCCAACACGCAACGCAGGAAGCCGCCGAGGGTCAGTAGCGTGACCCCTATGTCAAGAAATGGTCCGGCCAGCAAGCCCCAGGGAGACACGGCCCCGAAAACGGCCAGTTGCAAAGGTAGGCACCAGGCCTGGGCCCAGAGCCCGGGCCACCACCACGACAGCGGCCGCCACGGGCACGGAGGCGCCGACAGGATGCCCCAGGTCGCCAGCGTACTGAATGCGAGGCCGAGCGATGTCGCGAGACCGGGCGACATGACGAGCAGGCCGATGACACCCAGCAGCAGGGCCGGAGCCGGGGCCGGCCATCGTCCGGTGGCCCGGGCCAGCACCATGGCCGTGGCCATCGCGGCTGCCCGGGATACGGCGGCATCGAAACCGCACAGGCCGGCATAGACCCAAGTTCCGAACCCAAGAAAGAGGCCCGCGAGCCACGGCGCCGCGGCCAAGGGACGAAGCAAACGGGCAAGCAAGCCCACGAGCAGGGAGACCTGAAAGCCGCTGACAGCAAGGATATGGCTCAGCCCCAGGTCCCGGAAGCGACGGATGTCGCCCTCGACCATGGCCGGGGTCCCGGCACCGAAGAGCAGACTGCGCAAGAAGCCCGCCTCGCGCTGCGGCATGGCACGGGTCGCTGCTCGGACCACCTTGGCCTCGAGTCGCGCACGAAGGAAATCAGGGTCCCACAGGCGAGGCAGACCGCGAAGCATCCATGTCCTGCAGGCCAGCCTCGGGAGGCCTCGGTCCGCACCCGCCAGCAGGCGCCCCCGAACGTGCAGGACGCGTCCGGGCCAAGGTCCTGCCCCCGGGTGGCGAGCCAGGACCACTTGGACACGGGGCCCCGGGGGGAGGATCTGGCGAACCTCGAGCGTGACCTGGCCCCACGGAAGCATCCGGGGCTCCTCAAGAACCCGCACGAGACCCGTCCAAGGCCCCGGCAGGAGAGGAGGGTCGGGCCGCGGAGCCACGAGCAACCCGGTCAGGACGCCGCAGGTCACGAGCAGCGATACCTTGCCCACCTCCCGCGGCCGCATCGGCTGGAACAACGCCGCAGCCACCAGCGAGGCGGCGACGAGCAGGCCTGCGACGACTCCCACGGCAGGCCAGGCGAGGGTCGCCCACAGCCCCATCAGTACGAACAACTGGGGCGCCCGCAGGACCTCCGCATCAACGGTACGAGACAAGCGGCCCGATCCGTTCGAGGCGACGGGGACCGAGGCCCTTGAGGCCCTGTAGATCTCCCGGACCGTGCAGCCGTCCGCCCCTGGCACGCCTCCTGTCGAGGATGGCCTTGGCAAGCCCCGGTCCGATGCCGGGCAGGCGGTCCAGAGCGTGGGCATCGGCGTGGTTCAGGTCGAGTGGCCAGCCCGGCGGAGGCGACGAGGCTCGCCGTTGACGTCCGGGACGTCGGGGTCGTGCCGGTTGCCGCAGGGCTTGGGGGCGCACCAGGCGAACGGCCATGCCATCGGCCAGGACCGTCGCCAGAGGAGGCACGACGACCCAGCCGGTCGGCACGGGGGTGCGCTGGCTGCGCAGCAGGTCGGCGACACGCGCACCGGGTGCGATGCGCACAAGACGGCCGGGTCTCCCATGCGCCTCGAGAACGACGGAGACACGCGTGTCGAGGATTTGCGTCAACAGAACGAAGGCAAGCACGGCGGGCACGGGAACCTCCTGGGGATGGCCCATGCTGCACCCGAAAACCACACGTCGTCCATATGTCAACCATAAGGATTCGTGGTATGATCCGATATCCCTTTCAAGTCAGGAGTGCCCTGAGATGGTCCAGTCCCTGAATCTCCGCCGGCAAGTCGTCATCAAGACGATCGTGACCGAATCCTTCAAGCAGCAGGCGATGGCCGAACTGCAGCAGGCACTCGGCCAGCTCGACGAGCAGGCTCAGGAGCTCGAGTTCCAGGCCAAGCGGGCCGTCGAGGAACTGCAGAAGCGCCAGCCGGAAGCGCTGCCGCAACTCGAGGCCCAGATCAACGAAGACCGCCAGCGCCTGTCCGCGAACAAGGCAGAGTTGCTGCAGCGCCTGCAGGTCTTCGGTCAGCTGTCGCTGGGTCAGGAATTCGTACAAGGCAACGTCGAGAACTTTGTCGACGTGTCCGTGGGCGATGCCTTCTACGAGAAGATGGCCGCGCCGGAGATCGTCATCAAGGACGGCGTGGTCATCGAGATCCGGACCTTCGAGAGCGGTCGGATCGCGCGCGTCTGATCAGCGCGGCATGGCGGATCGCTTCGTCGTCGGGCGCATCCTGAAGACCCATGGGGTCCGGGGCGAGCTCAAGGTGACCTCCGTGGCCGGACTACCCGGTCGCTACAAGCCCGGCATGGCTGTCCGGGCCGCGTGGCCTGATGGTCGGACACGGGATCTGGTCATCCGTACAGCCCGAGCGGCCGGGGATCTCGCCCTCGTGGCCTTCGAGGGCTTCCCGACGCCCGAGGAAGCCGCCATGCTCAGAGGTGCCGAACTCACGGTCCCGCAGGACCAGGCGCTTCCCGTCCGCACCGGCGGCGTGCGCTTCGGGGATGTCGTCGGCTTCACGGTCCGCCATGTCTCGGATGACCGGCCTCTCGGCACGGTGCGTGCCGTCGTCACGGCCGTCCAGGACCTGCTCGAGGTCGATGCCGGTCGTGATGAGCCCGTACTCGTGCCGTGGGTCCCTCCTCTGGTCCCCCGGGTCGATGCAGGCTCCCGCACCCTGTGGGTCGATCCGCCCGGCGGCCTGTTCGACGACGACGCCATCACCGTGGACTCCGCGGAGTGACACAGCCGCCGGTCGTTCCGCGCCTCGACGTGGTGACGCTCTTTCCGGGCATGTTCGCGGGCCCCTTCTCCGAGAGCCTCGTGGGCAAGGCGCGGGAACACGGTCGGGTGGACCTGCGCGTCCACGACATGCGGGCCCATGCGACCGACAGGCACGGCACCGCCGACGACCGGCCCTTCGGTGGCGGACCGGGCATGGTCCTGAAGCCCGACATCGTCTTCCGTGCCGTCGAGTCCCTGGACTTCGCGCCGGGCACACCCGTCATCATGCCCTGCCCCCAAGGCCGCCGGTTCGACCATGCCACGGCCGTCCGCTGGGCTTCGCTGCCCCGCCTCGTCTTCATCTGCGGCCACTACGAGGGAATCGACGAGCGCGTGCGGGAACATCTCGTCACCGAGGATGTCTCGCTGGGCGACTACGTCCTGACGGGTGGCGAACTGGCCGTGATGGTCATGGTCGATGCCCTGCTGCGCTTCGTGCCGGGGGTGGTGGGCGACGAGGCCTCCCCCCATGAAGACAGCTTTGCCGACGGGCTTCTGGACTGGCCACACTACACCCGGCCGTCCTCGTTCAGGGGGTGGGACGTCCCCGAGGTACTGCGCTCGGGCGACCACGGGGCCGTCGGGCGCTGGCGGCGCCAGCAGGCGATCCTGCGGACGTGGGCGAGGCGCCCCGACCTGCTGGCCCATGCCCCGCTCACGAAGGCGGAGCGATTCTGGCTGGAAGACCTCGTCGAAGCCGGAACCACACCGGAGGCGGCGTTACGAACCCTGACCGAGGGGTACGATGGCCGGGTCGCGCGGTGTCCGCCCCGTCCGCCCGAAAGCCATCCGTGATCAACAAGATTCTGACGAACTTCGTCGTGACCGAGGACGGGATCCAGAGGATCCAGAAGCTCCTGCAAGGTCTGGTCCACGACGTGGATGCCGTCGCCGCGCTCCTGATCGAAAAGTCCGGACAGGTGCTGGCGACACAGGGCGACACCATGGGCCTCGACTGCCAGGCCATGGCCTCGCTCGTGAGCGGTGCCTTCGCCTCGACCCGTGCCGTGGCCCGGATGATAGGCGAGACCGAGTTCCAGGCCATGTTTCAGCAGGGCGAGACGGCCTCGGTTTTCATGTACGCCTTGGGTACCAACGACATCCTTGTGGTGGTCTTCGATGACCAGACCAAGACGGGCCTCGTCAAGGTCCAGGCCCAGCAGACGGCCGTGGCGCTGACCAGCGCCATCAACCAGATGCACCACGCGGAGTAGGACGGCCTCTCTGGCCCGGGATGCTATGATGGCGCCCGGGCAAGGGGGCCTTCCGACACCGCAGGGGCCCCCGGGGGAGGCGCACTTGGCGACAGTCTACATCTCGCTGGGTTCAAACGTCGGGGACCGGGCCGACTTCGTGACCCGGGCCATCATCAAGCTCTCCAAGCATCCCCAGATCGAGGTCCGCAGCCACTCGGAGCTCTACGAGACGGAACCGCTCGAGATGCCCGATCAGGAATGGTACGTGAACGCCGTTGTCCGCATCGAGACCCAGCTGGCGCCCATGTCGCTGCTCGATGCCCTGCAGGGCCTCGAGGCCGAGATGCAGCGCGAGCAGACCGTCACCTGGGGACCAAGCGCCATCGACCTCGACATCCTGCTCTATGACGATCTGCTGGTCGCGGAACCGCGCCTGATCATCCCGCACATCCGGATGCATGACCGGGCCTTCGTGCTCGTCCCCCTGGCCGAGATCGCACCGGACACCGTGCACCCCATCCTGGGCCTCTCGGTCGAGGACATGCTGGGCGGGCTCAAGACCACGACCGTCGTCCGGCCACTCGCCCACTCCTGATCCTCAGCCCAGCCGGGCCCCCGCGACCAAGGCGGGCAGCCCCCGTGCCGCCTCGACGGCAGGCATCGCCTTCCTGCCCGGGATCTGGACCCGCGACAAAAGCAGCATCCCCGTGCCGCACGCCACCCACCACCCCTCCGCATCGACACGCACCACCGTGCCGGGGGACGCGTCCTCGGCAGGCAAGAGCTCGGGCTGGGCGGCATGGACCTTGATCTCGAGCCCTGCGAATCGGGTCCGGGCCCCGGGCCAGGGCAGCAGACCCCGGATACGCGCGTCGAGGACAGGCGCGGCGAGCGACCAGTCTATCTCGGCCTCAGCCTTGTCGAGCTTGGGCGCAAGTGTGGCGCGAGCCTGATCCTGCGGCTGCTCGGGCCGTTCCCCGGCCAACCAGGGCCCGAGCTCGCGGACGAGCAGATCCGCCCCAAGCAACGCGAGGCGCTCCGCCAACTGCCCTGCCGTCTCGCGGACCCCGATGGCCGTCCGCGCCTCGGCAATGACAGGCCCCGTGTCCATGCCCTCGTCGAGACGCATCAGGCTGATTCCCGACTCGGCATCACCGGCCATGATGGCTCGGGCCACAGGTGCGGCGCCCCGATGCCGGGGCAACAGGCTCCCGTGAATGTTCAGGCAACCATGTGCGGGCATCGCGAGGACATCGGCCGGCAACAGCTGACCGAAAGCCACCACGATGAAGGCATCCGCTCCCAGGGCCTGCAGGTGCGCCTTGACGACCTCGTCCCGACGCAGGCGGTCGGGTTGCAGCACCTCGAGCCCCGCCTCGAGCGCGCGGACCTTGACCGGACAAGGCTGCAACTGCTGGCCGCGCCCGCTCGGACGGTCCGGCTGGGTCACCACGGCCAGCACGTCGTGACCGGCGGCCAGCAAGGCCTCGAGGGCGGGCACGGCGAAGGCCGGAGTCCCCATGAAAACGAGTCGCGCCATCACCACCTCCGATTGCAGGTAAAGTCGAGCTTAAATCACGTCAGTCCTTTGGGGAAATGGGCGATGATACCTTTGTGCGCCTGCTCTCCAGCCTGCTGATTCTCCTGACCCTCGTGGTCCAGGGGTGCGGGACCGTGCTGCCCGCCTTCCGGGGAGCGCCCACGGGTGCACGGCTGGCCACGCGCGACGCCCGCGCCGACGCCATGATGCAGGCGTTCGGCCAGGAGCTGGCCCGCAAGCCATCGACCGACAACGACATCCGCCTTCACCTCGACGGCACCGAGGGTTTCGCCGCCATCCACGATCTGGTCCGCTCCGCCAAGCGTACGCTCTGGATCGAGACCTTCATCTGGCACAACGACGCCACGGGCATCGCCCTGGCCCAGGCCCTGCGGGAACGCAAGCGCGCCGGCGTCGACGTCCGGGTCATCCTCGACACCTTCGGGTCGCGGCACTGGGACACGGACCGCGCCGTCACGACCATCCTGACCGATGCGGGCATCCCGGTACGCCTGTACAACCGCAACCTCGTACGCGCGGCGGACCTGCACCTGACCCACCGCAAGCTCTACCTTGCCGACGGACAGCGGGGCCTGACGGGCGGGATGAACATCGGCGACGAATATGCAGTCTCCTGGCATGACCTGCTGATCGACGTGCGCGGCACGGCAGCCCTCCAGATGCACCAGGAGTTCCAGGCGGATTGGAACGGCTCCGGCGACGGACCTGCCGAAACCTTGTCCATGCCTCAGGAAGCCGAACCAGCAGGCACCCACGCCGCAGCACTGGCCATCACCAATCCCAACGACCCCAGGCGGCGCCGCGAGATACACGGCGCGCTCATCCGCTCGATTCGGGCTGCGCGCGAACGCATCCGCATGTTCCACATCTATGTCAGCGAGGATACGCTGATCAACGAACTGCTCGCGGCACACCGCCGGGGGGTGTCGGTCCAGGTCATGCTGCCGGTAGCGAACGACTCCAAGATCTTCCGCACCGTCAACAAGCACTACGGACGCATCCTGCGCGACGTCGGCGTCGAGGTCCGCCTTTTCGACCGGACATTCAGCCACGTCAAGTACTGGTCCTTCGACGACCGGATGGTGGTCTTGGGTTCGGCCAACGCCGACGCCCGCAGCATGTACGAGAACCTCGAGGTCTCGCTTGCCATCACCGCCCCCGATGTCGTGGCTGAGGCCGAGAGACGCGTCTTCGAGGCAGACTGGGCAACGTCCCGGCTGCCGAACGACCATGACCTCGAAATCCAGCCCCGGTCCTACATCTCGGTCCTGCTGGCCGAGTGGTTCAACGACTACCTGTAGGTCCCGGCCAACCGCGCGAGGCGTCTTCGATACCCGCTGCCCGGTAGCGCGCGGCGTTCGCGACGTAATGGCGGGCCGAGCGCCTGAGGCCCTCGCGCTCCTCGTCGGACAAGGCACGCACGACGCGGGCAGGCATGCCGAGGACGAGCACGCCGTCCGGAATACGCTCGCCCCCGGTTACGAGTGCACCGGCTCCGATCAGGACATCGTTGCCGACGACGGCCCCGGACAGGATGGTGGCCCGGATCCCGACCAGCACATGATCGCCGAGCGTCGCCCCGTGGACGACGGCACCGTGCCCGAGCGTGCATTGGTTGCCGATGGTGCAGGGCGCATCTGCATCCACGTGGACCACGGCACCATCCTGGATGTTGGTTCCAACACCAATCCGCACCGGCGCAACGTCCGCCCGGACCGTCGCGTGAAACCAGACGGAGGCACCTGCGCCCAAGCGGACATCCCCGACCACTGTCGCCCCGGGGGCTATCCAGGCATCGTCGGCCATCTCTGGACGCATGATGGGTTCCGTCACGGCACCTCCGGCGACATGGCGCAAGGCGAGGCTGGGAAGCGGGCCATGCTAGCATGCCGCCCATGACCCTCCGCGACTGGTTCGAGACTCGCAAGAAGGAGCGCTCCCTGGTCGACACGGAGCGCATCCGCCGGGATATGCCCGACGGCCTCTGGACCAAGTGCCACTCCTGCGGGACGCCCATCTACAACAAGGACCTCGAGGCGAACCTGCACGTGTGTCCGCATTGCGGCCATCACTTCCGCCTTGACGGTCGCATGCGCCTTGCGCAGCTGGTCGATCCGGGCACCTTCAAGGAGCGTGGCCGTGAACTGCGCTCCGAGGACCCGCTGGCCTTTGTCGACACCAGGCCCTATGCACGCCGCCTCGCCCAGGCCCACGCGACCGATTCGGCTGCCGAAGCCGTGCTCACGGGCATCGGGCACATCCACGGCCATCGTCTGGCGCTTGCCATCATGGACTTCAGCTTCATGGGCGGGTCGATGGGATCGGTCGTCGGGGAGCGCGTGGCCCGCATCATCGATGCCGCCCGAATCGAGCACCTCGACTTGCTGATCGTGACGGCCTCGGGCGGTGCGCGCATGCAGGAAGGCACGCTCTCCCTGATGCAGATGGCCAAAACCTCGACGGCCATGGCGCAACTGCATGAAGCCGGAAGGCTGGCCATCTCCCTACTTGCCGACCCCACGACAGGGGGCGTGTCGGCCTCGTTCGCCACGCTGTCGGACCTGATCCTGGCCGAACCCGGGGCGACCATCGGCTTCGCCGGTCGTCGCGTGATCGAGCAGACCATCCGCCAGAAGACGCCACCCGAATTCCAGACTGCCGAGTGGCTGATGAAACACGGCCAGATCGACATGCTTGTCCCGCGCCACAAGTTGCGTGAAGTCATCGCCCAATTGGTCGCGATGCACCGGGGGGTGCCGGCATGAGCATCCGCCCACGCCTCGTCCTGGACTTCGAGCGTCCCATCCTCGAGATCGAGGACGAACTGGACCGCTTCCGCGAACTGGCGGCGGCCAGCCCCGTCGATCTGGGCGCCGAGGTCCGGCGCATGGAAGATCGGCTGGCCCAGGTCCGGCTCGCCGTCATGCGCAACTTGAAGCCCTCCCAACGCGTCCAGATCGCCCGGCACCCCGCGAGGCCCACGACGCTCGATCACATCCAGGCGATCACGACATCCTTCCTCGAGTTGCACGGCGACCGCCAAGGTTTTGATGACAGGGCCATCGTGGGCGGCCTTGGCGTTTTCCGGGGCCGGACGGTGATGTTCGTCGGCCACCAGAAGGGCCGCGACACCAAGGACAACCTCGCCCGAAACTTCGGCATGGCCCATCCCGAGGGCTACCGCAAGGCGCTTCGGCTATTCCGGCACGCGGCCAAGTTCGGCCTGCCGATCGTGACCCTGATCGATACGCCCGGGGCCTACCCCGGTATCGACGCCGAGGCGCGGGGCCAGTCCGCCGCCATCTCGCGAAACATGATGGAAATGGCCCGCCTGCCCGTCCCCATCGTGTCGATCGTCATTGGCGAGGGATCCTCGGGCGGTGCGCTCGGGCTGGGTGTCGCCGACCGCATCCTGATGCTCGAGCACGCCTACTACGCCGTCATTTCCCCCGAAGGCTGCGCCGCCATCCTGTGGAAGGACGGCAGCCAGGCCTTGCGTGCGGCCGAAGCCCTGCGCATGACGGCACCGGACCTGGTGGAGCTGGGCATCATCGACGGTATCATTCCGGAACCCCCCGGCGGCGCCCATCGCAACCCGGTGCAGGCTCCGATGCTGCTGGCCGAGGCCCTGGACGAGGCCCTGCTGGATCTGGTCCGGCAACCCGGCATCAACCTCATCGAGACGCGTGCGGCGAAATTTGCCGCCATGGGGCGTCATGCCGAGATGTTCTAGCCCGTGTTATAAAATCATCAAGACAAGGAAGGCCCTTCACCGGTGAAGTTTCTCGAAATCGTGCTGACCGCCCTGCAGCTCACGCTCTCGCTCGCGCTGATCGTGGGTGTCCTGCTGCACTCCGCCAAGGGCGAGGGACTTGCAGGCATCGGGGGTTCAGCCCACGTGTTCGGCAGCCAGAAAGGCGTCGAGGCCGGCCTCAACCGGGTCACGGCCTTCATCACCGTAGCGTGGTTCCTGACGGCCATCGGCCTCGCGGTCCTGGCGCGCCCGACCCTCTGACGCGGTCGCTTCATCGATCCGCTCGCCGCATCCCCACCCACGCCGGAGTCGCAGCCATGACCTCGAACCGCCTCATCCGGGGCCTGCTGGCCGCCAGCACCGCGTTGCTCGTTGCCTGTACGGGCACCGATCGCAGTGGGTCAACGACGCCCAAGGGCGGCACGCCCGACTGGCCCAAGGACGCCACGACCGTCACGCCGGCCCGCGTCGAAACGCCGCCGACCGATGCGCTCAAGGCAGGGGTGGGCACCTATGGTGGCCGCCTGATGGCCGCCATGATCTCGGACCCCAAGACGTTCAACCTGGCACTTGCGCAGGAAACCTCTTCGACCACGCCCCTCAACTTCCTCTTCGAGGGCATGGCGGAGACCAACGCCCTCACGGGCAAGATGCAGGAAGCCTTGGCCGAAAAATGGGAGGTTTCCAAGGACAACCTCACCTACACGTTCACGCTGCGCAAGGGCCTGCAGTGGTCTGACGGCAAGCCCCTCACGGCGGATGACGTCGACTTCACCTTCAATCAGATCGTCTTCAACCCCGACATCCCGACCGATTGGCGCGACATCCTGACGATCGGCGACGCGCTCCCGACCGTCCGCAAGTTAGACAACCTGCGCATCCAGGTCCGGACGCCCAAGCCCTTTGCGCCCTTCCTGCGGACCTTCGCGGCGCTGCCGATCCTGCCGAAGCATACCCTTGAGGCGTCGGTCAAGGACAAGGACCCCAAGACCGGCAAGCCCAAGTTCAACGAGATGTGGACCATCGCCACGGATGTCACGACCATCCCCGGCTCGGGTCCGTTCGTCTTTGCCGAGTTCGTCCCCTCACAGCGCATCGTCTACAAGCGCAACCCCTACTATTGGCGCGTCGATGGCAAGGGGAACCGACTGCCCTACCTGGACGGGATGGTCATCTTCATCGTCAAGGACCAGAACGCCGGCGTCCTCAAGTTCACGAGCGGCGAGACGGACGTCCTGTTCGTGGACGCTCCGCTGCGCGGTCAGGACTTCGGCGCCCTGCAACCCAAGCAGAAGTCGGGCAACTTCACCATCTACCAAGCGGGGCCGGACTTCGGGACACTCTTCCTGACGCTCAACCAGAACCGCGACGTCCGGCCGGACGGCACGCCCTACGTCGACCCCGTCAAGAGCGCATGGTTCCGCGATGTCCGTTTCCGCCGCGCCCTGGCCCACGCCATCGACAAGCAGAGCATCATCAAGAACGTCTACCTGGGTATCGCGCAGCCGCAAATCTCGTGCGAAAGCCAGACCAGCCCCTTCTACTCAAAGGACGTCACGGTCTACCCCTTCGACATTGCCAAGGCGCAGCAGATTTTGGCTGAAGCCGGCTACCGCAAGGATGCCTCGGGCGTGCTCAAGGATCCCAAGGGCAACAGCGTCAGCTTCACGCTCAACACCAACTCGGAGAACAGCGAACGCAAGCAGATCGCCCAGATTCTCAAGACGGACTTTTCCAAGCTGGGCATCGACCTCAAGTTCCAGCCCATCACCTTCAACGTGCTGGTCGAGAAGACGTCCGGTTCGCTTGATTGGGAAGGCGTGCTGATGGGTTTCACGGGGTCGCTCGACCCGGCCAACGGCCGCAACATCTGGAACTCGCAGGGACGCTTGCACATGTTCAACCAGAAGCTGGCCAAGAGCACCAAGTGGCAGGCCGAGCCTTGGGAACTCGAGGTCGACAAGCTCTTCGAGAAGGGCGCGACGACGCTCGACGAGATGAAGCGCAAGGATATCTACCACGGCTTCCAGCGCCTGATCTCGGAGCAGGTGCCCTACCTCTACATCGCGAACCGCATCCAGCTCTACCCCGTCCGCAACAAGTACGGCAACCTCAAGGTCACGCCCATCGGCGGTCCCATCTGGAACATCTGGGGCCTTTACCAGCTCGACTGATCGCCGGAAGGCGACGAGGGCTACCCTCAGTGCGGGCGAGGAACGGGCACGGGCCCGATCCTCGCCCGTTCGTCGTGGCGTGTTGCGTGCGCAGGCCGTACAATGGCCCGCATGTTCCGATACATCTTGCAACGGCTGCTGCAGATGCTGCCGAAGCTGCTGCTGATCTCGGTCATCACGTTCGGCATCTCGAAGCTCGCCCCGGGCGACTACGTCTCGAACAAGATGATGAACAATCCCACGGTCAGCCAAGAGGCGATAGACCGCGAACGAGCACGCCTCGGCCTCGACAAGCCCATCCCCATCCAATACCTGAAATGGGCGCAGAACTTCGCCACGGGCGATCTTGGCGAGTCGTACGACTACCGCGAGAAGGTCTCGACGCTCATCAAGATGAAGCTCCAGGCCACGCTCGTGCTGGGCGTGGCGGCGTTCCTCTTCACCTGGCTCATCGCGCTGCCCTTAGGCATCCTGATGGCCGTCAGGCAGTACTCTTGGTTCGAGAAGGTCTTTTCCTCAATTACCTTCTTCTTCCTTGGCGTACCGGACTTCTTCCTCGCGATCCTGCTCCTGATGGGCGCAGCCTGGTGGAACCAAAGCCACCCGGGCTTCTTTCCCATCGGTGGGATGACGAGTCCGGACTACGCACTGATGAATCCCGTTCAGCAGGCAGTCGACCACTTGTGGCATCTGCTGATACCGGTTCTGGCCGTGGGCATCGGATCCATCGCCATCCTGCAGCGGCGCATGCGCGGCAACCTGCTGGATGTGCTGGGTGAAGAATACGTCCGCACGGCACGCGCCAAGGGTCTCCCCGAGCGCACCGTCATCTACCGGCACGCCGTGCGCAACGCCCTGAACCCGATGATCACGTTGCTGGGCTTCGAGTTCGCGAGCCTGCTCTCGGGCTTTGCCATCATCGAGAACATCATCTCCTGGCCCGGCTTGGGCCAGATGATGCTGGACGCCCTGCTCAAGCAGGATGTGAATCTCGCCATGGCAGGTGTCATGACGGGTGCCCTGATGCTCTTGCTGGGCAACCTGCTGGCCGACGTCCTGCTGGCCCTGTCCGATCCCCGCATCAAGCTGGAAGCCTGACCCGATGTCGCAGGACACCCTCTCCACTACCCCGCCATCCGCACGCCCCGCGGCTGATGCGCTGCCGCCGCCCATCCCGGCCCGAACCCGTTTCTGGCGCCGTTTCCGCAAGCACCGTCCGGCCTTCATCGCCCTGTGGCTGCTTCTGGCCGTCTACCTCGTGATGGCGCTGGCCGACGTCTTCGCCCCCTACTCGCCCCTCTCGGAAGACCGCAACCGGGCCTTTCAGCCGCCGGCCGAGATCCACTTGCGTGATGATTCGGGCAACTGGCACGCCCCGTTCATCTACGACCGCAAGAAGCAGGACGACTACTCGGCCATTTTCGAGGCGGGCGCACCCGCCACCATGACGCTTGGCGAGTGGCAGGAGGACCGAACGGTCCGACACAACTTGGCCTTCTGGGTCAAGGGCGAACCCTACCGCATCCTTGGCCTGGTTCCGGGCGACCGCCATGTCTTCGGCATCGAGGGCCAGGCGGCGCCCATCTACCTGCTGGGTGCCGACAATGCCGGACGGGACCAGTTCTCGCGACTGCTCTTCGGCGCACGCGTCTCCCTGACGGTCGGCATCATCGCGCTGCTGATCGTCATCCCGGTGGGTACGCTCGTAGGGGGTGCCGCCGGGTATTTCGGCGGCTGGATCGACACCGTGCTGATGTGGCTCGTCGAGACGGTCCTGGCCTTCCCTACCTTCTACCTGCTGCTGGCGCTTTTCGGCGTCACCTACAAGTGGGACATCACACCCACCCAGCGCTTCTACGTCATCACGATCATCCTGTCCTTCCTGGGCTGGGCCGGCCTCGCCCGCGTCATCCGGGGCATGGTGCTGTCGCTGAAGCATCAGGAATACATCGAGGCCGCACGTGCGGCGGGTGCCGGCCACCTCTGGATCATCACCCGCCACCTGCTGCCCCAGACGGCGACGTGGGTCGTCATCTCGGTCTCGCTGTCCATCCCGGGCTACATCTACGGCGAGAGCGTGCTCTCGCTGCTGGGTCTGGGCGTGCAGCCGCCGGATGCCTCGTGGGGCAACATGCTCGAGCCGGCCCTGAATGTCTCGGACCTGGTCACGCACCCATGGCTGCTGGCGCCCGGCGTGGCCATCGTATTCGTGACCGTCGCGTGGAACTTCCTTGGGGATGGCCTGCGGGACGCCTTCGACAGCAAGCGACGGGTCTGACAGACACCAGCGAGCCTCGTGCCCGGGAACAACGATATCATGAATATGGCAAACTCACGACTGGGCAGATGGGTCGCGACGACGGCGCTGCTGGCGACGAGCCCCGGTGGCATTTGGCGGGCGGAAGCCCACGAGGGTGAAACACGCAGCCGCTGGGGGGTCCCCGTCATCCAACGCGGGGCAACAGGCTGCTACACCATCAGCCGCACGCAGTTCCACGAACGCCTCGTCTACGAACTGCCCCGAATCTTCATCTATGCCCGGGCCGACAACAGCACACAGCGGGACCGATGGAGAGAGGGCTACCGCACGCCTCGGCAGTTGTTCTTCGGCAAGTGGTTCCAGAACCAGCGCGGCCACAGATATGCCGAGCACATCGCGACCGCACTGCGCCGCAACTCGGAACTGCTCGATACCGAGTTGCCACCGGGCTCCGCGCTGGTGTTCACCGAGCACGGCCAGATCGTCGGTCGGGTGCCCACTTCGTCCGTGGCCAACCGCGGCAGCTACAACGCCGCTGCGGGCGCCGGCTACTACCACTACAGCGAAGGCTTCACCGTCAACGCCAATGGTCGCGACCTACCCGTGGTTGCCATGGCACTCTCGAGTCCCGTCGCCCTCGATCTGGACCACTCGGGCCGCATCGAGGTCACGGGCAAAGCCTCGGGCTACATCCGCTTCGATACCGCCAAGGGCTTCAATCCGACGGATTCCGTCCTATTCGACCTGAAGGCCGTCGGCAAGCCCGGACGCTTCGAATGGCTCAAGGGTGGCGGCGACGGCTTCCTCGTGGATGACCGCGAGGGTCGCGTGACGCGCAGCGCGGCCGAGAGCAAGCCCCTCGACGGCAACGACCTGTTCGGCGGCCAGCGATTCGGGAACGGCTATGCCAAGCTGGCAGCCTTGTTCGATCGCGAAGCCCGCGTCGCCAGCGCCGGCAAGCGCCTGCCCCCGGGGCTGGGTGTCCTGAAGGGTGCGGAGCTGGATGGGCTCAAGGTCTGGCGGGACCTCAACCACGATGCCCTGCCGCAAGCGGATGAGCTCTCCGACCTGGCGAGCCTCGGCATCACCGAGTTGGGCTCGCGCATCCAGTGGGTGGAAAGCCGCGAGGACCTACGCATGACGTCATGGTTCGTCCAGAACGGCAAGCGCCACCTGACTGAGGACGTCTGGTTCGCCGAAGGACCGGAGCCGTCGGCGTCGTGAAGCCGATGGCAGGCAAGACGGCGCTCGTGACGGGGGCATCCGCCGGCATCGGGGAGGCCGTGGCCCGCCACCTGCACGGCCTCGGGGCACGCGTGGCGCTCGCTGCCCGGCGCGCCGACCGCCTCCGGGCCTTGGCGGCCGATCTGGGCGGCGAGGTTTCCATCCATCCCTGCGACCTCGGTGATCCCGGGCAGGCCCGGGCGCTGGTACCCCAGGTTCTGGGGCACTGGGGGGCACTCGACATCCTCGTGGCCAACGCCGGCATCATGCCTCTGGCTCCCGTTGCCGAGGCAGATCTGGACGCATGGCGGACGATGATCGAGGTCAACCTGACGAGCGCAATCACCGTTGCACAGGCGAGCCTGGCTCCGCTTGAAGCCGCAGGCGGTGGCGACATCATCCTGGTGGCGTCCGTGGCGGGCTTGGCCGCGGCACCGACAGGCGCCGGATACTCGGCGACCAAGGCCGGGCTCAGGGCCTTTGGCGAGGCCCTGCGTCGCGAGACGGCACGCCTCGGCATCCGGGTCACGCTGATCTCGCCTGGACTGGTTGCGACCGAGTTGCAGGCGGGCATCCCCCACGAGGAGACACGTGAGGCCCTCGCGCGCTGGGCCGGCACGATGACGCCGCTGGAACCCACCGATGTCGCCGAAGCGATCTCCTGGTGCGTCACCCGACCCGCGCACGTCTGCATCGGCGAAATCGTGCTGCGCCCTACGGCGCAGGATCGCTAAAGACAGCTATGGGGTCGCCGGACGGCTGACGGGATTGCAGGCCTCGACGGCCGCAGGGTCCAGCTTGCCACGCTCGAGCAGGGCCAGGCGGCGATCGACGGCCTTGCGCACTTCTTCGCCCTCGGGGAAGTAGGACCGCGCCTTCAGATACTCGTCCCGTGCCTCGCTGCGACGCGACAGGCCCTCGTAGAGACGGCCCGTGTAGTAATGCAGCGTGACGTCGTCATAGCTGGTCTGGGCGCGCAGGAACTGTTCCTCGGCCTTGGTGCAGCGACGGGTCATCATGTAGAGGATGCCCAGCACCAACCGAGCGTCCCCCCGCTCGGGGTCCCGCGCGACGGCAGACTCTAGCCGGTTCAGGGCCGTGGCATAGTCCCCCTGCTTGTACAGGTCCATGCCGGCCTTGGTCAGCATGTCGGCCTCATAGTGGCGCAGGACGCCCATCCCGCTCGACAGGGCGAGGCCCGCCACGACACCGCTGGCGATCCAGGCAGGCGTGCCGGTCGTGGCCGAGGCCTCGACGGCAGCCGTCGTCCCCGGCAGACCAGGTTCCGAACCCTCCGAGACCACCTCGGGCGCGGCTTGTGTCTGAAGCCGGTCCCGCCATTGCGGGGCAAGCACGATACCGACCAGCGTTGCGAAGACGGCCGACGAAGCCGCGATGTGGAAGGGGAAGCCCGAGACGGCAAAGACCGCCATGCCAAGCGTGCCCAGACCCGCGCCCAGCACAAGCAGGGCCTCGCTGGCCTCCGGCTGGCGTCGCCACAGCCACCGGGGAATGCCCGTCCAGAAGATGCCCAGCACGCCAAGGCCAAGCAGCAGGCCGATCCATCCGGCCTCGCCCGCAAGCTGGATGAAGTCGTTATGGGCCTGCACATAGCGATGGTGCATATAGACGGGGACGGGCTTGCCGTCGAAGTGCCGGGCCAGAAACTTGAAGTAGTGGATCTTGTAGGTGCCCACGCCCTGACCCACGACCGGCTGGTCCTTGGCCATCTCGGCTGCCACCTGCCAGGCCACGAGGCGCTGCTTGATGGTCCATGTGTTGCTGAGCTTTTCCTGCAACATCCTGGGCGTGACCCCCGCGGAGAAAGCGAGGCCCGTCAGCAACACCACGAAGGCGACGAGTCCGATGCCCACGCTGGCGCGTTGGCGACCGGGCACCTGCTCGATGCGCTTGCGGAAGAATGCGGGCACGACGAGCAGGCCCACGGCAAAGGTGCCGGCCACGCCCAACCAGGCGCCACGGGTATCGGTCGCCAACAAGGACGCAAACGCCAAGCCGGCATTCACGAAGAGGAATCCGAAGAACGCGAAGACCGGAAGACGTGCTCCCTCGCCCCCGAGGCCCGGCCACGTCCGCGCACACCAGCGGCAGCAGTCCTGCCAGCGGGCCAGAACCACGAGAGGCATCAGCGTGAACAGGGGCACGGTGGCCGTCAGGTAGCCGCCGAGCACGTTCTGGTTGCCCAGAGTGCCCGCTGCCGAGCCAAGACGCGAAGGGGCTTGCAAGCCCGCAAAATAGTTGGATACCCCTTGGCCCTTGAAGGGCCACAGCGCATAGAGGCCGCTGTAGCCGTCCTGGGTGGCGCCCTGGAACAGGTAGCCGCGGTGCTGCAACACGGCCGTGATGTTGTTGAAGAGGAAGGCAAAGCCGATGGGGACCATCAGGCGCCACAGGAAACCGGGCACGCGCGCCCCCAGGTCCGCGACGATGAACGCCCACGCCATGTAGAGCATCAGGTTGAGCAGGCTGAGACCCGTAATGGGCAATGAGGGGGTCTGCAGAGCACCCGTGGCGGCAATCCAAGCGAAGAACCCGGCCAGTGCGGGCCAGAGCGGCATCCTGCGCAAGGCGGCCCAGCGGCCGTCAATCGTCACCTTGGTGATCCAAGTGGCCGCGATGACCAGCAACAGCATGGTCGAAGTCGTGGCCTGCACCGTCCGGTAGGCGTCGACGTTGTAGACGTTGATCAGCAGGGGTGCGATGCCCAGCAGGATCCATGAGAGGCCCTCGATGATCTCATCCGGGCCGGGCAGCGCGATCGAGACGCGGCGCGAGGGCTGGGCTTGGGCGACAGACATGGCGGACAGGCTCGTCGGACGGGTATCAGGGATGAAGCGCGGCGGGACCGCTGCGGATACGTAGCATCGCCTCGATGGCCTCGATGAAGCCCTCGGCCTGCATGCACATGGCGGGCGTCCGCAAGCGCGCGTGAAGCAACCGGCCCAGCGTCAGGTCCTCGGCCAGTTGCCGCGAAGACGCCGTAAGGGCGTGTACGCGCAGACCCCGCAAGGTCTCGAGCAGGAGCGCCTCGGACCGGGAGCCGGAGGCTTCCGGTTCGCGGGCAGTGGGACAGGTCGGCGACACGCCTAGATCGTACATCACGCACCTCCGGCACGCATGGCGGCCGGAGAAGAGTTTTAACCGTTCATTCTCTATCCCTTTACCGAAAGCCGAGAGGCCGGAGGCGATAGACCATCAGGGCCGAAAAGCCCCAGCGGAGGTTTCCCGATGACGACCGTCGACGATTTCTCGGCCCGTGTCCGTCAGATTCTGGCGCAGCGCCCCGCAGTGCCTGCGGGGGGGCAGCCGGTGGCCAGACAGCCCGGACAAGTCAATCCCGGCCTGACGTGGCAGCCGCTGCAGGCAGGCAATCCCCAGCGCCTGACCCTGGCCCAGTTCGTCCAGCAGACCTACCGCCTCGATCCGGTCCGCGACGCGGCCGAGGTCCAGCGCCTGGCCGACTGGATCGCGCAATCCAACCGCGTCATGTTGGTCAACTGGCCTATCCCGGGTGAGGTCCAGGGGCTCTGGATCCCGACGCCCCGCGTCCAGGAACAGCCCGGTGCCCCCAAGCCGAAGAAGGACAAGGTCACGGACCTCGAGAAGGTCACGCAGGTCGTGTCCGGAGTCGGTGCCGCGCTCGCGACCATCGGCACCCTCGTCAACGGCTTCAAGAACGGCATCCCCGCGACCGGCCCCGCCGGCCAGCCACAGCCCCAGCAGCCCACGCCACCGGTATTCCCCACCGCGCCCTCGTGGCCCCAGCCACAGCCTCAGCCTCAGCCGCCGCCCGTCTGGTCTCCCGTCCCCGTGACCAGCATGCCGGTCCAGGGCGGTAACTATGGCGTCGGCCTGATGCCCCAGTCCCAGGACCCCTTCGGGAACCAGGTCAACCAAGTCGTCAACGGCGTGCAGTCCCTGGCCGGTGCCATCCAGGGCATCATCGGCATCTTCAACAAGAAGTAGATGTCGCTCTTCGAGCGGTCGCGCGACGCCGAGGCGCCGCTGGCGCACCGCATGCGCCCCCGTGCGCTCGCGGAGGTCGTGGGGCAAGACCACCTGCTCGGGCCCCGGGGCGCCCTCACGCGCCTGGTGACGGCGGGCCGACTACCCAGTTGCATCCTGTGGGGACCGCCCGGCTGCGGCAAGACCACCCTCGCCATGCTGCTCGCGACCTCGATTGAGGCGCGCTTCATCGTCCTTAGTGCCGTGGGCGGAGGCGTTGCCGACGTCCGCAAGGCCATCGACGAGGCGACGAAGGCGCGACGCCTTGGCCAGCGCACGGTGCTGTTCATCGACGAGATCCACCGCTTCAACAAGGCCCAGCAGGATGTCCTGCTGCCGCACGTCGAGCAGGGGACGGTGACGCTCATCGGCGCCACCACGGAACACCCCGGCCTCGAGGTCAATCCGGCGCTGCGCAGCCGCGTGGCCATCCACCGACTGGAAACCCTGGACCCGGAGGCGCTCGCGGCCTTGCTGCACCGCGCCCTTGCGGACCCGGACCGGGGGCTGGGTCAGCCGGACGACGTGCTGGACGACAAGGTGCTGGCCGCCATCGCCCGCTGGAGCGGCGGCGATGCCCGGGCTGCCCTGGGGGCTCTGGAGGCCGCCGTGACGGCCGGCATCCGCGAGGTCGACGAGTTGCCCGGATTCCTCGATCAGGCCCGCCTCGCTCAGGACAAGCGTGGTGACGGCCACTACGACGTCATCTCGGCGCTCATCAAGTCGATGCGGGGCTCGGACCCCGATGCCGCCCTGCACTGGCTGGCACGCCTGCTCGAAGGAGGCGAGGACCCCTTGTTCGTGGCCCGAAGGCTCGTGATCTTCGCGTCCGAGGATGTCGGCAACGCCGAGCCGATGGCCCTGCTCGTCGCCATGGCAGCCTTGGGTGCCGTGCAGCACGTCGGCATGCCCGAAGCCCGCATCAATCTGGGCCAAGCCGTGACGTGGCTGGCCTCCGCACCCAAGAGCCAAGCCGCCTACGCAGCCATCAACGCCGCCATGGCCGACGTGCGTGCAGACGCAGGCGGCACGGTGCCCGGCGCCCTGAGGGGTCTCGCTGCTCGTGATGCGGCCGACGCCTACGCCACGCCGCACGGCATGCCGGGGGCCTTTGACCCGGTGCGCAACTTCTGGCCGGTCGGACGCAAGCCTGTTCGGTATTACCGACCCGAAGGCCGGGGTCAGGAGTATCGGGTCCTGCAACGGCTGACGCACTGGAACAGACTGCGCCGCACGGCAGGCACGGTGCTGCCGGAGGAAGACCTGCCACCACTGCCGGCCTCTTGAGGCGCATGGGCCCGGACCCGACCGGTGCCAGAAGTACCGGCCCACTTCGGCAGGCTCCCACGCCCGAGGCATCCTGCCGGGCAGCCGAACGGAAGGCTCCCGTGGGTGCGGACATGACGACGACAGGCTTGCCAGCCCAAACGCTTGCGCACCCTCCCTCCTCTCCGCCACGATGGGGCCATGGCCACCCCCCGGCAACTGCCCATCGGCATCCAGACCTTCCGCAAGATCCGCGAGGAGGTTCTTTACTACGTCGACAAGACAGGCATGGCGGTGGATCTGATTGAGGCGGGCGGTTGCTTCCTCCTGTCCCGCCCGCGTCGCTTCGGGAAAAGCCTGTTCCTCGACACGCTCAAGGAGCTCTTCGAGGGCAGCCGGGGGCTGTTCACGGGCCTCGCGGCCGAGGACCGCTGGGACTGGTCGGCGAAGCATCCGGTGATCCGGATCAGCTTTGCCGGGGGACAGGCCTTCTCGCGGGATGACCTCAATGGCTGGGTCAACAGGCAGCTGGAGGACGTCGAGAAGGCACATGGACTTCCGGCACGGGCCGCGGATCCGCGCGGACGCCTGCATCAGCTCATCCAGAGCCTGCATCGTCAGACAGGCCAGCGCGTGGTGGTCCTGGTCGACGAGTACGACAAGCCCATCGTGGACAACCTCTCGGAACCCGGCCTCGCCCGCCAGCTGCGGGACACGCTGCGTGACCTGTACGCCGTCCTCAAGGACGCAGACGCCCACCTCAAGTTCATCTTCCTGACGGGCGTCAGCAAGTTCAGCAAGGTAAGCCTCTTCCCGGGCCTGAACCAACTCGAGGATCTGACGCTCGAGCCACGCTGGTCGGCCTTGTGCGGCTACACCCTGAATGACCT